>Ga0209536_100000059_pt1 | contig 149073 bp, 128 predicted proteins | sample DeeMarSeWOR28_12_FD_187461 | JGI IMG/M metagenome (GOLD analysis project Ga0209536, IMG submission 187461) | Marine sediment microbial communities from White Oak River estuary, North Carolina - WOR-2-8_12 (SPAdes) (version 2) | ecosystem: Environmental > Aquatic > Marine > Intertidal zone >...
GCGCCGAACGTGGGCGACACGGTCACCTTTACCATCACGGTGACCAACGCCGGCCCGGATGCGGCCACCAACGTGGCGGTGAGCGACCTGCTGCCGGCTGGCTACACGTATGTGAGCGACACCACCAGCCAGGGCAGCTATGTCAGCGCCACGGGCGTGTGGACGGTGGGCACGATCAACAACGGTGGCGGAGCGACGTTGACCATCGATGCTACGGTCAACGCGGCCGGCCCGTATGACAACACCGCGGCGGTGACGGCCTCAGACCAGCAGGATCCGGATGGCACCGACGACAGCGCCACGGTGAGCGTGACGCCAACGGCTTTTATAGAGTTTAGTTCAGCCGCCGCTTCGGATAACGAATCAACCGGTGGGAACCTGCCGCAGCTGCTCATCAACGGCACACTAAGTGTGGCTCAGAACATCGAAGTCAATGTGATCGGCGGATCGGCCACACCGGGTGCCGGCAATGATTTCACAAACACCGCCTTGGTGAACATTGCCGCGGGCAACTATGACGGAACCCTTGGCACAGCCGTGGCGATCAATCTGACGATACTCGATGAAGCAACGGCAGAGAGCGATGAGACAGTTAATTTACAGCTGGCTAATCCCAGTGTTGGGCTTGTCATTGGCGATGCCAATGGCGACACCACAATACAAAGTACTCACATCTACACGATTGTCGACGATGACAGCGGTCCGGCGGTGACCATTGCCACGGCCGAGATTAATGCCACGAGCGTGGACATAAATGAAGTGGGCCACCTGTTCAACTACGATGTGCTGCCGGACATCAACGGCGGCAACAGTGGCGTCGACCGGGTGGTGATCAGCGCACCAGCCGGTTACAGCAACCTGAACGTGACCGCTGTTTCGGTAGCAAGCGCTCTGCTGGTAGCCAACTGCCCGGCTCCGGGTGCCGGGCAATACTGTGCTGCGACGGCCGGGCAGGATATGATCATCACCCTGGGTACCAAGCTGGTGGCTACGGCCAACATCAATGTCCAGTTTACCGCCGATGCGCCGGCGACGGCCGGCAGCGCCGACTTCATGGCCACCGTAGAAGACACTGCTACAGCTGCGGTCCCCCAGGCGATTGTAGCCGGCAATGCCGATGGCGATCCTTTTGACGACAACTCCATCACCGTGGTGGTCATCCGCCAGGTCAATGCCGGCCAGTCTTCGGTAAGCGCCAGTCCGAGCATAGTGACGGCCGACGGCACCGCCACCTCGACGATCAACGTGCGGATCGTAGACGATCTCGGCAACCCGGAACCCGGCCGAACGATTCAGCTGACCAGCAGCCGTCCCGGCGACAATATCGTGCCGGTGAGCGTTGTTACCGATGCCAGCGGAATCGCCACTTTCACGGTCAGCTCAGCTACGCCAGGCGTCTCTATCCTCACGGCCACCGATGTGACCGACATTCTCAATCCGATACCGATTGCCCAAACCGCTTCCGTGGCGTTCACCCAGGGCCAGGTGCTGAACCTCACACTGAACGCCAACAAAGATCAGGTCTCGGTGGGTCAGATCGTCACCTACAGCGTCGAGCTGAGAAATACGACGACCACCGATGTCACATCCGTGCAACTGAGCAACCTGATACCGCCGGGCTTCAAATACATTCGAGGCAGTGGCCGTCTGAACGGAGCGCCACTGGCCGATCCGGTTGCCAACCGACCGCTGGTATTTACCGTCGGAACGGTCCCGGCACTGGTGGACGGCAACGGAAACGGCCAGGCCGATCCCGGAGAGCCGGGCTACATGTTGATCCTCTATCAGCTTACGGCCGGGTCTGGGGTGACTCCGGGCGAATACGTCAACCGGGCGGCGGGTGTCGATGTGTGCAGCAGCTGTTTCGTCTCCAACGAAGACGAGGCCCGCGTCGATGTCATTGCCGATGCCATCTTCGATCTGGGTACGATCATCGGCAAGGTATTTTACGACGACAACCGCAACGGATGGCAGGATCGAGGCGAAGAAGGCGTGGCGGGCGTAATGGTGGCACTGGACAGCGGCGTATACGCCCTGACCGACGAATACGGTCGCTACCACTTCCCGGCGGTGGAGCCCGGGCATCGACTGGTGAAGATCAATATTCGCAGCCTGGCCGATGCAGCCGAGACGACCACCTCCGAAACGGTGGTGGTAAACATCACTCCCGGTATCCTGGCCAAGGCGAATTTCGGTGTGCTCTACCAGCCCGACACCCTGAAAACCGGCAAACCCGCCGAACCGGGAATCTCCATGCACAGCGAGGCTGCCCGGCAGCCGATCGAGGTGTTGGGAAATGCCGAAGCCCTGACCCTGCTGATCAACGGAGAGAGGGCCGCCACCCCCAACGACAATGTGCGCCTGATGGTGGAAAACATGGACGAGGTGGTGGAGCTCAGAGGCAACCGACTCGATCGGCCTATTGCCTTCAGCATGAATTCCGGGCTGCCCGAGGACATCCAGAGCTGGAAGCTGAAGATCATGAATCCCAAGGGCGGTGTCATGCATACCATCAAAGGCAAGGGACGGCCGCCCAAGGTGATCCGATGGAACGGACGGATCGGGCGCAACCGAGCCATCGCCGGCGGGGAGGTCTACCAGTATCAGCTCGAAGCCCTGCACGGCGACGGCACCCGCAGCACCAGCGCCAAGAAGCTGTTCGGCATCAACCAGACCAACGCGATCTCGGTCAACCTCACCGGTGAAGCCTTTGTCTCCGGATCGGCGGTGATCAGCGCAAAGGCCCGCAGTGCGTTGAAGGAAACCGCTGCGATCCTGCGCAAATACCCGGATGAGAAGATCGTCGTCGAGGGGCACACCGACAACGTGGGCAACGATGCCTACAACATGGAACTGTCCAAAAACCGGGCCATGGCTGCGCTCAACTACCTGGTCAAAGAAGAAGGCCTGCCCGAGGATCGCTTCGTGGTTCGCTGGTTCGGCGAATCCCGACCGATTACCAGCAACACGACCGAGGAGACTCGTGCCTTAAACCGCCGGATCGAGATCAAGGGCCAGCTCGACAAGGTGGAACGCTCCAAGGTGTTCGATCAGTACCGCACGGAGGCTGCGGTCAAGGTCAACGGAGAAGCCCTGGAGCTGGATGATCACGGCCGGTTCGCTACCCGCTTTGAAGATCTGGATATGAAGAAATTCGACATCGAGGTGATCAACAGCCGGGGACAGTCCTTCGATACCAGCTTTACAGTGCCGACCGTCGAGATTCTCAAACCCAACGACCAGCTGCTGCTGCCCTACGGGGCGAGAAGCGAGGAATACAAGGTCGGCAAGCGGAGCGAAGATCCGCAGGCCGACCTGCAGGCGGTGCTGCTCACCTACCGGCTGGAAGGTGCCACCGAACCGGGCAACCGGGTGGAGATCGACGGCACGCCGCTGCGCACCAAACCCGACGGAAGCTTCGAGGCCACCTTAGAGCTCAAGCGCGGCAGCAATCCCTTCGGGTTGCTGGTGCGCAACCCGGACGGCGTCACCCGGATTCTCAACCTGATCGTTACGGTAAACGATCGCGACGAAACCGGGCAGCTGATCCTGGCCACCGAGCCGGTCCCGAACCTGATGGTCCAGCTACCGCCCCGGGGCGTGCCGCTGACCAACCCGATGCTGACGATCATCGGCGTCACCGATCCGGGCAACCGGGTGGTGGTCAACGATGAGGAGGCACCGGTGGCGGCCGACGGCAGCTTCTCTTCGGTGATCAAGCTGCCGATGGGCACCAGCGATCTGGTCATCAGTGCGGTCGATCCGGCCGGCCGCATCGGCACGATCACCCGCCCGGTGGAGGTCAAGGACACCCACCTGTTCTTCCTGGCGTTTGCCGACGGCAAATTAGGCCTGCTCAAGTCGAAGGGTTTCCTGGAGGCAGCCGGGGCCGATAAAGAATCGGATTTTTACACTGAAGGGCGGCTGGCTTTTTACCTGAAGGGTGTGATTCGAGGAAAATACCTGGTTACCGCTGCCATGGACACCGGTCGCGACGAGTTCGGCAACCTGTTCAAGGATCTGGACGACAACCAGTCGAGCCGGCTGCTCACCAATCTCGATCCGGATAAGATTTACCCGGTATACGGCGATTCCAGCACGGTGGTTTACGATACCGACAGCCGGGCCAAGCTCTACCTGGCCATTGACAGTGACGAATTTCACGTGCTGTTGGGCAACTACCAGTTGAGCTTGACCGATACCGAACTGGCCGCCTATCAGCGGACCCTGTTCGGCGTCAATGTCGCCTACCAGTCGGTATCCAAAACCAAATATGGAGACCCGGATACCAAAGTTGCCGTCTTCGGTGCCGAGGTAAAGCAGGTGCAGGTCAGCGATCAGCTGCGGGCTACCGGTGGATCGCTTTACTACCTGAGCCGCCGCGAGGTGATCGAGGGCAGCGAGCAGGTGGACATCGTCATCCGCGACAAGAACACCGGCCTGGTGCTCTCCCGTGAACGCCAGCAGCAGAATATCGACTACACCATCAAATACGATGGCGGGCGGATTCTGTTCGCCAGGCCGATAGCCAGCGTTGTAGAAGATGACCTTCTCATCAACCAGGACATTCTGCCTGGCAATCCGGTGTTTATCGAAGTCGATTACGAGGCCCGGGAGGATTCACTGGAAGAAACCGCTTACGGTGGTCGCGTCCGCCAGCAGATCGGCGACCACGTAGCGGTGGGCGGCACATACGTCAAGGACGAGCTGGATTCGCAAAGCTATGAATTGACAGGGGTGGACGCCGAGGTGCGGCTTGGCAAAAACACACGCATGGTGGCCGAATACGCCACGAGTCAGGGTAGCAACAGCATCGTTAACCGCAGTGACGACGGCGGCATCACCTTTGCCCAGGTCACACCCAACGGGACCCAGGAGGGCGATGCCTGGAAACTGGGGCTCGAGCTGGATGTCGGCGAGTGGTTCGACAAGCCGGATCGATACCAGGTGGGTTTTTTCCACAAGCGCCTGGAATCGGGATTCCGCGCCAACGGCAACTACTTGGAAGCCGGAACCGACAAGAGCGGCGTGAATCTTTCCATGCGGTTGACGGACCGCGACACGGTGCGGGGCAAATACGAACTGGTGCAAACCGACGCCACCGGCACCGCCCCGCAGAGCGAAGAGGACATCGGCACGCTCCAGTGGCAGCACGAGCACGGCTGGTGGGGTCTGACCCTGGAGGCCCAGACCCGGAATCAGCAATCCACAGCCCTGCCGGATGCAGATCGCAGCACCCTGGCGGCGGCCGACCTGCGAGTGACGCCGACAGATGACCTGACGCTGAACCTCAAACACCAGCACACGGTGAGCGGAGAGAAAAACAATCAGTCAACGCTGGCAGCCAAATACCAGCTGCTGCCGAACTTTGCCCTGCAGGCCAGCGGAACAGTGGGCACCGAAGGCGAGTCGGTTTTAGGTGGCGCCGTTCTGAAGCTGGGAGATAAAGAGCTTTATCTCAACCAGCGCATGACGGATCACCGCGCCGGCAAGAGCTCCACAACGGTTATCGGCACCCAGGCACCGATCGGCGAGCACACGAAGGTTTACTCCGAGTACCAGTGGGAGCGAGCGGACGGTGGAAACAAGAACATGTCCGTGCTCGGGGCCCAGCGGCAATGGGAGGCCTTTAAGGGATTTGACGTTCTGCTGTCCGGCGAGTACGCCGCCACCGACAGCGATCCCCAGGATTCCACCCATCTGGCGTTGGCGGGCGGGTTCTCATACGCCCACACCCGCGGGTTCAAGTTCAGCACCCGCGAGGAGATCCGCAAGGACGAGGGCGGCCAGGATCAGATTCAGTTCCTTACGACGAACCAGCTCGAGCTCAAACTCAATCCCGATTTCACGCTGTTGGGCAAGTTCCGTTACAGTCAGACGCGTGATGACAGCACCAATGAAGATTTGGCCTTCTTTACCGAATTCAACGTCGGCCTGGCTTATCGGCCGGTGCGATTCGACCGGTTCAACGCCCTGGCCAAGTACACCTTTCTGGACCAGATGGGCCCGCAGGAGCTTGGACAGGTGGAGTCGTTTACTGCCGAATCGGATGTAGCCTCGGTGGAATGGTCACTGGATCTCACCCGCACGCTGGAGTGGGTGGACAAACTGGCCTTCAAGCGCGAAACCGAACTGGTCGGCAGTCTGCCGTCTCAAACCACCCACACCCTGCTGTGGATCAACCGGTTGAACTGGAACTTCTGGCGCAAATTCGACCTGGCGGTGGAATACCGGCTCCGGTCGCAACAGGAGGCCGACGACCGCAAACAGGGCTGGTTGACCGAACTGATGTGGAGGCCGGTGAAGCACTTCGGAGTGGGCGCGGGGTATAACTTCACCGACTTTTCCGACGACGAGTTTGCAGACAACGACTATTCCACCCATGGCTGGTTCATACGAGTCCAGGCCACGTATTAAAAGGAGCGCAGTCGGCATGCGAAAGAAAAAACCGGCAACAACCAACAATCAGCCCCGTCGGTTGAAAAACTTCCTGACGCGGATGTTCGAAGGCGTTGTGGCAGTGCTGCTGGTATTGGTTTTTTTCTCTTTTTTCCTGTACCTGCTGAATTCTCTGTTCCCCACCGGCAAGAGTTTGCGGGCGTTGGTCGCTCGGCATGAAACGCCGGCTGTCGCCGCCCTGTCGACGGGCAACGACGGCGGACTATCGCCGAAAGACCTGTCCGCAGGGGCACTGAAAACGGTGGCGGCCAGATTGACCTGGGCCCACAACCGGGTGAAAAGCAAGTCATCGGAGGCGATCGCCTGGGGATCGGCGGAAGAGGGAAGACTTCTTTACGACCGGGATGCGATCCAGACCCTGGACAATTCGGCGGCGGAAATCACCTTTGACAAAAATACCGTCCTGGACATGGGGGAGAACTCTCTGGTCATCATCAAAAGTCTGACGCACGATCCGATGTACCGTGAAAAGCGGTCGTTCATGGTTCTGGTGGACGGCGACCTGCGGGGCAGCCTGGCTGCCGGCGGCAAGGATTCCGTGATGCTGGAAATCGGTACTCCCGGTGCGATGATCAGAGCCAAGGGCGGGGCCGGAACCGACGCTCCGGTCGATTTCAAGATCTCCATTAACCCGGATCAAACTTCCACCATTGCCGTTTACGGCGGGTCGGCGGAAGTGGCAGCCGGCGGTAAAACTGTGCTGGTGGGAGCCAACCAGGCAACGGTGGTGGGCCCGGACGGGCAGCCCATCGATCCGAGCACCCTGCCGCCTCCGGTTCGGCTGACCGCTCCGCGGTCGGGTGCGACTTTTGCCTATCGCGACCTCCCCCCGAAGGTCCGGTTCTCCTGGGAGAAAAACGCGAGTGCATCGGGATACCACCTGGTACTGGCCAGGGATCCGCATTTTCGTGACATCGTCACCGACGAACAGGTGAACAAAAGCGGCTTTCGCCACGGGAACCTGAAAGGCGGCGACTACTTCTGGAAGGTCAGCTCACTGACCGATTCGGTGGAAGGACTGTTCAGTGAAACCGGCAGGTTCCGGGTAGTGGAGGACCAATCGCCGCCATCTTTGAATGTGCGGTTTCCCCCCAAGACGCTGTATAGCGGAAGATACACGTTGAGGGGCAAAGCCGAACCCGGCGCCCGTGTTTTCGTCGGCGGGCAGCGGGTCAGCACGACCCGTTCGGGCAATTTCGAATACAAATTGAAACTGAAACCCGGATTGAACGTGATCGTCGTTGAGGCGGTGGATAGCGTCGACAACGTGGCCTACCGATCCAAGCGGGTCATCAGTAAATACTAAACTGGTGCAGAGGAAAGGCCGATGAAAAAAGGACTGCGACTCTCCATTCGGTTCAAAATCTTGATTGCGCTGCTGCTGATTGTCACCGGCGTGGTGAGCATCATCACCTTCACCATGGCCAACCTGTTTCATGAGGACAAATCGGCATATATCCGTGATCTGACCTCGGAGATGGCTGTGCACACGGCATCGGAAACCAGGGCATTGCTGACCGGTTACCGGCAGCGGCTTCAGGTGTTTACCCGTGTGCTGCTGGCAAAAGAGATGCCTCCGGATCGCAAGACGACCTTGCTGAAACATCTGTTCGAGGACTTTGGTGAGTTCGTGGCCGTCACAGTTTACGTCAGCGGCGCCGAGCCGGCTACCGTGTACGACGCCCGCGCCCTCGATTCGGCTGGTCTGAAAAAAAAGGCGTTTCTGGACGCCCTGAAGCATCAGAAGCTGCCGATGAAGCAAATACGAAAAGGCCAGGTTTTCGTCGCCAATGCCACCGTCGCCAAAAACCTGCCGGTTTTTACCCTGGCGCTTTCCCAGGCATTGTCCGGCGATGGCGGAGAAAAGGTGGTGACATCGGCGGTGATCCGACTGGCCGGGCTGCAGCATCTGGCTGAGCGCTCCAAGGTGTTTACGACATTCATCGTCAAGTCGAACGGCGAGGCCCTGGCGCACTCCAGCATCGATGAGGTCGTCCAGCGCAAGTCGGTGCCCTGGGTTAAGAACGTCAGGGGCGTCGGCGAAATGAAGATTCTCGGCTCCACCCATGAATACATGCATAACGGTGAGCCCATGGTCGGCGGCCTGGCCAGTATCGAAGGGACCGACCTGCTAGCCGGGGTGCAGATTCCCAAGGCGGCCGCTTATCTGACCGCCCGGGAGCTGCTCAACAATCTGACGCTTGTCGCCCTGGTCTTACTGATAGCAACTGCCCTCATCGGGCTTTTCGGCTCACGGCTGCTGACCCGAACGATAGAGCGGCTCTCCGATGCAGCTCGCATCGTTGCCAAGGGGCGTTTCGACATTCAGGTGACCTCTACCTCCAGAGACGAAATCGGCGAGCTGGCCACCTCATTCAACCAGATGGCCAGCGAGCTGGACTCTCGGGAAAAAGCGTTGAAGAGCGCCCAGGAGGCCTTGATTCAGTCTGAAAAGATGGCGGCGTTCGGAGAGCTGGGTGCCGGCATCGCCCACGAGATCAAGAACCCGCTGGCGGGAATTCTCGGCCTGGCGCAGCTCTCCATGCGGAAAATGGACAAAGGCGATCCGGTCTATACCAATCTGGGGATCATCGAAAAAGAAACCAACCGTTGTACCCACATCATCCAGAACCTGCTCAAATTTTCTCGACAGGAAAAAGTGTCTTTCGAACCGGTCGATTTGAACCAGGTGGCCCGGGATGCGATGGCCATTGTGGAACACCAGCTGGAAATGAACAAAGTGAAGCTCACCTCGGAGTTCGATGAACAGCTGCCGGACATTTCCGGTAATGCCAACCAGATTCAACAGGTGCTGATCAACCTGATGATCAATGCCCAGCAGGCCATGGAAGGCCGGCCCGGTGAAGTGACGGTGGCCACTTCGGCCAACAACGGGCAGGTCGCGGTGCAGGTAACCGATACCGGCCCGGGTATTCCCGAAGAGCTGCAGGCCAAAATCTTCGAGCCGTTTTTTACTACCAAACCGGTGGGCAAGGGAACGGGGCTGGGGCTTTCGGTCAGCTACGGAATTATCCAGGAGCACAAGGGAGACATTCAGCTGCACAGCAGCCCGGATGAGGGAACATCCTTTACGTTGACTTTCCCGGTCGGGGCGATGAAATCGAGCTGTCCGCATTGCGGGAAATCCTTCAGGATTCAACCCGGTCATGTCGGACTGAAAAACAAGTGCAAGAGCTGCGGCGGAGTATTTAAGATACAAAAACAACAATAAGCTGACACGAACGGATTGATGGATCAATGTCGATGACTGCGTGCGGACCGTCAGCGACCGCGCAAGCAGGTCATCAAAAGGGGGTAGGGATGAATTTGCCCGGGGATGTTCGCATACTGATCGTAGACGATGAAGCAGGCGTTCGAAAGGTTCTGGCGCAGGTTCTGCAGGAAGACGGCTTTCAGACGACCCAGGCCACCGATGGCCGCATGGCGATGAAACAGTTCGAAGAGGATCCATTTCCGCTGGTGATCACCGACATTGTCATGCCGGAGCTGGACGGAATAGAGTTGCTGCAGGGCATCAAGCAGCTAAACCCGGCCACGCAGGTAATTATCATTACCAGCTACGCCTCGGTGGAAACAGCGGTGGAAGCCTTGCGCTGCGGTGCGTACGATTACCTGTTCAAGCCATTTGAAAACCTGGACCTGGTCTCTGCGGCTGTCCGGCGGGCGGTGGAGCGCATTGAGCTGGAAAGTGAAAACCGTCGACTGCTGGCCAAGCTGCAAGATCACAACCGGGAGCTGGAAAAGCGGGTAAAAAGGCGCACCCGGGATCTGGAAACCATCAACCAGCAACTCGTGGAAGAAATTCAGGAGCGCATGCGGGCCCAGGATGTTGCCGAAGCAGCCAGCCGGGCGCGCAACGAGTTCCTGGCCAATATGAGCCACGAATTGCGGACGCCATTGAACCATATAATCGGCTTTGCTAAAATCATACTGAGCCGGCATTTCGGAGAACTCAACGAAGTCCAGCGGGAATACCTGGACGACGTGCTGGAAAACGGCAAATTGCTGCTGAACATAATCGACAGCCTTCTTGATTTGCCCTATGCGGGAGTGCAGAGAACTCCCGGCTATCGGTCAGGGTATCCGTTTCGCTCATCGGTATCGGGATCGAACTGAACCTGTTAACCCGGCGGCAACCACAGGAATCGAGGAACGAAAAGCACACCGACCGCGCTGAAGAAACGAAGAGGACTATGGCTGAAGAAGATCGCATACTCGTTGTAGATGACGAAGACACGGTTCGCAGTGTTTTATATCAGGTGCTCTCCGATGACGGACATGCCGTCGAATCGGCCGCCAACGCGGAGCAGGCGCTGGAGATCATGAAAAAAGAATCTTTTGCGCTGGTGATTACCGATATCAAGATGCCGGGGATGACCGGACTGGAGCTGCTGGAGGAGATAAAAGCGCGTTACAGCGACACGCAGGTGATCATCATCACCAGCCACGCGTCTCTGGAAACCGCCATTTCGGCCATGCGCCACGGTGCGTACGATTACCTGTTCAAGCCGTTCGAAGATCTGGACCTGATCTCCGCCGCCGCCCGCCGGGCCCTGGAAAAGGTGATCCTGACCCGGGAAAATCGCAGCCTGGTGGAATCGCTCGCGCAGAAAAACAGTCAACTGGAAAGAGCGAACCGGATTCTGAAGGATCTGGCATGCCGGGATGGGCTGACCCGGCTTTACAATCATCGTTATTTCCAGGATGTGATCCAAAACGAAATTCTCCGGGCGGAGCGCCACGGTGAGGTTTTTTCGCTCCTTTTTCTCGACCTGGATCACTTCAAGCACTACAACGACACCAACGGGCACCTGGAAGGCGACCGATTGCTTCGAAAACTCGGAGAGATTTTGCTGAAAGCGACGAGGCGCTCCGACATTGTCGCGCGGTACGGCGGGGAAGAGTTCGTCATCATGATGCCGGCCACGCCGAAGAAAAACGCTGCCGTTATTGGAGAGAAGCTGCGCCGCTATATCGAGAATTTCCCCTTTTCGGGACGCGAAAGCCAGCCGCTTAAAAAAGTGACAATCAGCGTGGGGATTGCCTCGTTTCCGGAAGACGGTGCAGACAGACCGGAGCTGGTGGAACGGGCCGACAGGGCCATGTACCGGGCCAAGAAACTCGGGCGCAACTCTGTGTGGACGGCAAAGCCAGAGGACGCTCCCAGGAATTAAAAGACCGACAGGGGATTTGTGATTGATAATTGAAATGATCAGGTCAGCCAATTTCTGCCCGCCGGGAAATGTTTGCGATTTCAAGCGGGCAGATGGGGAGTAAGACCATGCAAAACGTATTAGTCGTCGATGACGAAAAAACCCTATTGATGATCATGACCGGCCGCTTCGAAGACTACAAGGATCGGTTCAATGTCTTTACCGCCGGGAACGGAAAAGAAGCGGTCAAGGTCCTTGAGGCCGAAGACATCGACCTGGTGGTCACCGATCTGAAGATGCCGGAGATGGACGGGATCGAACTGATCGCTTACATGAGCAACAAGTTTCCTTCTGTACCCACCATCGCGGTGAGTGCATACTGCACGCCGGAAATTCAAAATAAGCTCAAGGGGCTCGGTGCGCTGCGGGTGATGGACAAACCGGTCAATCTCGATCTGCTCGCCCAGTCGGTTCTCAACGGGCTGGACCAGGCCCACAAAGGCGGCTCATTGAACTGCGTGTCACTGAGCAGCTTTTTGCAGATCATCGAGATGGAGGAGAAGAGTTGCCGGATCGATGTCCACGCAAACGGCCAGCAGCGCGGGAGCTTTTTTCTTGTCCGCGGCGAACTGCACGATGCCGCGTGCGGAGAACTGTCCGGAGAGGAAGCGGCTTACGAGATGATCGCCTGGGAAAACACCCACCTGTATATCAAGGATCTGCCCCAGAACAGGCCGAAAAGGCGGATCGAAAAAGGGCTGATGTCGGTGGTAATGGAGGGGCTGCGAAAAAAAGACGAAGCACGGGCGGCGCAAGATGGTCTGGAAAAAGACGACGGGGACGAACCGCCTTTAGAATTAGACCAGCCGGTCGATCAGAAAAAGGAGAAACCGCCGGCCGCCCGGTCGAACAACGTAAAGGTCATAAAATCCGATCCCGACGATTCAGGTCCCATCTTCGGGCCGGAAGACGATACCTTTACCACCGAGTTGGACAATGTGCTGGACATCCTGAAGGAAGAGCCGGCGGTTGCCGAACTGAAGGAAGCCCAGCCGCAGCCCGATGCACAGCCCGAACCGCAGTCCGAACCGCAGCCCGAACTGCAGCCTGAGGTGAAGCCTGAACCGCAGCCGGAATTTGACGTTGGAAGCTTTCTGCAGCCGGCGGAAATCGCGGAAACGGCCCGTACGAACCATACCTGTGCCGAGGTGGTAGCTGCCCTGATCCAGAAAGTCGGGGCCACAGTGCCGGTGGATGTGGCGATACTGCTGACGCCGGTTGAGGGCAGAGCCGATGGACTGCGTATCAGCAACCTGATTTACAGCGATCAGCGGGTCGTTGCCACCAGTACCATCATGCCGATCTCAAATACACTGATCGCCCGAGTGCTGGAAGGCAAGGCCCCGGCGGCGCTGAGCTTGTCGGATCTGCAGCCCGGCTCCGTCGAACAGAAACTGCTCGACCGGCTGAAAATGAAATCCTGCCTGCTGGTTCCGCTCGACGGCGACGGTGGCAGCCCGGTCCTGTTGATCCTGACCGCTGGTAAGGAGGGGCAATTCAACGATTGTGGCCCGCAGTTGGAATGGATCACCGGTGCGCTGACCTTGGCACTGGAGAGGGGGCAGCTTCAGCAGGGGCTTTCCAGCTGCCGGCAGACGGCTGAGACCGTCCAGTACATTGGAAAGGCGGTGTTATCCGGGGTCATGACAATCGAGCCGCTGCTCAAGTATGTGATGGATCGGATTCGCACCATCTTGCAGGTAGAGGCCGGCTCGTTGTTTCTAAAAGAAAAAGACCACCTGAAGTTGGCCATGTCATTTAATGCCGCTACCGGGACTGTCAAGAAATTCCAGTTGAAGATCGGCCAGGGGATTGCCGGGACCGTTGCGGCCAAAGCCAAGCCGATGACCGTCAATAACGCCCAGAAATCGCCTCTTCTGTTCCGGGAGATCGATCAGCAGACCGGCTTTACCACCCGGTCGGTACTCTGCGTCCCCCTGGTTACTTATAAAAAGGTGATAGGCGTTCTCGAAGTCCTCAACAAGAACGGCCAGGGCTTTACCGATGAGGATGAAAATCTGTTGTGTTCGATCGCCTCCGCCTTGAGCATTGCCCTGGTGTTCAACCGGAGCCAGTCCGGCCGGTAGCGGTGCCCTTCGACTATAGTCCGGTAGAAAAACCCCGGCCTGCCGCAATTTCAAAGCCCTGTGGCAGTGAATTGACGGTTTTGCCTCCAGGTCTTATGTTTGTCATCGGTAAAAGCCATGACCTGGAGGTTTGAATGAACGATTTTGTCCCCACCCACTACCGAATTTCCCTTACACCGGATCTCACCAGTTTCCGTTTCCTGGGCCAGGTCGATATATCGGGCGAAATGACGCAGCCGGCCCACGAGGTTCTGCTGCATGCATTGGATCTGGACATTTTCTCCTGCAGCGTGCGGGTCAACGACAATTGGGAGAGCTGTGCCGCAACCCTGGAGCCCGAAAAGGAACAGCTTCGCATCCGGCTGCCGAAGCCGCTGGATGGTGACATTCGGATGAGAATTGAATACAGTGGATCGATCAATGACCGGATGGCCGGCTTTTACCGCAGCGGCTACCGGACTGACGGCCAGGCCCGCTATATCGCAGTCACGCAGTTTCAGGAAAGCGACGCCCGCAGGGCGTTTCCCTGCCAGGATCATCCGCAGAAAAAGGCGACCTTCGAAGTGGTGATGACCGTCGACAAGGACCTGGTGGCCATTTCCAATGGTATCGTCAAGCAAGAGGTGAATGTCGGAGACGGCAAAAAGCGCGTTCATTTCACCCAGACTCCCCGGATGTCCACCTATTTACTGTTCTTCGGCGTCGGCGCTTTTGAAATCGTCCAGGACGAAACCGATGGTCGGGTGCGGGCGGTCACCCTGCCGGCGATGTCCCGGTATGCCGCATACGGCCTGGACTTCGGACGCAAAGCGCTCGGGTTCTGTGAACGATACTATCGGATCCCGTACCCGCTGCCAAAAATGGATCTGATTGCCATCCCCGACTTTGCCTTCGGCGCAATGGAAAACTGGGGAGCGATCACCTTCCGTGAAAACCTGCTGCTGCATTATCCGAACATCACCTCACGCTCGGGAGAAGAGCGGATCTGTGAGGTGATCGCCCACGAGATTGCCCACCAGTGGTTCGGGAACCTGGTAACGCCTTCCAAGTGGGAATACCTCTGGCTCAACGAGAGCTTTGCCACATTTTTCGGATACGGGGTCGTGGACCGCCACCACCCGGAGTGGGGCATCTGGGAGCAGTTTTTAGGGGGGCAGACCGACACCGCACTGGCCAGAGACGGCATGCATGAAACCTTTGCCATTGAAATCCCCGGCGGTGAGCATGTGGTGATCAACTCCAGCACCGCCCCGATCATCTACAGCAAGGGAGGCAGCATTCTGCGGCAGGTCAAGGGCTACATCGGAGATGAAAATTTCAGAAACGGGCTGACCCGTTACCTTGAGAGCCACGCCTATGGGAATGCCGCCAGTCATCACCTTTGGGAAGCATTTGAGGCCGTGTCCGAACAACCGATCAAAAAGATGATGAAAAGCTGGATAGAACAGCCGGGTTATCCGCTGGTAAGCGTTCGCAAGGAAGGTGGCAAGCTCTTTTTGAAACAGCAGCGGTTTTCCTACCTGCCCAGTTCATTCGATCAACGCTGGGACATTCCTGTCAACATTGCGCTGTTCACATCCAGCGGAGAATCACAAATTGTGCAGACCCTGTTGACGGAGAAAGAGCAGATAGTGGCGTTAGATCAAGAACCGGTGGCCTACAAGATCAATGCCGGGCAAAATGGCTTTTACCGAACCTGTTACGATGACACCGAGGCGCTGGCATCTCTTTCATCGTATATAGAGAACCGCAATCTTCCGGCGGAGGATCGCTGGGGATTGCAGAACGATCTGTACGCCCTGGTCAGAAGTGGGCAGGTCGGATTGGATGCCTATCTGCGTTTCCTGCAGTCCTACCGGCAGGAAAAAGCGTATCTTCCTGTTGTGAGCATCGCCAATAACCTTCTGCAGGCCTACCTTCTGCTGGAAGAAGGCGGCCGGCGGAAGGTGGCCGCCGTGGGAAAGGCGATACTCGAAAACGCTCTCAACCAGGCCGGTTTCGAACCGGCAGCAAATGAGCCCTTCACCGCCTCTTTGATGCGCGATCAAATCATCCTGCCTGCGGCGATGTTCGGCTCTGCCAGTATTGCCGACTTTGCCCATCAGAAATTCGTCGCATTGCGCACCCAAAATGAGGCGGTTCATCCCGACATACAAAAGGCCGTTTTCCAGGTGGGTGCGCTGCGGGGCGCGGCAAAGGAGCTCGACTGGATCCTGACGCGTTTTCGACATTCCGAAAGTGAGCACGAGCGGCTGAACATTCTCGCTGCGATGGGAAGTTTCAGGCAGCGGGCCCAAATCGAAGAAATCCTGCAATTCGCCCTGGACGAAGTGCCCGATCGGAACAAATTTATCCCGATAGCGGCCATGGCCGGCAATCCGTGTGCTGCAGACCTGCTGTGGGACTGGTACCTGGCCAACCAGGCAGAATTGGAAAAGTTTCACCCCCTGCTTTACGAGCGTGTCATTACCGCCATATTTCCAGCGGTTGGAGTCCGTCAGGCCGAGGAGGCCAAGCGCTTTGCCCACAACTATTTGCAGGAGCGGCCCCAGGTGCGTGACGTGCTGAAGCTTTCGCTGGAAAGACTGGAGATCAATATGCGTTTCCGAAGCAACAACCTGGCCACAGGTTCGTGAATCTTTCCACCGAGTGGATGAATATTTTTTTATCCGGGTTCAACCGAGTCAGGATTTGATCCGGGCGAATTCTTCAATGCTGGCCGCCGCCAGTTCGACAGTGGCCCCGGATTTCAAGGGGCCATCCACCCCCACCCCCCGTACCATCTGCCGGCCTTTTTCGTCTGCGAAAGCAGTTGCCTTTACACGGCCAATCCCACAATCTATTTCACCGAAGGCATCTATCGATGCCGACGCGATTATTTTCGCTTATGGCGCCCTTTGCTGATCGACGCGCCTGGCAGGAGTTCTTCTGCAACGGTTGCGATCGGTTGTGATCGTCGCCGATCTTGTGAAAGCAGCATCCGAAAATACATCTCAGCAACCGGACCCCTGGCCGCTGCCGCATCGGACCCGGCGGCAATCCACCGCAGGCAGGGGCCAACATCAATCCTTGACATCACTGGCGATATTTTATAACCCCATAAAGTACATACCTGCCTTCGATTCTCATTATTTTGAACATGTTAGTGGCTCAGTGGCACGTGTTACATCCGACGAGGCTGCGAGGCACGGCGATAGCCGCTAACCCAATCTGATCGCGGAGAATTTGGGTCCATGGATCGGCGAACCTTTTTGAAAATTGTCGGTATGGGAAGCGTGTCGATGGCTGTCGGCTGCTCTCCCGATCCTTATAATGCCCCCCGACCGGAAAAAAACCTGTTTTCCCTCATCCACGCCCCGGAAGACATGGTGGTGGGCCGAACCAGCTGGTATGCAACCACATGCCGGGAGTGCCCTGCCGGCTGCGGGATTCTGGCCGGCAACCGGGAAGGCCGGCTCATAAAAGTGGAAGGAAATCCCCTTCACCCGGTGAATCGCGGGAAGTTGTGCATGCGCGGCCAGGCGGCCCTGCAGGGCGTTTATAACCCGGACCGGCTGCGCAGCCCCTATCTTAAAAGTGACGGCGGCTGGCGCGCGATCACCTTTGCAGAGGCCGAAGGGATGCTGCTGGAAAAAACAGCACAAGCAGCCGGCAGCGGAGATAATCGGGTGCGCATGGTTACCGAGGTGATCGGCGACACCCTCCTGCAGCTTTGCACCGAAACCCTGACGCAATACAAATCCGCCCCACCGCTGGTCTTTGAGCCTCTCGGCTACGAGTCGTTGAAATCTGCCAACGAAATTGTTTTTGGCGTCAGGGGCCTGCCTTCCTACCGCATGCAGCAGGCCGATTTGCTGATTGCCTTCGGTGCCGATTTTCTGGACACGTGGTTGTCACCGGTGGAATATGCCCGCAAATTCATGCAGATGCATGCGCTGGACGGCGGCGGGAAAGGGCGCTTCTTTTTTGTCAGCCCCTACCAGACGCTGACCGGCGCCAATGCGGATCTGTGGCTGGACTGCCGACCCGGCAGCGAGGCCGTCGTGGCGCTCGGGCTTCTCAGGGAGATCCTGAAACTCGGCCGGCCGACCGGTTTAAGTCGAAAACTGCGCTATCAGCTGGGAAACACGGCGTCTGCATACGACAAAGCCACGGTTTCAAAGCTCACGGGCATATCGGTCCAGGACTTCGAGCGCCTTACCGAGGCCCTGAGACGGGCCGGTCGACCGCTGGTATTGGGCGCGGGCCTCGGCAACGGCAGTTCGAATTCCCTGCAGACCGACGTGGCGGTCAACCTGTTGAACCTGATCCTCGATCCGGATCTCTCGCTTTTCGACTTCGAGCAGCGCCACCGGGTGGAGGTCGCCGCGTCACTTTTCGATGTGAAGGAAACGTTTCGAAAGTTCGCAGAGGATCCCCCGGCGCTTTTGCTGCTCAACAACGTCAACCCCGTGTATGCAGTTGCCGGCGGTGGGGAGATCGAAAAGGCGATCAGCAATCCAGCCACCTACACGGTCGCATTCAACAGCTTCATGGACGAAACTTCCGTTCTGGCGGACCTGATATTCCCGGTGCGGCATTTTCTGGAAACCTGGGACGAGTACAGCGGCAAGCAGGTCCCGGTATCCACCTTGCAGCCGGCCATGGGAAGGCTGACCGATTCCCCCACGCTCGGAGACTTGCTGCTGAAGACGGTGGACGGCAACAAAAGATCTGCGGAAGGCTACAAGGGGCATCTGGTCGGCAGGATGCTTTCGCGGGCCGATATAAATGGCGAACTGGACTGGCTCAAGGCCGTTCAGCAAGGCGGTATCCACCAGTTGCCGGAACCGAAGCGATACAAGGGCAGAGCCGGCGGGCCGGCTGCTGAAAAAATCGAGGAGCTGTTTTCCACGCTGGCCGAACCGCATGCCTCGGGGTTGACCCTTGCGGCTGTGCCGACCGTGAGGTTTTTTGACGGGCGCGGGGCCAACCGGCCATGGTTGTGTGAAATCCCCGATCCGATTACCCGGGTGGCATGGCAGACGCCGGTAATGATGCACCCGGACACCCTCAAGCAGCAGGGATTGAAACACGGCGAGTCGGTACAGGTCAAAACCGATCGGGGGAATCTGGAAGCACCGGTGTACCTGACCCATAGCGTTCGTCCCGGCATGCTGGTCATGGGCATCGGGCAGGGCCACACGGCCTACGGTCGTTACGCCGAGGGACAAGGGACAAATCCCCTGCGGCTGCTGCCGGCGGAAACGGATCCCCGAACCGGCGGACCGCACTTTGTTACCGGCGGGGTGCAGGTGGCAAAAACCGGTCGCAAGGCGAAGCTGGCCAACACCGACGGCAGTCGGAGCCAACATGGACGGAAAATTGCCCTCACCGTCGGGTTGGATTCGTTAGCAGATCTGACAAAAAAGAAAAAATCCGGCTTAACCATGTCCGATTTTCCACTGGTACTGCCCCTGCCGGAGGGGTATGACCCCAAACTGGATTTTTACACACCCCACCAGCACGAAGGATACCGGTGGGCCATGGCGGTCGATATGGACCGCTGTATCGGCTGCGGCGCCTGCGCGGCGGGCTGTTACGCGGAAAACAACATCGGCATCGTCGGAGACAAACAGGTGATGCAGGGACGCGAGATGGCCTGGCTCAGCGTGGAGCGCTACGAAGATCCCGACGATGCGCGACAGCTCGTCTTTCTGCCGCTGATGTGCCAGCACTGTGACAACGCGCCCTGTGAGTCGGTGTGCCCGGTGTATGCGCCCCACCACAATAAAGAGGGGATGAACAACCAGATTTACAACCGCTGCATCGGCACACGGTTTTGTTCCCAGAACTGCCCCTATAAAGTCCGGCGTTTCAACTGGTTCAGCTGGAGATGGCCCGAGCCGCTGGAACTGCAGCTCAATCCGAATGTTACCGTACGTTCCAAGGGGGTGATGGAAAAGTGCTCTTTTTGCGTACAGCGCATCAAGCAAGCCCACGGGCTGGCCAAAGATGAAGATCGCAGCATACGTGACGGTGAGATCGTTCCGGCCTGCGTGCAGACCTGTCCGACCGAGGCGCTGGCGTTCGGCAACCTGATGGATCCCGGCAGCAAGGTGCGCAAACTGGCAGAAGACCCGCGGGCTTATCAGATTATGGGGTACCTGAACACCAAACCGGCGGTGTTCTATTTGAAAAAAGTTATTCAAAAGGTATAGTCTGTTGAGCCCGTTATGTGGGGCAGGCCGAGGCGGCCACCAGCTTTGGCCGCGCCAACCGGCAGCCCATGCGCAGCAGACTCGACGGATCTTACGGAGCGAACAGGAACCTACCCATGACCGAACTGACCTTTGCGAAAATTGACCAGACGGTCCTAGACACCCTGCGGCCTGCATCCGGGCGGTACTGGCTGGCTGTGTTTCTGCTGGCGCTCGGCATCATGCTGGGCGCCGCCTGCTGGCTTTATCAGATTTTTACCGGTATCGGTGTGGCCGGCATGAACATCCCGGTCGCCTGGGGGACCTATCTTATCAACTTCGTCTTCTGGGTCGGTATTGCGCACTCCGGCACGCTCATCTCCGCCATTTTGCATCTTTTCCGAGCCGGCTGGCGCAATCCCATTGCACGGGCGGCTGAAACCATGACGGTATTTGCGGTCTGCACCGCCGGTCTGTTCCCATTCATTCACGTGGGTAGAGTATGGCTGGTGTATTTTATGCTGCCGCTTCCCAACCAGCGGACCCTGTGGCCCAATTTTCAATCACCGCTGATGTTCGATGTGGTGGCCATCAGCACCTACCTGACGGTCAGTTCGCTGTTCTGGTATACCGGCATGCTGCCGGATCTCGCCAGGATTCGGGACACCTCCGACGGCCTGCGCAAAAAGATCTTTACCACCCTTTCCCTGGGCTGGACCGGCGAGCACGAGCAGTGGCGGCATTACGTTCGTATTTACCTGTTTTTTGCAGCCCTGGCCACACCGCTGGTCATCTCCGTGCACAGCGTCGTTTCCTGGGATTTTGCCCTGGGCATCGTCCCCGGCTGGCACACGACGATCTTTGCTCCGTACTTTGTCGCCGGCGCGATCCATTCCGGCCTGGCCATGGTGTTGACGCTGATGATCCCGCTGCGGAAAATTTTCAACTACGAAAAAATCATCACCATGCACGTACTGGAGAGCGTGGCCAAAACAATCATCTTCACCGGCCTGATCGTAGGCTTCGCCTACGGGACCGAATATTTTATCGCCTGGTACAGCCACAACACGGTGGAGATGGAAACCTTCCGCTGGCGGGCCGTCGGGGACTATGCCTACGGCTTCTGGATCATGGTGATTTGCAACACCCTGACGCCGCTGTTGTTCTTTTTCAAAAAAATTCGCACCACCATCCCCTGGCTGTTCGGCATATCGATCATTGTCAACATCGGGATGTGGTACGAGCGCTTTGTGATCATTGTCGGAAGTGTCGGGCACGGTTTTCTACCCAACGCCTGGGGCCTTTACCGCCCCACATTGATCGAGATGGGGATCATGCTCGGCGCCTTTTCCTTGTTCTTTTTTCTGTTTGTGCTTTTCGTTAAACATATGCCGTCGGTTTCCATGACCGAAATGAAAGAGACCGTCGCCGAAGGAGAGGGCCATGGCCACTAAATACGTCATGGGGCTTTTCAAGCGGGAGGATCAGGCAGTGGCTGCCATCGGTGAGCTGAAAGCATCTTCGTGGCCGCTGCACCGAACCCATAGCCCGATTCCGAGCCACAAGATATCCGATGCCCTCGGTTTGAAAGACAGCAGGGTCGGCTGGTTTACGCTCTGCGGGGGGATTCTGGGATTTATCACCGGCTTCGCGCTTGCCATTTTCACTTCGCTGCGATGGGAGCTGATCGTCAGCGGGAAGCCGGTGGTTGCCGTGGTTCCGTTTATCATCGTCGGGTTTGAATTTACCATCCTGTTTGCAATCTTCGGCAATCTGATCGGCATGCTCGTGCTTTCACGGCTGCCCCGGATGGAGAACCTAGAACATTACGATCCCCGCTGCTCGGGTGAACATTTCGGCATCCTGTCTTCCAGCAGCGACGAGGATCGAGAAGGCTTGTTGGCGCTTTTCGCCCGTAACGGCGGGGAGGCAAGAGTTTTCGAATAACCGACAACATGCAACCCGACACAGAAAATATCGCCATGGACACGAGAAAATCTTTCTGGCTGCTGAGCGCAGCCCTGGTCGCGATCGGTTTCGGAACCTTTGCTTACGGTATTGCAAGCGGTCATCCGGAAAGGGCCTGGCAGGCATATTTGATCAATTTTCTGCTCTGGTCGGCCATCGCCCAGGGTGCGGTGCTGTTTTCCGCGCTGATGACCACCACCCGCGCCCGATGGAGCGGACCGCTGTCGGGGCTGTCGGAGGCGTTTGCCGGCTTCTTTCCAGTCTCCTTCATCCTGTTTCTGGTGCTGTTTTTCGGATCTTCCCACGTCTTTCCGTGGAGTCACGGGCAGGACCTGCACGGCAAGGAGATCTGGCTCAACGTTCCGTTTGTGTTCACACGAAACTTTGTCGGTCTGCTGCTGCTGTATGGATTCGGTTTTACCTACCTGTACTACGCCATGCTGCAAAAGGAGATTTCCCCGGACGGTTCGGGTCCGATTCGCTCGATTTTCAACCGGCTGCAGCAAAACCGGCCGCAGGATCCCGAGAAGATAAAAAAACGCAAAGGACTGTTCGGCATCCTCTACCTGCTGGCCTTTGCCCTTGTGCTCTCCTTGATCGGCTATGATCTGGTCATGGCCATGGACCCTCACTGGATATCGACCCTTTTCGGAGCCTATACGTTCGTTAAAGCCATTTATATCGGCCTGGGGGGGTTGATCATCCTGGCAGCCGTCATGCATTTGAATCCCCGTACCGATTTTCGGCTGTCGGATTCCCATTTCCACGACATCGGCAAACTCTTCTTTGCCTTTTGCCTGGTCTGGGCCGATTTTTTCTACGTGCAACTGGTGGTTATCTGGTACGGAAACATTCCGGAAGAAACCGCCTACGTGATCGAGCGCACCATGATGGTCCCTTGGCGCTACCTGGCCTGGGTCACTTTCGCTGTCAGCTTCGTGCTGCCGTTTTTCATTTTGCTGAACAGGAAGATCAAAACCATGCCCCAATTCATGCTCGTCATCTGTTCAGTCGTTATCATCGGGATCTGGCTGGAGCACCTGTTGTTGATCGGACCTCCACTGAGTCATGCAACGCTGCAACTTCCGCTGGGCATCAGCGATGCGCTGATCAGCCTCGGGTTCCTGGGATTGATGCTCGCATCGCTCCGGTTTGCGTTCACACAGTTTCCGGAGTTGGCGCACGCTGAGAAAAGGGAGGTGCGCTGATGGAAGTTCTTATTACCCTGATAACGCTGGCCGCACTGACCCTTGGGTTGCTGATCCTTGCAAGAAAATACAGGGTTTCGCTGTCTCAGAACAAAGCGGCCTTTTTCTGGACGCTGGTCCTTGTGGCGCTGACGATCGGATCTTTGTATCTGATTTACACCCCGCCGGGCACGCGCATGGGCCCCGAGCAGCCGATCCCGTTCAGTCATCAGCTGCATGTCGGCGTCAAGAGCATCCAGTGCCAGTTTTGCCATCCGTATGTGGACAGCTCGATCCACCCGGGCTTGCCCCCGGTGGAAAAATGTCTCTATTGCCACAATTACATCATCGCCAAGCACCCGCAAATTTTGAAAGAGCACCGTTACTTCAACACCAAGACGCCGACACCGTGGGTAAAGGCGAATTACCTGGCCGAGCATGTAGTGTTCAACCACCAGCGGCACATCAAAAAGGAAATCGAGTGCCAGCAGTGCCATGGCGCCATCGAAACGATGGACCGGGTCAAAGGCCGCTACTTTTACATGGAATTTTGTATTCAATGCCATCGGGAAAAAAAGGCCAACCTGGGATGCTGGTTGGCGTGTCACAGCTGATTGCGCCATAAAGGAGTCTTGCAGAAGAAATTCCGTAATCGAATGTATCAGGGGTATCGGCAAAGCGTGAACCCAAACCCTCTGCTTCAAGGAGAAACAGGTTTGTCCAATCCATCCCCAACCTATCAGACGGCCAAGGGCTTTTGCCTGACTTCCGCTTTCTGGATGATCGTCGGCACACTTATGGGACTGATCGGTGCCACGGAGCTCGTCGCACCGGACCTTACAAAGAACATCGGCTGGCTGGTGTTCGGTAGAGTCCGACCGATCCACATCAACATCGTGCTGTTCGGTTTTGTCACACCGGGCCTGTTGGCGGCGGCATTTTACTATTTCCCCAGACTGCTGAAAACCGAGCTTTACAGTGAAAGACTCGGGGTTGTGACCGTTGTTGCGTGGAATATTGCGCTGGTGGCGGTTGTTTTGACCCTGATGCTCGGTTACACCCAGGGCCGCGAATACGCCGAGCTGATCTGGCCGATCGATGTGGCGGTGATTGTGGTGTTTTTGATGGTGTTTTTCAATTTCATCATGACCGTCAAGCAGCGCACCGAGCCGGTCCTGTATGTGTCCGTCTGGTACGCGCTGGCTGCGGTAATCCTGACCGCCTGCACGTATGCTCTCGGCAACATCGTCTGGCGGCCGAGCAGCGGTGCCCTGGTGGGAATCCCCGATGCCATTATCCTCTGGTTTTACGGACACAACGTGTTCGGTCTTTTGCTGACGCCTCTTTCTGCCGGTGTGACCTATTATGTGATCCCGCGGTCCGTGCGCGCCCCCTTATACAGCCATACGCTCTCACTGCTGGGCTTTTGGTCACTGATCGTTGTGTATACCCATATCGGCACTCACCACCTGCTGCAGGTGCCCGTCCCGACCTGGCTGAAAGTCATCGCCATTGTCGACAGCGTGGCCATGGTCATCCCGGTGATGGCGTTTCTGATCAACATTTGGTACACGGCCAAAGGCAGACTTGGAGAGATCCATGCGGACATCGGCGCCAAATTCGTGTTCACCGGCACCATCATGTATTTCTTCGTCAGCATCCAGGGCTCCATGATGTCGCTTCCGGATGTGCAGCGGGTCACCCATTTCAACAACTGGGTCGTCGCCCACGCTCACATCGGGGTGCTCGGATTTGCCGGCATGATCGCCCTCGGAGGGCTTTACTACATTCTACCGAAAGTGACGGGCAGGCCCCTTTACAGCCGGCTGCTGGCCGACATCCAATACTGGCTGGTTCTGATCGTCTCTATCGGCTTTACGGTGGTGTTGACGATCGCCGGACTCATTCAGGGCAACGGCTGGCTCAATGGTGAGACCGTTTATCGAATCTTGCCCCAGATTCATCCATATTACGTTACCCGCGCTTCGCTGGGTCTGATTCTGGTCATCGGCGCAGCGCTCGGTTTTTACAACATCGTCAGAACCTTGTTCGTCAGATCCGGAGAAGCTGTCACATGAAAATGACTCCGAAAGCCGTGGTGATCGGCAGTCTTTTAGTGCTGGCCGCAGTGGTGTTCGTGGCCGTTATATTACCGTATGCCGACACCAATCAGACCGTACCGTCGGAAATCTTCCGCTCGCGGGTCTCGGAGGAAGCCGCCGGTCGACTCATCTACATTCAGAACGGATGCGTATACTGCCACAGCCAATCGATACGCAAGGTGGACTGGGGACTGGGGGCAGACCGAATCGCCCAGGCCGGCGACTATGTGGAGGATCATCCGATACTGCTGGGTTCGGCGCGAACCGGCCCGGACCTTTCCCAGGCGGGTGGTGAGCATCCGGACGACTGGCATATCGCCCATTTTATCAACCCGCGCTACACGCGTCCGGTATCCATTATGCCGGCTTTTGAATTTTTAGGAATGGATCGGGTCGCAACCCTTACGTCTTATGTTCAAAGCCTGGGGCTAAAGGCCGCCGACCGGCGAATGGAGCGTCAGCGTTTTTGGAAGCAGGAAGCCATCAAGGCTTATGAGGCCGGTCCGGAAGCCAATGTGAGATGGCTCAACGAGAACGTTCCCCAAGGCTGGCGGGATGTTCCCAACCCTTACCCGACAACCGAAGCCGGATTGGCCAGGGGCCATGTCATCTACCAGAATTTCTGCCTTGGATGTCATGGCCCGGTCGGCGACGGAATGGGACCGGCCCAGCCATGGATTTACCCGCCGCCGTTGAATTTTACGATTCTAAAAGGCAGGGAGGTTTCCGGCGGCGTCCTCTACTACCAGATCATGAACGGAATCACCGGAACGGCCATGCCGTATTTCAAGCGGGAACTGGAATCGCAGAAAATATGGGAGGTCGGCGACTACGTGGCTGTTTACTTTATCAACCAAAGCGATGCCAACAGCGAGCCGCGCGGTATCGATGCCGCATGGGAGCCATAAACCCGTGTACTTCCCTTACTTTATCACATACATGTCCATCGGGCTGGTGATCAGTATTGTGGTTTTCATCTGGGCGCTGAAAAACGGCCAGTTCAGAGATCAGCAGCGCGCCCGGTTTTTACCGCTCGAGGACGACCTGGATCAAACGGCTGCCGGCACCTCCCGCGTCAGCCGCTATGAGATGTATGGGCTGTTTTTGCTGGCCCTGGCCGGTCTGGGTGCCAGTGCGGCCGTGTTGATCTATTCACTTTTTTACGCCCCCTGAGCGGCAGGGTCGATGTTGAGGAACGAGCCATGCGCTACTTTACATTGTTGAATTTTGAGCACCTGATGTGGGTCGCGCTTCCCACGGTGATCTTCATCATCGTTTTCGGAATAGCCCTTGGTTTTATGGTTTTTCGGACCGAGGATTCCGAAGCGAGGAAGCAGCGGGTCATCTACCGCTATCCGGAAGACATCGAGGATCGCAATGCGCCGTTTCCGTTGGCGATGCTGTTGATATTTGCGGGAACGATCATCTGGTCTTTTTTCTACATCCTTGTCCACGGCCTGATGGGGGTGAAAATCTAATATGGAGCCAATCGAGCACAAGGAATCCGAGGTGAAATCCTGGGTGGTGATATTTGTTCTGCTGGTCATCATCTTGAGCCAGGGACTTTTTGCGTTTTTTGTGGTGGGAGACCTGGGACAGCCCGGCTGGGATTATCGACCGATACGAGACGTTCCCGGCGAGTCGCCATATGCCGTGTACGAGACGCTGCCGTATCCCCAGCACGTGCAGGGCGCCAAAGGAGAATAGATGAAAAAGTTCGTGTTTCTGATCTTGATCCTGGTCGCCGCTTTTGTGGCCTATGAAGCACTGATGTTCTACGACAACAACTTTTCGTACGGCAGGATGCGCGAAACGCCGGCGGTCAAACCCTATGAACACCCCCTGCTGATCATGGAACCGGGCACCGTGCCGTTTGAAGGCGGAGAAGCGCTCTACCGGGCCGCAACACCGGAAAGTCTCGTGTCTTCGGTGCCGCTGGACGATGCCGAGGTTATCGGCCGGGGTGCCAAGCAATACTTCACCTACTGCCAGCAGTGCCACGGTCTGCAGCACGACGGCAACGGTACGGTGGGCCAGAGTTTTGCGCCGCTGCCCACCGACTTGCGCAGTGGAAGGATCCAGCAGCAGTCATCCGGTTACCTGTTTCAGCACATCAGCTACGGCATCGGTGGAACCGGGCGACAGCCGGCGCTGGCAACCACCGTTTCCATCGACAAGCGCTGGGAGATCATCGCTTACATCAAATCCCTCGGTACCCGAAAGTAGAAAGCCAACCGCAGAGACACCAGAGGCGCCAAGCAGCCTTTGCCGACACGCTTTGTGTCTTTGGGGCTAATCCACCATTATGGCCACCAACACCTGCGATCTGTGCGGGCTCAGCCTCCGGTACGGGAGCCACCCCCTCGACTTTTCCGGAAAAACTTACCGGTTTTGCTGCATGGGCTGCCGGCAAGTCTTCTTGATGCTGATTCAGGCCGACGGTTCAGGCGATCCGGCGCAGTTTCAGGAGAGCGAGCTGTTCAAGCGCTGCCAGGAAATGGGGCTGATTCCGCGCTCCGAGGAGGATCTGCAGCAGTTGTCGGCTCCGGGCACAATGTCAGCCGTTCAACCGGAAGAAAAACAACCAGCACCCTCTGCGAACGAATTGGCAATCAACCTGCAGGTCGGGGGCATGTGGTGCCCGGCCTGCGCCTGGGTGATCGACGAGACCGTCAAAAGGATTCCCGGTGTTGTCGATGTCACGTGCAGCTTTTCTACCGACCGGCTGCGCTGCCGGTATAATCCCGTCAAAACATCTCCAGCAAAAATCATAAAAACCGTCGGCAAACTCGGCTATCGGGCAACACTGCCGGGTGATGACGCACGGTTGGCAGACAGCCGCAGAGAACTGTTTCGATTCGGGGTGTCCGCATTTTTGACCATGAATGTGATGATGCTCTCTTTTGCGCTTTACTCCGGATTTTTCAGCGAGCTAACACCGGATGCTATTTCCAAGCTGTCATGGCCGATTTTCCTGCTGACAAGTGTCGTGCTGGCTTACGGCGGCCGCAACATTTTCCGCCGGGCCCTGACCGGCATGTTTTCCGCCGCATCCAGCATGGAAACGTTGATCGCCGTTGGATCGGGCAGTGCCTTTTTTTACGGCGTATACAACTTTTATCGGGGAAACATTCACCTGTACTTCGATACCGCCTGCATGCTGATCACCCTTGTGCTTCTGGGCAAGCTGCTGGAGCGCAACGCCAAGCATCGCGTGCTCGAAGATCTGGAGGCATTGTTTTCCATTCGACCCACCAAAGTCAGGATCTGCAGCCCCGGTTTTCCGGAAGGACGCTACCAGGCCGCAGCCGGCCTGCAGGCCGGAGACAGTTTTCGGGTCGAAGAAGGAGAGGTTTTGCCGGCCGACGGGATCATTATCGACGGAAGCGGTGCGCTGGACGAGTCAGCCCTGACCGGCGAGGCACGACCGTTGCAGAAAAAAATCGGCGAGCGCATTCGAAGCGGAACACGCGTCGTGCAAGGATCCTTTCGCATTAAAGCCGAAGCGGTCGGCCAGGATTCGGTATTGGGGCAGATGATCCAGATCATGGAAGATGCCCTGAGCCGCAAAACCCCTTTCGAAGGAAAAACCGATCGGATCCTGCGCTGGTTTGTCCCGGTGATAATCGGCCTTGCCGCCGGCACAGGGGTGGTCGGCCGGCTGGCGGGACTGTCGCTGGAAAGCGCGATGGTTCGAGCCGTGACCGTATGCGTGATCTCCTGTCCCTGCGCCCTTGGGGTGGCGATCCCTCTGGCACGTGTGGCAGGGATTTCGGTGGCAAGCCGTTTCGGAATCCTGGTGCGAGAGTTTTCATCATTCGAGATGGCCGCCAGGGTCGATACTTTTGTATTCGACAAGACCGGTACACTCACCAGGGGACAGTGGGAGCTGCTTCGAGTCTATGCGCTGGAAGATTTTACCGCCGAGCGGATCCTTGCCCTTGCCGCAGCGATGGAGGCGACCTCGGACCACCAGGTGGCCAGGGAGATCAAGCGAAGCGCTCGCCGCCAGAAGATTGCACCACTGCCGGTCAGCTCGGTGCAGATCCGCGATGGTGGGGTTGTTGGCCGGCACAAGGGACGTGAAGTCAAAATCGGTTCCCGGGGCTTTTTGCAGCGCGAAATCGATGCATCACCGCCAATTTCGAATCCGGTGCATCTTCAGCCCGAGGGCCCGGTCTCGCTAGTGTACATGAGTTGCGACGGCAGGATTTGTGCGTTGCTGGTGTTCGGCGATGAAATCCGCGCCGGGGCCCGAGAAACCATCGCATCGTTAGCAAAAGAGCGGTATCGTCTTTGCCTGGTGTCCGGAGACGGTAGCGCTACCACCCGAACCGTGGCAAACGCTGTGGGTATCCCGGACTACATCGGGGAGCAGTTGCCCTGGGAAAAAGCGGGCGCCATTGAAGCGCTGCGCAGCAGCAAGCGGTGCGTTGCCATGGTCGGCGACGGTGTCAACGACGCGCCTGCTCTGGCCAAAGCGGATCTAGCCATTGCGGTCCACTCTGAAAGCCCGCTCGGCAAGGAAGTGGCCGGTATAACCCTGATGCGTGGGGACCCTGCCCAGATCCTCGATTTTATGCGACTGGCCAAAAAGACCAACCGAAAAGTGCAGCAGAATTTAGGATGTGCCTTTATTTACAATGCCATCAGCATACCGGTCGCCATGAGCGGTCTGCTCAACCCACTGGTGGCAGTCTGTGCGATGCTGCTCAGCAGCCTGAGCGTGATCGGAAACACCCTCCTGCTCGCCCGCAGCTGTAAGGACCCCGGCTGCTGAGCGTCCTGCTTGCCAACATCCGGCAGCCGGTCCAGCGGCTGACGACATCCCGATTTTTCGATACAATACCAGCGGAACCAGCTTGATATCAGTAACGCGAATGTGCTACAATGTATATAAATTATAAGATATTATTTGCGTCACCTAGCTCGGTCTGTCCCGGATCAACATGGAAAACAGTTGATCTGATTTCCAACGGTGATTACTTTTTCTGTGCACACACTACTGTTCCGGGTGAATCTGCCTTTAGACGAATTCACCCCACTCCAGCGAAACCTGCCGCCGCCCTGCACGCTCTGTTTGGGTAAGGGACAGAAACTTTTTCCAGATCGCTAAAGATTTCATATCGTTGCACGCAAGCCCCGAATCGTCCCCATGTCAGTGCGACACCGTTGCGGGCCGGATGCAAAAAGGCGAAATCCTTTAACCAAAAGCCTTGAGGCGGGAGGAAACATGAAAGACGCAAACCTTCGTACCCTTCACCATCACCTTGCAGAAGTCAAAGAGGGCAAGCGCATATTCGAAAACGCCTTCCAGGGCGTCGCCCGGATGGTTCTGGAAAGCGAGATCGACAAGGTGATCGTCAACGGAAAAACGACTTATGATTTCAGTATCTTCCGCAATGGTCGCAAGCATGTCATCGGCATGTACGATGAAATCAACAGCTTTGTTTCCTACGTCAAGGATGCCTCAGAGAGAGGCTCTTCGGCAGAAATGGCGTTCGTGCTGGTCGGGGAACCCGGCAATGGGAAAACCTTTTTCGTGGAATACCTGTGCGCGCGGTATCGAGAGTTTCTCGCCCAGCAAGAGAACCGCAAGTACACCTTCCGCTTCAACCATATCGACCGTCTGGGAAGCTACGGGAGCATCCGCGCCATCGAATCCCAAACATATGAGGACCCGTTGATTCTGGCCATGAACCTGTTTGAAAGCCAGGACGAAAGCAAACAGTGGCTGGTCGCTCAGGTCGGTTTCTCCGAAAACGAGATCGACCAGCTGTACGAAAACTTTCGGCCGCTGGGAGCCTGCAGCGGGTACATTTTAAACGACATTCGGACGCATACCGACGGCGATATCGATAAGATGCTGGAATTTATCGAAATCGTGCCGGTACCTTTGACCGAGAGCCTGGGCACCGTAACCGGCAAGTATCCGGCCAAGGATAAAATCACCTCATCGGCCGTTGACCTGTTGGGAGAAGAGTCGATTCAGCGCCTGCTGCACATTTCGGACACCAACAATCCGTATCGTTTTGATTTGAGAAGAGGGGCCCTGGCGCGGGTCGCTGGCGGCGGCATTCACTTCAGCGACGAGATCTACAAAAACAAAAAGGACCTGGTGCAGGTGTATCTGGGCGTGATCCAGAACCGCAACATCGAAATCGACGGATACAAATGGCCGATCGACACGCTGATTATCGCCACCAGCAACAACTCGGAGTTTCACCGGTTTCTGGCGGAGAAGGAGGAGGCCCCGATCGTCGACCGCTGCAGAATCTGCTACGTTTCGCACAACACCAATTACAAGCTGCAGAAACAGCTGACCCAATATGCGATCGGAAATGAAACCCGCACCACGCTCAACCGGGAGTATCTGCATCAGGATCCGAACCTGAACTATGCCGCATCGGTGGCGGCCGTGCTGACGCGTTTGCCGCGCAGCGAAAAACTCACGCCGGTTGAAACCATGAAGCTGGCCGCCGGTGAAGTGGCCGGTGAGAAGAGCATCAAGACCCTGGCCGAGGTCATCGACATCCTCAACCAGGATCCGGAGATCATCAACCGTTTCGGTCAAAAAGGGCTCGGCCAGCGCAACCTTGGCCGTGCGATCCAGCTATTAACCGAAAGCTCGGAGACCAATGAGGGTCAATGCATGTTCGCCTATGACGTTTCCAAGGCCCTGGAACGGGTGATCCTGGACTATGTGACCGAAGCCAACGATCGCACCAAATACCTCGAGGACCTGAAAACCGCCAAGGGATTGTACCGTGAGCGGATCATGACCGAGATGTTCAATGCGTACATGGACGAACCACTGGCCATCCGAAAGGATGTGATGAACTACGTTAACATGATCATCGGTATCGATGCCGAAAACCTGGGTGCCGACAAGATGTGGAAATACAAAGATCCCCAGACCGGGGAGCTCAAGGCGCTGAAAATAGACGAGCGTTTTATCAACAGCATCGAGGAGCGGCTGGGGTTGAAAACGGCCGAACAGCGGGAAACCTTCCGCACGTCCATCCGCAAGATATACGGGCAGAAAATCTCCGTTGATCCGGACTACGATTTCATGGACAACCTGGAGCTGGTCAAGGCAGTGACCGACGTGCGCCTGAAATCCGATATTGCCGGTGCCGGCAGCCTGATCGGTGCCCTGGCCAACCGGACCAACGAAGAGAACCAGAAGCTTTACGACCGCATGGTCGACACCATGCTCAACAAGCTCGGGTATTGTCGGACGTGCGCGCAGAAGACTATCGAATACTTCTGCACGCAGGAAGACGAAAACTAAAGCATCATGAAGGACAAGCGATTCGACATATACGAAGCTCTCAAAACGAACGGCCTGACGTCCGAGCAGGAGAAAATCATCGCCGAGGAGCTGGAGGATGACCGTCAGCATGTTCTGCCGGAAGACGGGCAGGATGCCGAGACGGGCGGCACGGTTTTGCGCGGTGCAGCGGAGACGGTTTACCAATTCTACGACCTGATTCACCTGCAGTCGATGAGCGCCATGCAAAGTGGGTACGCGGCCACGACGCGGTCGATTGACGAGCTGTTGGAGCGCGATCATCAGAGGGAAAGTGACGGCTTTCCACGCAAGATCAACGTCGGCCGTCTCATCAAGCCGGGCAAGGGCGGCAAAACCAAAATTGTCATTGTCCCCACCACCGTCGAAGAGAAATTCATCCACGATCCGTCCTTCCGAACCGACGAAAATGGAGAAGGGCAATCCTCGGGGGGAACCGGAGAAGGTGAAGAAGGTGAGGTGATCGGCGAACAGCCGGTGCGGCCGGAGGGCGAGACCGGCAGCGGACCCGGTGAGGGGGATGGCGGTGCACACGAGCTGGAGTCGAACGCCTATGACCTGGGCCGAATTCTGACCGAACAGTTCAAACTACCGAACCTCAAGGAGAAGGGTAAGAAGCGATCGTTGACGCGCTACACCTATGATCTGACGGATCGGCATCGCGGCTTCGGGCAGGTTCTGGATAAAAAAGCCACTCTGCGGCGCATCCTCGAGACCAACATTCATCTCGGCAACGTTCCGGATGTCGACCGGATCGATCCGAGCGGTTTTCTGGTTTCTCCTGGCGATCGGGTTTTCCGGATACTGTCCAGGGAAAAGGATTACGAATCCCAGGCCATGATCTTTTTCGTGCGGGATTACTCGGGCTCGATGGCCGGAAAGACCACCGAGCTGGTTGTCGCCCAGCATGTACTGATATACAGCTGGCTGCTTTACCAGTATGCCATGCAGGTGGAGACCCGTTTCGTGCTGCACGATACCGAAGCCAAGGAAGTGCCGGATTTCTACACCTATTATAACTCGTCGGTGGCCGGCGGAACCCAGGTGGCCTCGGCCTATAGGCTGGTGAACGAGATCGTTGAAAAGGAAAACCTGGTCCGGGACTACAACATCTACATATTTCACGGCACGGACGGCGACGATTGGGATACCGACGGCAAAGAATCCCTTCCGGAGCTGAAAAAAATGCTGAAGTACGCCAACCGGGTCGGCATCACCATCGCAGAGCACTCCTACCGGGCCGGCAAGAGCAGCGAGGTCGAAAAATACGTCAAAAACTCCAAACTTCTGGAAGAGAAGCCAAAATTGATCCGGCTGGACGTAATCGGCGAAGACGCCGGCGAGCAGCGGCTGATAGAAGGAATCAAGAAATTGATATCCGAGTAATTCTGCCGGAGATGGGGATCACTGCCGGACGGATCTGCAAATAAAGGCGCATTCGGAAAACATGGAGCTGATCGACCAACATACCAAAGAAATCATGGAGGGGTGCAAGGAGCGGGCCCTGGAGGCGGGTCTGCGCTTCGAGGACGAGTCGCTCGAATATATCGTTACCAACCGCGACCTGCTGGAGCTAACACCAAAGGTCATGATCCCCACCCTTTACGACTACTGGGTACACGACGTGGAGGTGCTCAAGGAAAAGGGCCGCTACGAACTGTATCCCAGCAATCCTTACGAAACCGTCATTAACACCCGTCCGGCCATATCGTACTACAACGACAACAACCCGGACTGGATGAACGTGATGATTTTCTACCACGTCCTGGGGCACATCGATTTTTTCCAGAACAACCTCTACTTTCGCCACACCTGGGATTATGATTTTAACGGGCGGGCGCTCTCCGACAAGCGGCTGATAGCGGCCCTGCGTTCGGAAAAGGGCCGCTGGGTCGACTACATCATTGAATTTTCGCGGGGAATCGACAACCTGGTCGGATACCATCGGGAACTGTCCGATCTCGATCCGCCGCCGACAGGCGACGGGTCGGCGCGCGTCAATTACTATTTTGACGTTTTCCTGCAGGACACCCAGAAAGTGAATATCAGCGAGTATATCAAGGAGATCGAACGCTACAACGAGTGTATGCGGGAGGACAGCCAAACCGGCGAGAAGAATTTCTTTTCGGAAGTGCGCAAGAAATACCCGGAATATGAGTCGCTGTACAGCAAGAGCCTGAAGGAGAAGCGAAACGGGCGTCCGGATATCTTCCAGTATCTTATGGAGCACTCGGAGTTTGTGCAAAAAGAGGAAAACACCTGGATGAAGTCGATCATGGAGGTGGTGCGCAACACCTCGGTTTTTCTGCAGCCCCAGATACGAACCAAGATTATGAACGAGGGGTGGGCCAGCTACTGGCATGAAAAACTTTTCCTGCAGGATGACCGGATCAAGGGCCACGAGGTCGATTTCGCCCGCACCCATGCCGGTGTTACCTCACTGCCGCGCGTTGGACTCAACCCTTACGCGCTGGGCATGCGCATGTTTTACTACATCGAAGAGCTCGGAGACACGGGTCGCTATTCCACGGCATACAGACGACTGTCAGACAGTGCGCTGCGAAAAGACTACGATAACCACAGTCGGAAAGGGCAGGAGTTTATTTTCCAGGTTCGGCAAAGCCTGTGCGACTTTACTTTTATCAACACGTTTGTCGACCAGGACTTTGTCACCCGCAACAAGCTGTTCGTCGTCGGCAAGCGGCTGAACAAAGACCGCATGGTCTGGGAGTATTATGTCAAAAGTCGCAAGGCGCAGGACTACCGTCAGATGATCATGGATGGCTTGTACCACCCACCGCACATCGAAATTTACGAAAAAAATGACGCCGACAACGTTCTTTACCTCGTCCATCACTTTGAGGGCAAACCGCTGGTAAAAGATTTTATCGCCAACACCATGATCGGCCTGGAGTACCTCTGGGGCAATCCGGTTCAGCTGGAGACAAGCGAAGTGGTTACAAGCGGTACGGACACATCGGCCGGCACCCCTTCCGGAACCATGCAAGAGGTGCTGAAACCGTCGGATTTCAAATGGGAGCGCGTGGTGTACACAATGAAAAACCGCGAGCTCTCCCGCCAGGTGATGGCACAGGAGAAGCCGTCAGCTAGCTGAGGCGGAAACGCGGCTATGCGCTCTGCCTGGAGAAAATAGTATGCCAAGCACGCTGAAACCAGTGGATGATACCACCGACAAGGCAACGGAGTCCGCTCCGGATCTGGCCAACATCGATGTCGCCATGAAGAATTTCAACCTGACCAAAGCCGGTCAGGATCAGCGCGAGTTGATCGCCTTCGAGGCATTTCTCATGGAATTGACGGAGAAGCCGTCGACGGTCATGCGCAACATTTTCCAGATGTTTTACGACATGGTCAAGCTCTACGTCGGCGAGGGTCACGATGAGTACCTGGACGATCCGGAATCGATCAATTACATATGCTACGACTGCAGCAAGCTTTTTGTCGAAGGAAGTGATCATCCGTTTTTTGCAGACCGTCTGTTTGCCAACCGTTTGATCAGCCTGGTAGAGGCGATGAAACGCGGCGCACAGCAGAATAAAATCTATATTTTCAAGGGACCGCATGGCTGCGGCAAGAGCACTTTTCTCAACAATCTGCTGAAGAAATTCGAGGAATACGCCAATACCGATGAGGGGCTGCGCTTCGAAACCGTTTGGCGCCTGGATTGCAAACAGCTGAAGGAAAATCCGGAAGGCCACAACATCGCCGTTCTCGACAACCTGCTGCAGCTGCAGGACAACATCGATAAAGACCAGTATGAACTGCTGAAGGCCCAGAGTGCCCTGTGGGCGGCAGATGATATTATCGAAGTTCCGTGCCCCAGCCATGACAATCCGATCCTGATGATCCCCAAGGACTACCGCCGGACTTTTTTCGACGATCTGTTTAAAAACGACGAATTTAAATGGAAGCTGTACACCGAAAAAGAGTACGAGTGGGTGTTTCGCGATATCCCCTGCACTATTTGCAACTCCTTGTACCAGGCGCTGCTCGCCCGGCTGAAGAGCCCGAGCAAGGTGTTTGAAATGATCTGTGCCCGGCCGTATCGATTCGACCGCAGGCTCGGAGAAGGGATCAGTGTCTACAATCCGGGCGACAAACCGCTGCGCAACGCCACACTGGGAAATCCGATCGTTCAAAGCCGAATCAACGCTTTTCTGCGCGACAGCAACCTGGTGAAATACCTGTTTTCCCAGTATGCCCGGACCAACAACGGGATCTACGCCCTGATGGACATTAAGACCCATAACACCGAGCGGCTCATCGAGTTGCACAACATCATCAGCGAAGGCCTTCACAAGGTGGAAGATATCGAGGAAAACGTCAACTCCCTGCTTCTGGCCGTGATGAACCCCGAGGATCAGAAAAATATCGAGGATTTCCAGTCCTTCGAGGACCGGATCGAGTACATCAACATTCCCTATGTCATGGATTTGAACACGGAGGTGGAGATCTACCGGAATATTTTCGGCAAGCACATCGATGAAAGCTTTCTTCCCCGTGTACTGCACAATTTTGCCCGGGTGATCATTTCCACCCGGTTGAACAAAAAGTCCGAAGCCATGCTGGAATGGATTGAAAAACCGGAGAAATATAAACTTTACTGCGACGAAAACCTGCAACTGCTGAAAATGGAGATTTATACCGGCTATATCCCGAAATGGCTCAGTGGCGAGGATCATAAACGCCTGACAGCCAAGCGCCGCCGCAGGATCATCGCCGAATCGGAAACCGAAGGCGAGCAGGGCATCTCGGGCCGGGATTCCATCAAGATTTTCAACGAATTTTACTCCCCGTTTGCCAAGAGCAACAAAATGATCAATATGTCCCAGTTGATCAACTTTTTTACCAAGGGACGTAAAGAGCTCGCCGAGTTGATCCCGGAGGGTTTTCTCGACTCGCTGCGGCAGATGTACGACTATACCATCTTGCAGGAAGTGAAAGAGTCGCTTTACTATTACAATGAGGAGCAGATCTCCCGCGATATTCAAAACTACCTGTTTGCCGTCAACTTTGAAATCGGATCGGTGGAGACCTGCACCTATACGGGAATGAAACTGGAAATATCCGAGGAGTTTTTCACCGGAATCGAGCAGCGTCTGTTCGGGCCCAAGGCAACCGAGGCCGAGCGCCGGTCTTTTCGGGAGGACACCCAGAAGGAGTACGCCTCAAAGACCCTGACGCAGGAGATCATGGTGGAGGGAAAGCCGATTACCGAGACGAATATTTACGGCGCGTTGCACGAGCGCTATGTCTACAACCTGAAGGAAAAAGTACTGGACCCGTTTCTGGAAAACGAGAATTTTCGGAGGGCCATAAAGGACTACCGGGAAGAGGACTTCAAGGCTTACGACAAGAAAATCCGCGAAGACGTCACCTATCTGATCCGCAACCTGTGCGACAATTTCAACTACACCGAACAGGGAGCGACGGAAGTCTGTATCTATGCGATCGACAGTGACCTGGCGAAAACTTTCGCGGATTCCTGATAGAAATTTCAAATCTCCTTTCTGGGAAAACCCCTTCCTTCCCCGCTTGCCGGCAAGTATTGCCTGGTTCAATATCGCCAGGCGTTGACGATAAAGTACAGGCCGACGATGATCATCAGCACTGCCCCGATTCTATAGATCAACTGCCGCGATTTCAGCCAACCGATACCGGCCAGCCGTGATACTGCCAGCAGGGCCGGTATCGTGCCGATACCGAATGCGCCCATGAGAGTCATGCCGATCAGCGCGCCTGCGGTCGGTGAACCGGTTTCCATTCCGGCTCTGGTTGCGGCCAGCAAGGCCGTGTAAACCGGACCGCAGGGCAGCAGTCCCAGCAGCAGGCCAAGCGGTAAGTATGCAATGGTCGATTCGATACGGGTCAGGCGCTGGAACCCACCGGAGATCAGCCTGCCGAAACGATAGCCGTCACCGAAAAGGCGGCCCAAAGGGAGCCAGTCGCTCATCGCCAGCCCCATGATAACGATCAGAATGCCGGCGAAGATCAGCACAATTTTCTGAATGCCGGCGATGTTGGCGGTGATGGCCGTAAATGAGCCGGTGGCACCCATGATGGCGCCCAGAACGGCATAGGTGGTCACGCGGCCGGCGTTATAAAGCAAGTGGGGGATCCAGAGGCTTTTGTCTTTCCGGCTCAGCGACAATGATACCACGATCGGACCGCACATGCCGATGCAGTGCCCGAATCCGACCGCAAATCCGGTGGAAAGGTAAAAAAACGACAGTGTTTCAATAGATGACATGAAATACGAAGCTAACCACCCCCAGATCCGGCAACGTCACCGTTGCCTGCCAGATCTTCCTGCCGCTCGGACACCGGACGATGACCCCCTGGCCTTCATATGAAGACGGCCCGGAAGACTTCAGCAGTACCCGGTTCGGCCCCATGTTCATGCCTGGCATACCCAAATCGATATAGGGGGCGCTTTCCGGGGATGCGAATTTACCGACAAGTGTCACCCTGAAGAGCAGATCCGTCATGGCTTTCACCGGTCGGGGCGTTACCTCCAGGAGAATGTCGGTTTCCTGCAGTCGTTGGCTGCACGTGCCTTGATGAAGGTCGCAATTTACCAGATGCTGATACTTTTCGGCAGCATGGCCCTCGACGGGGGGATAAACGCCGAGAATCAACAGCAGTAAGACGATCCCTAAAGTGGCAGCGGTGGGCCGTCGATCGGTGCGGGGCATCTTCTGCATCTCCATCCTCCTTGTCGAATCGTTCGGCCGGCGTGCTGGACCGCTGTGGGTCCTGCCGGCAATACCTGGTTGCGTCGGGCCGGGGTGAAAAGATCTGCTTACAATACAAACCGCCCGACATCAAGTGCTTTCCTTCCCGACAGGTAAAGCGTGCCCGTCAAATGACGATCTGCATTTCTGGTTCACACGCTTCCATCTGGAACTGTCATGATTACTCTGATATAGGTGGATCGTTCACAGATCACAGCCTTCAGGCAGCTTCGGAAACCGGCAACCACCGTAACATCGAAACAGGGAGATCCATGATGGCGCGCGGACAGCAAACATGGGGGGATGAGCACAGCCGGCAGGCGCACCTGGATGAGGTCATCGAGCGAAACAAAACGGCCAACTACGGATACCGCAAAATCGCTGCGGACGCGAAAACCGAACAGGTCATTCGCCACTTTAACTCGGTCGCCCGCCAGTACGATTTCATGAACACGTTGCTGAGTTTCGGGATTCACTATCTGTGGAAACGCACGGCCGTGAAACTGCTGGCGCTCAAGGCCGGTGACCGGGTGCTGGACGTGTGCGGCGGAACCGGCGATCTTTCCATCCTGGCCCTACGGGCGATGGGCAGGGACGGGCAGGTCGCCCTTTACGACATCAACCGGGCGATGATGGAAGCCGGGCGGTTCAAGAGCACCAACGCCGCCGCCAGAAGACAGGTGCAATTCGTCCAGGGCAATGCCGAGCAGATCGCGTTCCCCGACGAAACCTTCGATGCGGTCATGGTGGGCTTCGGTATCCGCAATGTCACCCACATGGAGCAGGGCTTCCGGGAAATGTACCGGGTGTTGAAAAGCGGCGGGAAGATGATGTGCTTGGAGTTTTCCAAGCCCACCAATTCCGTGTTTCGATGGTTCTACGACCGGTATTCCCTGCACGTGATGCCCCTGCTGGGTCAGATGCTGGCAGGTACCCGGCAGGCTTATACCCACCTGCCGGAGTCGATCCGCATGTTTCCGCTGGCAGACGAGCTGGCAGCGGTGCTCCGGCGGATCGGTTTTGCGGACGTAACCTACCGGCGGTTGACCAACGGGATTGCCGTCATTCACCTCGGCTACCGTCACTGACCTTTCAGCCGGGCCTGGATTCGGCTTGGAGAAAACCTGCCACGTGGGATAAAACCGCGCTGGTTGTGCCGGTAAGGCTGCAGAAAGGAGAATCCCATGGGAGTTGCCTTTGTGACCGGCGGAACCGGATTTGTGGGCCGCAACCTCATCGAGTTCCTGCTGGCAGAAGACTGGCAGGTGGTGGCGTTGCACCGCCGCACTTCCAACACCCGTCCGCTGGACCTGCCGGGGGTGAAGCTGGTCGAAGGATCGATTACCGACCCGCAGTCCTTGCTGAAGTCGATGCCGGAACGAGTCGACGTGGTTTTTCACCTGGCGGCCAGCACCAATATGTGGTCGCCGCGCAACCTGCAGCAAACCGAAGTGAACGTCGACGGGACCCGCAACGTGGTCGTTGCAGCCCTGCAGCGCCAGGCCGGCCGTTTCATCCACGTCTCCTCGATCACGGCATTCGGTTTTCACCGCGAGCGCATCACCGAGCAGACCCCCTCCAACGCGGCTGACAGCTGGATCAACTACATGCGCACCAAGCGACTGGGTGAGCTGGAAGTGATACAGGCCGTCGAACGCGGCCTGGATGCCGTAGTGGTCAATCCCGCCAGCATTCTGGGGCCTTACGATCGACGGAACTGGGGTGGTATCGTCAGACAGATTGCCCGGGGAGATATTCCGGGCCTTCCATCCGGTGAAGGCAGCTTTTGTCACGTGCACTCGGTTGTACAAGCCCTCATTGCCGCATTCAAACAAGGTGGCTGCGGTAAGCGCTATCTTCTTGGCGGAGCCGATGCTACCTATCTTGAGCTGGCCGCAGAAGTGGGCACGCTGCTCGAACGGCGCGTTCCCCAGAAGGCCATGCCCGACTGGCTGCTGCGCTCCGTTGCGCGTGCTTTTCTCTGGATGTCGTACCTGAGCCGAAAGGAACCTTCGCTGACCCCCGAGAAAGTCGCCTACGGCACCAACCGATTGGTGTGCAGTTCGGAAAAAGCGGTCCGGGAGTTGGATTACCGGCCGGTTTCGCTGAAGGAAATGCTCGCGGATTGCATCCGGTGGCTGCAGGCGGAGAAACTGCTGTAGCGCATTGTCGGATGCATCGGGTTGGTTTGTCGGCAGTGACGGTCGGAAGCCACGGCAGGCGATCCGGTGGCTCGGGATGATCAATACTTGTCGCGTTGCAGCACGCCTGTCAGACAACCCACCGCGCCGGCGGCTTTGATCAACTCGTCCACCTCCACCTGCCGGCAGTCAATGCCGAGGCTTTCGTAAAAAAGACGGGTGGACGGATTTCCCGCCGGCATCAGGATCTGCCGCGGCCCCAGCGTCACGAAGTTCAGTGCGAAGCCCTTGCGGGCCTCGTTTTCTTCGGGAATGAACGCCACGTCGTAACCGTGGTCCTGCAGTGCGTCTATGGCGCGCTGGGCCAGGCGCCGGGGCCAGGCCAGGGCGAGATCGCGGTCGGCGAAACGCAGAATTCCCATCAGGTGCATGCTGCCGCGGGGAAGATCGGTTTCGATGACGCTCACACCGATGTCTGCGAGGGTCGCCGATACCTGCCGCGCGCCTTCCGGGTTGGTGCGCAGCCCCCGTCCCAGCAAAACCGTCCGATTGTCGATCCAGGCGGCGTCTGCTCCTTCAAAAACGCCTCTGCCACCGACCGTTCTGAGTATCGGGATCCCCAGATTGGCCAGTTTGCGTGCCACCCACCGCTCTTCGCCAGCCCGCACGGTTGATGCCGGACGGGCCACAATGGCCCCTTCAGGCGTCATCAGCATCAAATCGGCAACGAACATCTGGTTCGGTGTCACCGCTGCCGGCGGTTCCAGGCAGTCCACCCGCACCCCTGCGCCTTCATAGGCACGAACCAGTGCGTCGTGCTGCCGGATTGCCAGCTGTGGATCCGGTTTGGCCAGCATCTGAACATCGTTGGGGTGGGACCCGTTTTCGAGCTCGACTCCCGGCCGGTGGAGCAGAACGGCTTTCAGCGGGGACCATTCATCCGAGATGCCGCACTGCCCCCAGGTAACTCCGATTTCATCCTGCATCGACGAACGGCGGGGGGACCAGCCGTTGCCCCCGTAAGCCGCCATGTTGTCTAACGACGTAAGATTCGACATGGGTCGGTCAACCTTCCCGTGGTTGGGATTTTATCGCTGCCGGACAGAACCGACTTTCCGGTATTACGGCAAACCGCGGGCAGAAGCAAGTTCAATGTTCACAGCCGGCTGGAGGAAAGTGCCGATTCCACGGCGGTTTCCCGTGCTTGTTTTTGTCCGACGCGGTGTGCTATAAGGGGGCGCGTTGGAGCGGCGTTTCCGTTCGCAGGCAACCAGTATACGAGTTTCCAGTCATAGGTAACCAAAATACAATCAGGTGGAGAAAACACAAAAACACAAAGGAGGAGCAGTCATGAAAGCAGTGTCCATTGGCCTGGTAGTTGCCCTGGTGGGGGTGGTCGGTTTGATCGGTTGTGCTGGCAAAAACGCCATCGATCTGCAATACCAGACGACCGGCATCAATCTGGAACCTTGCCCGGGGAGTTTCTCGCTCGTCCAACTGACGGACAAAAGGCCTAAATCTGCAATCGGAGTGACAAAAGACGGAAAAGAGTTTTATGCAAAGACTTCAGTAGCCGAGTGGGTTTCCAGAGCCCTGCATGACGAACTGGATAAGGGCGGCTGTCAGGTGGAGTACCACCAGAAAAACTACGAGTTCGATACGGATTTTACGCTTACCGGAGACATTCTGGAGATATTCGTCACTCAAAAATCCCTTACGGATTATTCCGCCTCCATGAAACTGCGGATTGTGGCAACCGGTGCAGGGAAAAAGGTGTACGAAAAGACCTTTTCCAGCACGCTGGGCAAAACCGCAGTTGTCTCACCAGGCGTCAATACCAAGGTGCTGGCCGAGCTGTTGCAGGGAATGATGCGCGAGCTGGTGCCGGAGGTGCGAGACAGCTTGAAGAAGTGACAAGCGGGGGGCGGCACCGGGGCACCGGAGTGAGAACCCGCAGCGGATTCCGGCTCCCCGGGGTCGTTTTTGCCCTAATTGCTGCATTCGGAGTGATGGTGATGATGATGTTCCGAATGCCGGGTGAATCATATCGGGCAGCGCTTCAGCCCCTTACAGATACAGAGAAACACCTGCAGGAGCGCCTTCGCGGGCATGTACAGGTGCTGGCCGGAGAGATTGGCGAACGCAATCTCTGGCGCCCGAAGCAGCTCGAAGCTGCCGGGCGCTACATTGAAGATCAACTGAAACGCAGCAGTCTGCCCGTTGCGCGGCATCATTATCAGGTCGAAGGCCGCAGCGTCGACAACATCGAGGCCGTATGGGTCGGGACAGACCGGCCTGGAGACATCATTGTAGTCGGTGCCCACTATGACTCGGTGATCGGCAGCCCCGGTGCCAATGACAACGGCAGCGGAGTGGCCGCCCTGCTCGAAATCGCGGCCATTGTCGCCGCTCGCAAATTGCCGCGAACCGTGCGACTGGTGGCTTTTGTCAACGAGGAGCCGCCGTTTTTCATGACCCCGCTGATGGGCAGCAGGGTATATGCCCGCAGAGCGCGGCGCGCGAGGGAACAGATTATCGCCATGTTCTCCCTGGAAACCATCGGCTATTATGACGACAGGGCCGGCTCGCAGCGATATCCGTTTCCGTTTACCCTGTTTTATCCGGATACCGGCAATTACATCGGTTTCGTATCCAATCTGGCCTCCCGGCACCTGTTGCGCCGGGTGCTTTCTTCTTTCAGAAGTCACTCCCGCTTTCCCTCCGAGGGCGTGGTGGCGCCGGGTTGGCTGACCGGAATCGGGTGGTCGGACCACTGGTCCTTTTGGAAGGAAAACTATCCGGCGGTGATGATCACCGACACAGCCCTTTACCGCTACGCACCGTATCACACCCTAAACGACACCCCTGAGCAGATCGACTATGCCGGCCTGGCGCGAGTGGTGGCCGGGATCGAACAGGTGGTTGCGGATCTGGCTGAAAACGGTCTGTAGCCGGCGTCGCTGAGGCCTTCGGGATATGCAGGGAGAGGGCAGCGACCTTTAATTGCGCGACAAATATCGATTCGTCCGTTTCCCCAATGATGGAGCCCGGTGATATCGCAGGAAGATTTTGTCCTTGCAACCCGCGGGCGGTGAAGTTACAATAGAAATTGTAGGTTATTGTAATGCATTAGCATGACAAATGCGAATCCACTTCAGGAGCGCTGCCGTGGGCAGTGGGAAGCAGCCCATTTCAACCCCTGGGGGAATCGTTGCAATCCTGCGGTAGAGAGTGAAGGAACCTTTGGACGGTAAACGGCCTGCATCCCGCAATCCGAAGAAAGCGCCTCCGATCGGAGCGATCGGGGTCATTCAGCAGAAGATTTTCGGTCTTCCGGTGGATCGCCAGGTGCTTTTTTCCAACCACAAGAAAGCCTATCGCAAGAGTATTGAAAAACGTCAGCGGAATCTGATCATCAAGGTCACTTTTCTAAAGCCGTTCGTTCGCGGCACAGAAAAGGTCCTTTGCATCACCACCTGCTATTCACCGGTTACCCTGCTCGAAAAGATCGGAATCGGTTGGCTTTTCGTATATCTGAAACGATCGCTGCTGGTTTTTACCGATCAGCGCATCTTTCACGTTCCGACAACACCTTCCTACAAGTACCGGCAATCCGTTGCCGAAATTCCTTACGCCTGTTGCAGTTCTATCCGGCTGAAAGGCCGGTCACTGGTTGTCACCTACAAGAAACACGGAATCATTGAAAGGTTTATCAGCCTGGCCGGCAGAGAGAAGAAAAAGGTCAACCAGCTGCTCAAGTCCGTATCGACGGCCGGTGAAATGGCTGAAACAGTTGCCAGAACGCATCTCTGCCCACGGTGTGCCACTGCCCTGCCGATCCCGAGTCGTCCCTGCTCGAGCTGCGGATTGAAATTCAAACAGGGCTTTTGGGCGGCGCTGCTGGCGTTGCTGTTTCCCGGCGGCGGATACTTTTATGTCCGGCAATACGCGCTGGGCGTTATGGCGGCCGTGCTGGAGCTTTACCTTGCCGGTGTCGTTGCCGTGACCCTGCAGGACATGGCCGGCGGAATCCAGACCGGCGTGCTCTGGCTGGTTTTGTCCGCCGCCGCACTCATCGTCGAAAAACTGGTGGCAGCCATCCACGCCGCTCTTCTCACCAGAGAATGCATTCCCCGCAAAAAACAGGTCGAATTTCAACCCGTCGCGGCCCGATAACCGGGTTGCACGTTTCGACGGCCGTTGAAGCGACCAGGCCCTCTCATCTGCCGCAGGCGGCAACCGGATCTCAAAAATAGTGGGTCCGGGTTCAGATTACAGCGCAAGGCATCCTTCTATATCGAAAACCAGGGGTTCAGGCGTACGCACTCGCACGTGCGGTGTCCGATTTGCGGGGCAACACCAACCCAGGCCCTTGGGCGCATTTGAACCATCGGTTCGAGTTTTCTTGACAACATTTCCCGGTAGGTATAGTTTCCGTTCGTGTTTTTAGCAAACCCTGCGGGCAAAACGCCCGCAGTTGGTCGCCTGCTCGACGGATCCTTGTTGTGCAGGCGCAAAGCAACGATACTTCAGGGGTATAGCGATGCCGGCAATTCTGTCCATCATCGGCAAATCCGGAAGCGGGAAGACAACGCTGATCGAAAAACTGATCCCAGAACTAAAGCGGCGGGGTCACCGAATCGGAACGATCAAACACACCGTACACGATATCGATCTGGACACCAGGGGAAAAGACAGCTGGAGGCACAAGGCCGCCGGCGCCGAGAGCGTGATGCTGGCTGCCCCGCATGGCGTTTCGCTGGTCAAAAGCCTGCGGGAATACGAATTGGATGACCTTGTCGGATATTTCGATGATCTCGACCTGATCATCACCGAAGGTTTCAAGCGGGGAAACCGACCCAAAATCGAAATATTCCGGACTTCGGTTCATCGGGAGCCGCTTTTTTCCGGCGGGCCGGACCTGATCGCCATGGTCACCGACTCACAGGCCGAGCGAGACATTCCTGTCTTCGGTCTCGACGACACGGCCGGTCTTGCGGACCTGATCGAGCAGAACCTGATTTCCGAATCCGGATGGAACCGGCAACGACAAAGAAAAAATACGATGGGTTGAAGTGGCCACCGCTTATCTCCGGCCGGCTGGTTAACCGCTACAAACGATTTCTTGCAGACGTGCGGCTTACCAGCGGCAAGATCGTCACCGCCCATTGCCCCAACACCGGCAGGATGACAGGATGTTGTGAGGCCGGCAGACGGGTTTACCTGTCTCGGCATGACAACCCCCGAAGAAAGCTCAAGTACACCTGGGAGCTGATCGACATGCCGGCATCGCTGGTAGGCGTCAACACCCTGGTGCCCAACCGGCTGGTGGCCCGCAGCGCGGCTGCCGGGCAGATACCGGAGCTTGCTCGATACGACAGCCTCCAGCGGGAGGTTGCCATCGGTAAGCGTTCGCGCATCGACCTGCTGCTCACCGGTCCCGGCCGGCGAAATTGCTATATCGAGATCAAGAACTGCACCCTTGTTCGTGACGGTATTGCAATGTTTCCGGATGCTGTCACCAGTCGGGGGCAAAAGCACCTGCAGGAGCTGGAGAAGAAAGCGCTTGCCGGCAGCCGATGCGTCATATTCTTCTTCATCCAGCGGCAGGATGCGACAGAGTTCCAGCCGGCCGATTCCATCGACCCGGATTACGGGCGAGCCTTGCGGCAAGCGGTGCGCAAGGGCGTAGAGGTGCTGGTGTATGACGTGGCCATCGATCTGGACGGAATCCGGCTGCGCGACAGGATGCCCTGCCGGCTGTGAGGCGCCCTTCCGCTGACGGTTTTTCTTTTCATCGCCACGCGCCAGTATGGTTTGGCGGGGCACCGCGGCGGGCCGAATCTTTCCAACGGCCGCGGCAATCAGCGCAGCGGGTTTGAAACCGAACCGGGATACAGTGCATGACGAAAACTTCCATGGACATGCTGCTGTCGAACCAGAAGAACCTGGAACGGGTGCTCGACAACTTGAAAGAAGGCATCATCGCCCACGACCTGGACCGTCGGATCTTCTTTTTTAACCAGGAAGCCGAGCGGATCACCGGGTATCGGCGCGATGAGGTGCTGGGTAAAGACTGCCACGAAGCTTTCGGAACCCCTTTCTGCGGGGAACATTGCTCGTTTTGTGACGAGGATCACCCGATCGGCGACAAGAAGGAGTACACGGTCAACGCTCCCGGGAAAAACGGCGGCGCCCGCAGAGTGGAAGTCTCTGTTGTCACCATGTCCGGCGAATCCGGGGAGCCCTTCGGGGTGCTGGCCTCCATGCGCGATATCACCGACCTGTTCTGCCTGGCCATTCGGGCCGAACAACTCACCAGCTACAGCAACATCATCGGCCGGGACTCGAAAATGCTGCAGGTTTTCCAGCAGATTCGCGATGTTTCCGACTACGACTACCCGGTTCACGTTTACGGTGAGACCGGCACGGGCAAGGAGCTGGTAGCCTCGGCGATCCATAACGAAAGTCGCCGCAGCGGTGCGCCTTTCGTCCCAATCAACTGCGGTGCGCTGCCGGAGGGGCTGCTGGAAAGCGAGCTTTTCGGTCATGTCAAAGGGGCGTTTTCGGGGGCGATCCGGGAAAAGAAGGGACGCTTCGAACTGGCTGACGGGGGCACGATCCTCCTGGACGAGGTGGCGGAGATGTCCAAGCCCACCCAGGTCAAACTGCTCCGGTTTCTGCAGGAAGGTCGGTTCGAGAAGGTCGGCGGGGAAAACACCATTGCCGTCAATGTCCGCGTGATCAGTGCCACGAACCGGAACCTGCTGCAGGCCGTTCGCCAGGGCAGCTTTCGCGATGATCTCTATTACCGGCTGAATGTGATACCGATTCGAATTCCGCCGCTGCGCGACCGCAAAACCGACATCCCTTTGCTGGTGGACCATTTCCTGAATCAGAGCGAAGCGCAGTATGGGCGGAAGCCCCCCACGATTTCCAGACAGGCACTGTCCGCAATGCTCGATTACGGGTGGCCCGGCAACGTTCGCGAGCTGCAAAACGCGATTCAGTATGCCATCGTCAAAAGCAATACCGGCGTGATTCGCCCGGGCGACCTTCCCATGGAGCTGCGGCCGAAAGAAACCGCCTGCGCCAAACCCGGGCCCGCCCGGAAGCTGGAATTGCAGGCGGTCAGAAAGGCCCTGCGCCAAACCGGCGGTAACAAGTCCAAGACTGCCCGTCTGCTGGGTGTGGGGCGCGCCACCCTGTACCGCTTTCTGGGAGATTACCCCGAAGCGCTGGATGGTCTGTGAGCAGAGCGCCGTTGGGTGAAAGATAAAAAAAGGGGGCTCGATTTCGAGCCCCCTTTTTTATATCGGTATAGATGACAGCAGGTTATGCGCTGGCTTCGAGTTTCTGACGATCGGCCATGTCCATCAGGACGCGTTCGCGGGCCTTGTCGATACCCAGGGCCTTGCGCCGTTCGTCGATGTGATCGATCATCAGCTTGGCGATATCATGGGGTTCAACAGCAAATCCCCATTTGCCCATGCCCATCTGGCCGAGCTCCTCGAAAAGGTGCTTGTGGAACTTCGTACCCTCGACGATGGGGAAGGTGACACCGAATACCGTGAACACGCCGGAGGCCACGAAATACTGGCCGATGCAGATCGCTTTTTCACTCATGTATTCCGGAGCGCATCCGGCCACCGGAAGGTCGGCGATGCTTTCACCCAGGCCGCCCTCTCGCACCATTTCGGAACAGGCAATCAGGATGCGGCTGTTGTCCACGCAGGATCCGATTCCCAGCACCGGCGGCATGCCGACGGTTTCGCAGACCTCCCGCAAACCCGGTCCGGCCATCACGGCTGCTTCGGGCGTTGTCAGTCCGGCTTTGGCCAGGGCGATCTGCGAGCAGCCGGTTTGTACCACGAGCACGTCGTTTTTGATCAGTTCTTTGACCAGTTCGACATGGACGTAGTCCTGTTTGACCCGCGGGTTTACACAGCCCACCACGCCGGCCACACCGCGAATGCGGCCGTTGATGATGTTGTCGTTCAGCGGCCGGTAGGAAGCCCGGAAGGTGCCGCCGAGCATGTACTTGATGTACTCGTGGGAAAACCCGTGAACGCCGATGTTGCGGATCTGCGGGATTTCGACGGCGGCCGTGCGGTTCTTGAACCGGCTGATCGCCTTGATGACGATATTGTCGGTGCACTCCCGGGGAGTGTGTTCGTGGAACTCGACGTGGGTGGCGCCTTCGATGTGACAGCGCGGATTGGTGGTGACCATGACCGTTTTGTAACATTCGGCCGCTTTTACCAGGCCCTGCTTGATGCACTGGACATCCACGGCCATTACATCTACCGCTCCGGTGGCGATGACCGCCTCGGTGGACATGAAGTTGCCGGCGTGCGGAATGCCGTGCCGCACCAGCACCTCGGCCCCGGAGCAGCACATGCCGGCCAGGTTGATCCCCTTGGCGCCGGCTTTTTTGGCCTCTTCGATCAGGGTCGAGTCGTTGACCGACTCGATCATCGACTCGAACAGGTTCGGTTCATGGCCGTGGACGATGATGTTGACCTGATCCTCCTTGAGCACGCCCATGTTCACCTCGATGGCGATCGGCGAGGGGGTGCCGAACAGGATGTCAGAGATCTCGGTGGCTACCATCGAACCGCCCCAGCCATCTGCCAGGGCCGTGCGGCTGCACTGCTTGGTGATGTTGACATAATCCTGGTCCACACCCATGTGGCTGCGGTGCATGATCTCCATGATTTCGCGCATGGCGCCCCGGGGGACGATGCCCTGCTTGCGCCAGGTCTCCAGGGTCTTGGGGGGTACCCGCTTGGCAAATGGAATTTCACCCTCCACAGCAGTGTAGGTGCTCTCCAGCTCTTGGTACAGGTCCTTTGCCACGTCTTCGAGCTTGCGGCCCTCGGTTTCGATGCCGATCGACTTGGCCACTTCCTCCAGCTTCACCGGGTCCTTGATCTTGTAGTCGGTGATGTTGCCATTGACCACTTCCCGGAACAGGTCGAGCATGCCCATGCCGTGGTCGGTGTGAGCGGCACCGCCGGCGGCGACCATACGGGAGAAGTTGCGGGCCATGATGGTGTCGATGGTAGCACCGCAGATGCCTACCTTGGCATACGGGTCCTTTGCGTTGAGCCGGCAGGGACCCATGAAACAGTGCTTGCAGCAGGCCGAATCCTTTCCGATGGGGCAGGCCTTCATGTTAACGGCCCGATCCCAGGCGGTCTCCATCCCGTCTTTTTTGGCTCTTTCCAGCATCTGGATGGTGGCGTCGCAAGTGGTCAGGTCGCGATAGTTAATTTCTTTTTCTTTTTTGGGAATAATCTTTTTTTCGTCAGCCATGATACCTCCCTTACCAAATAGAGTTGGGTAAATCTGAAATTTTGGGTGTTGAACCGCTGAAAAAACCGTTCCGGCAAACTGCCGACTTGCGCAAGTTAATAGTAATGATTACTGATAACACTACCTGGGGTGCCGGTTCTTGTCAAGGAAAAAAGAAAATAATTTTACCCTACAATTTCAACAGATTATGTGTCCTCGTCCGGGAAATACCGCAGCGGACTTTTCGATTGAATCCTGCATGATAATGGTTTATGTAAATAACCTTGTAACGGTTGGCTCAATTTTCGACGGAGAAAGGATGGGCTAGGATGGCGGATAATCAGGTAAAAATCTTTTCGTTGAGCACCTGCAGCCACTGCAAGTCGACCAAAAAGCTGCTTTCGGACTGCACCGTCAAATACGAATTCGTGGATGTCGACCTGTTGGAGGGTGACGAGCGGAAGGCGATTTTAGAGGATGTGAAAAAGTTCAATCCGAAATGCTCTTTTCCCACCATCATCATCGGGCAAAAAGTCATCGTCGGATTCAAGGAAAAAGAGATTCGGGAGGCATTGGGGCTGTGATGGATGCACAAAAGCTGTACGACACGATGAAAAAAGTCCAGGAAGCCAAAGGATACTATTTCAACAAGGACCGGGAGCGGGCCATTGAGCTGCTTGAGGCGCTGATTTTCAACAAGGAGCGCTACGGCTACATGGGATGCCCCTGCCGGCTGCTGTCCGGCGATCGGGATAACGACCGGGACATCATCTGCCCCTGTGTTTACAGCATTCCGGACATCGAGGAATACGGCAGCTGTTATTGCAACCTGTATGTTTCAGAAGACTGGAACGAGGATAGAATCCCGCACGTTTATGTTCCCGAGCGACGTCCCCCGGAAAAAATCAAGTTCTGACCGCCTGGCATTTGCCGCCCGGCAGCCCCCGCCGTTTATCCGCCGAAATCGTCAAAAGCGACCATTTCCGGCTCCACCCCCAGGCTGTCGAGCATTTCCCGCACCGCTTTGAGCATCATCGGAGGCCCGCAGAGGTAATACTCGATTTCGGTCGGGTCTTCGTGGTCCTTCAGATAATCTTCGTACAGTACCTGGTGGATGAATCCCGTGGGGCCGTCCCAGTTGTCTTCCGGCTGGGGCTCGGACAGGGCCACGTGGTAGGAAAAATTGTCAAAATTCTCTTCCAGCTCCCTGAACTCTTCGTCGTAAAACATCTCGACTTTTGAGCGGGCGCCGTACCAGAACGACATTTTGCGGGGGGTGTTGACCGAGAGCAATTGGTAGAAAATGTGCGCTCGCATCGGTGCCATACCGGCACCGCCGCCGATAAAACACATCTCCCGGCTGGTGTCCTTGATAAAAAAGTCGCCGTAAGGCCCGCTGAGGGTCACCCGATCGTCGGGTTTTAACGTAAAAAGATAGGAGGATGCCACCCCTGGGGGGATCTCCGGCATTCCCGGCGGCGGCGTGGCAATTCGGATCGTAAAACGCAGCTCGTCCTCATCCGGCGTATTGGCCATGGAGTACGCACGGTAGACCGGCTCTTCCGTGCGCGCTTTCAATCCCCAGAAATCGAACCGATCCCACACTTTCTTATAGGTTTCCCCGACGTGGATTTCCCGGTACTCACGTTCGTATTCGGGAATGTCGATCTGAACGTATGAACCGGTAATAAAATCCATTTTTTCCCCGGGATCCAGTTTGAGCCGCAGCTCCTTTATGAAGGAAGCCACATTTTCGTTGCCGACAACCGTGGCATTGTATTTCTTGATATTGAATATTTCGTCCGGGATGCGAATCCGCATGTCCTCTTTGACCTTGAGCTGGCAGCTCAAGCGGATCTGGTTCAGTTTTTCGTTGCGGCTCAGATGGGCCAGTTCGGTGGGCAGGATGTCGCGTCCGCCTTCTTCGACCTTACATTTGCACAGCCCGCAGCTGCCCTTGCCCCCGCAGGCAGAAGGCAGCAGGATGCTGTTGCCGCTTAGTGCCGAAAGTAGCGTCGTGCCGGTTGGTGTCTGGATGCTCTTGTCCGGATCGTCGTTGATAACGATGCTTCGATCCCCTTTTACCACCACCCGGGCCTCCACCAGCAGCAGGGCACCGACGAGCAAGATGATAACGCCGAGAAAAACGATCAGGCTGACAAGGTAGATGTCGAGCAAGTTGGACTCCTTTTTGCGGATCGGCCCGCAAAGGCTACAGGGAGATACCTGCAAACAGCATAAATCCGATCGCCATCAAGCCGGTTGTGATCATGTTGATGGCAAAACCCTGCAGTCCCTCCGGCACGTCGGCGTAACGGAGTTTTTTCTGGATGGCGGCCATGGAGATGATGGCAAGGGCCCATCCACTGCCCGATCCGATTCCATATACTATGGTTTCGCTGAATGTGTAATTGCGTTCGACCATAAACAGCGACGCTCCGAGAATTGCGCAGTTGACGGTGATCAGCGGCAGGAAGACCCCCAGGGCCGTGTAAAGGGCCGGAGAGTAACGATCGATGACCATCTCCACCGCCTGCACGATTGCGGCTATGGTGGCGATAAACAGCACCAGCTTCAGATAGCTCAGGTTTAGATCCGGCAGACCGACCCAGGCCAGCGCACCGGGTGCCAGCAGAAAGCTGTATATCAGCCAGTTCACCGGAGTGGTGATGGCCAAAACGAATATCACCGCAACGCCCAGTCCCGCGGCAGTCTGCATGTTTTTAGAAACCGCCAGAAAGGAGCACATTCCCAGAAAATAGGCCAGCAGGATGTTTCCGACAAAAACCGAATTCAGCGCAATGTTAATCAGGTTTTCCATGTGATCCATCTACCTGCTTTTTTTCAGCAGGGTGTGCTCGAGCCAGACGAACAGGCCGATTACAATGAAAGCCCCCGGCGCCAGCACCATCAACCCGTTGTTGACGTATCCCGCTTTGTACAGCGCTTCCGGAATAACCGGGTAGCCCAGAAGCTTGCCCGAACCGAGCAACTCCCGAAGGAATGCAACGCCGATCAGGATCGAACTGTATCCGATGCCGTTGGCGATGCCGTCCATGAAGGAACGCACAGGCGGATTGGACAGAGCATATCCCTCGGCACGTCCCAGTACGATGCAGTTGGTAATGATCAGACCGACGAACACCGACAGCTGTTTGCTGATGTCGTACAGAAAGGCCTTCAGAATCTCATCGGCGATGATCACCAGCGTGGCAATAACGGCCACTTCAGCAATGATGCGGATGTTGCGGGGAATCCATTGCCGCAGCATCGAGATGGCCATGCTGGAGAGCGCCACCACCATCGTCAGGGCGATGCTCATAACGATGGCGGTTTGCAGCTGCACGGTAACCGCCAGAGACGAGCAGATCCCCAATATCTGTTTGGAAACCGGGTTGGCTTCCCACAGCGCACGGGCAATGTCCCTGTAGGTCTGGGTTCTGCGAAGTGCGGTCAATGGTTTGGCTGTGGTTCCGTTCATTATTCCTTCCCATAGCGCTGCCGCAAAGCCAGCGGCTTGCGTCAGTCAGGGTTCGCCGCTTTGCTGCGGGAGGTGGAATCGGCTTTCGGCCGGCTTCGAAAGGATATAGAAACCGGTTCATACTGCTGGAGGATTTGCCGGATCCCCGCTGAAAGATACTTTCCGGTCAACGTCGCCCCGCTGATGCCGTCTACGTAATTCATCTGCTTTGCGGGCGGTATTTTATCGGTCACCGCTCCCTTGGCAATTCCGATGGAAACAAATTGCCCGGCCTGATCGACGATTTTTTTGCCCACCCAGTTGTTTTGAAACCACTGTTTTTCGATTTCACCACCGAGTCCCGGCGTTTCCGAATGCTTGTATACGGTGAATCCGGAAACGGTTGACCCGTCGCTTTCGATGGCCAGGTACCCGTGGATTTTACCCCACAGACCGCGGCTGTTAATCGGCACGATGTATGCGGTTGCTGAGCCGTTTTGGGTATACAAATAGAGACGGAAATCCTGCTCGCTTCTGCGGTTTTCTTCGACCTGACGGCCGGACGGGTCCACCCATATCGGTTGTATGTTGTCGGTGAACAGCTTTTCAATTTCCCCATAGCTGTACGGGACCCCTTCCTTGACCAGGTTTACGGATTTCAGGATATTCCGGCGCATGTCCATCAGGATGTTTTTTTCCTGGAAACGTTGCAGTCCCCTGGAGGCCGTGGTGAGGAGAATGCTGCACACGATGCACATCACGACGGCAAAAACCAGGGTTTTCAAACGATCAGACATTTGGTACCCGTTTTTTCAGCCTGATTTTGATTTCTATATGATCGAGCAACGGAGCGAACAGGTTCATAAAAAGAATGGCCAGACCGACCCCTTCGGGGTAAGCCGGGTTGAACACCCGAATCAGCACAGTCAACGCCCCGATCAAAAATCCGAACACCCATTTGGAGACCGGCATGTGGGCAGCGGAAACCGGATCCGTGGCCATGTAGGCGAAGCCGAACATGGCCCCACCCATGAGCAGATGGTAGATTGGATTGACGGCCAAATACGGAAGGCTGCCTTCCGGTGCCACCAGGTTGAGGAAAAAGCCGGTCGCCAGCAAGCCCGCGACGCATCCAACGACAATTCGATAGTTGGCAATACCCAATATAATCAAAAATACGGCGCCTACAATACACAACAGGGTGGATGTGCCGCCGATGCTGCCGGGGTAGGTTCCCACCAGCAGGGTTGTGATGCTGTAACCGGAATCTGCCAGGGCGCTCTGCGCGTCCCCCAGCCGATCCGTTACGGCGGCGATGGCCAGAGGCGTGGCGCTGGTAAATGCATCCACCGGTGCGTTGCGACCGGCCAGCAGCTGGGTCCAAACGGCATCGCCGGAAAGCTGAGCCGGGTAGGCGAAGTATAGAAAGGCCCTGCCGGTAAGGGCGGGGTTGAGAAAGTTTCTGCCCGTACCACCGAAGATTTCCTTGCCGATGACGATTCCAAAGGATATCCCCAGCGCCGCCTGCCACAGCGGGATGGTAGGCGGCAGGGTGAGGGGAAACAGGGCGCAGGAAACGAACAGGCCTTCACTGATTTCGTGCTTGCGAACAACGGCAAACAAGGTCTCCCAGAAAAAACCAACCATGTAGGTGACCACCACCAGGGGGACGACCGTTTTCAGACCCGTAAAGACGACGGCTCCAAAGTCAGTGGAAAGACCGGATGCCAGATGCGCCAGGTGTCCCACATTATAGACCCCGAAGGCGTAATGGGGCAGTAGCGCCACGATTACCAACATCATGAAGCGCTTGACATCCAGGTGATCGCGAACGTTGGGTGCGTTTTCCGTCACCCTTGCAGGGGCAAAAAAGACCGATTCGATCGATTCGAAAAACGGATACCACCTTTCAAATCGGCCGCCATTTTCGAAATGCTTTCTCCAGGATTCGAATAATTTTTCTATCGTTCCCATCACTTCGACTGCTCGATGTAATAATTCACCCTGGCCCTGTGCAGGGTTTCGGCCAGCTCGATCTTTGAAGGACAAACATAGGAACACAGCCCGCACTCGACGCAGTCGAGCAAACCGTGCTCCAGGGATTCTTCCACCTCACCGGCGAGAATCGATTTGTACGCAAACTGGGGCAATATATCCACCGGGCAGACCTGGGCGCAGTATCCGCAGGCGATGCAGGCGCGGTCACCACCGTGAATGTTGCAGTCGTAGACCAGGTCGTTTTTATTCAGCTTCGAAATAAATGTTCTCGAATAGCTCGGACGCCGGTATCCGGGACGGAAAAGCCCCAGCAGCTCCCCCTTGCGGTTGCCCTCCGGCAGCAGATTGACGGCGCTTTCGTAAAAACCGAGGTAGGTTTGATCCGATCCGACAAACCCGGACAGCACGCCTCCTTCGATGTGGCGAATGTCTCCTTCTTCCCGGCGTCCGGCGGTAATGTCCGCCAGCGGTACGCCGAGACGGGTGCGAAAATGTTTTCTCGTTGTGGCTGACGGGCCGGCAAGCACAATGTCTCTTTCGGTCGGATACGTTCCGGTTTTCAACAGGTGGGCCAGCAGCAGGACATCCTGCCCGGCGATATACCAGGCACGGTTTTCCTCCGGTGATTTTTTTACCCGATACAGGATAACTCCCGGATCGTGGGCCGGATAGGGGCCGCTGTAATGCAGGCTGACCAGCGAGGACAGGCGGTCGGGAAGAGAATCCCCGGAATCCGGTGCACAAACGTGCACCTGGGGGGCCAGTCGTTTCAGTGCCGTTAGGCCGTATTCGAAAAGTGATTCTTTCCCGGCCAGGTAAACTTCCGGCAGGGGCTGAAACGGTTCCAGGCTGCCGAGGCCGACAATGATCATCGGCGGTTCGAGTTCCATCTGCGCGTAGTCGCGAAAAGGCAACTGGCGAATCAGCGGCCAGAGACCCCCGGCAAGGATCGCTTCGATCAGCCGTTTGCGTGGAAAGGTCTCCAGTTCCGATTCGGCGATCGACTCGAACGCCACCGCCTGTTCCTGGGCGTCTCTTTCGATAACGATTTCCTGAATCACTCGTCGATGCCCGAAGTTGATCTCTGCGATGCGGCCGCCGCCGGGTGAGAGAAATCGAACGGACGCGTTGCGTTTGTCCTCGATAAGCGGTGTGCCCTGCCGAACGGTCTGACCGACCGCAACCAGCAGTCGGGGTTTGATGAAGGGGATGTGCTCCGGCAAAAGCGCAAGACGGGCTGGTTCCGGCAGGCTTTCAACCTCCGTTGAAGGGCGACCGCCGAGCTGTAGGTTGTATCCTTTCGCAATCCGGATGGTTTTCATGGACAAGCCTGCCAGATAGAGTTTGCCGGTAGCTGCAAACCGATGTGTTGATTGACGGACTGCTTATCATTTTTGATTCTCCATTTCAACCGCGCTTTCATGTTCTTCTCCATCGAGAGGTTTTCTGCCGCGGCTCATGGCCACCTGTCCACAAACAGCCGGTGGGGCTGCGAAAACTCGGAACGGTAGAGCCGTGCAGGTCAATCAACCGCCGGACGGGTGGTAAATTCTCGCTTGACTTTCAACGGACTCCATATCATTTTAATAAAAGAACATCAGAAGCCATTGGGGGTGTGAAATGAGTGAGACTATTGAAAAAAAGCAACTGTGCCGATGCGAGAACTGTGGAAACGAAGCGGAAATGACCTTTGTATGCACACTTCCGGATGAAGACGAAAAAGAGAAAAGCGAGAAAAAGGAACCGGCGCGGGAAAAAGCCCCGCAGCAGGTGAAAGGAACGGCGACCTGCACCAGCTGTGGAAACGAAGCGGACATGTGGATTGACCTCTAAAACCACCGCCGATGAAACTGCCGACAGGGAAACCGGGTTCTGTGGCTGAACCCCGCCGATAGGCTGCTTGCAGGAGCCTTCCGTGGTCGATACAGGAAACACCGATTTTCCGGCGAAACGATTCCAGACAGGGAAAACAGCCGATAGACAGGAGGATTGGCATGGAAGAACAACAAGGGATCCTCAACACAGGGTTGCGCGGTGTGACAATTGCCAGCACGCGCATCAGTGACGTGGACGGTAAAGCAGGTCGACTGATCTACCGCGGCTATCTCGTCAAGGACCTGGCCGACCGCGCCAGCTTCGAGGAGGTGGCCTATTTGCTGCTGTATGAAAAGTTGCCGGGAAGCCGGGCACTTGAACAATTCCGGTCGCGCCTGGCGGCTGAACGACGGATACCTGAGGAAATGGTGGCGGCGCTGAAAACCCGCCCGGCCGATTCCCTGCCGATGGACATTCTGCAGGCGGGCGTCAGCATGCTGGCCAATCACGATCCGGATATCAAAGAACAGGGCAAAGAAGCCGCCGACCGGATGGCAGTGCGGCTGATTGCACAGTTTCCGGTACTGCTGGCCGCCTGGGAGCGGGTTCGTGCCGGCAAGCAGGTCGTCTCCCCCCGGACCGATCTGGGGCATGCGGCGAATTTTCTATACATGTTGACGGGTGAGGAGCCCGACGACGAAATCGCCCATTTTATGGATGTGGCGCTGGTGCTGCATGCCGAACACTCCTTCAATGCCTCCACCTTCGCCGCCCGGGAAGTGGCCTCCACCAGGGCGCATATGTACGCTTCCGTGTCGGCGGCGGTGGGTTCCTTGTCGGGAGACCTTCACGGCGGGGCAAATGTGCGCGTGATGCAGATGCTGAAGCGCATCGGATCGGTGGATGCGGTGGAGGCCTACGTGAACGATGAGCTGGATGCGGGGCGCCTGCTGTTCGGTTTGGGACACGCGGTCTACAAGACCGACGACCCCCGGGCACACATCCTGGCGCCGATGTCGGAGAGGATGTGCGCGCGCATCGGCGAGCCGCAGTGGTACGCCATCTCCAAGGAACTGGAGCATGAAGGCAAGGAGATTTTCAAACAGCGTAAAGGAATCGAGATATTCACCAATGTCGATTTCTACAGCGCGTCTCTCTATTACGCCATGGGGATTCCCATCGACTTTTTCACGCCTGTTTTTGCGGTATCGCGGGTTGCCGGCTGGACGGCCCACGTGATCGAGGAGCAGTATGCGGGAGCGGCCCAGAAACCGGCCCTGTATCGGCCCGAATCGGACTATATCGGGGACTACTGCGGTCCGGAGGAGTGCACGTTCGTGCCTCTGGACGAGCGCTGATCGGCACCTGTCGTCAGGGTATCACACACTTACTGCCTGCCGGCGGAAATAAAACATGGAGGGCGTTTGCCTCGCTCCTCCCTGCTTTATTTGGGGGGTGCAGAATCAAATCGAGCGGCCGAGCCGGGCGCCGTCCAGGATGGCCGCCTTGGCCGTGCGCGGTTCCAGACAGTCGCCGATGATATGGGTTTCATACCCCAGGGCCTTCACCTGATCGTGGATCGTGTTGTTTGACCGGATGCCGATGGCGATAACAACCTGCTGGGTGGCGATCTTCTTTTCCAGGTTGTCCGGGCCGGCCACCCATACACCGTCGCTATCGACTGCCAGCAATCGGTGCCCGGCCAGAAAACGGGTGTCTCTCTCCTTGAGTTTGCGGATCAACAGCTTGCGGGTGACCGATTCGAGGTCGCCGCCGATCTTCGGGGTCATCTCAACAATCGTGACCGCAGAACCCTGTTCGGATATATGGTAAGCGACTTCGCAGCCGGTCGCCCCACCGCCGACGACGACCGTCTTCCGGCCCTCCAACCCCTTGCCGTTCAAGATAACGTCAAAGGGCAGAACGATCGGGTTGTCAATTCCCTTGACCTGCGGCATCACCGGTTTGGATCCGGTGGCCAGAACCACCACGTCCGGATTCAATTCTAGTACGGTTTCGGTTGTAACCTCGCAGCCAAGGTGGCAGATGACGCCGTTTGACTCCACCTGCTTTTGTTGAAAGTGTATCAGAGTCTGCATCTCCCGCTTGTAGGGAGTTTGGCTGCCGGGCACCAGTTGACCGCCCAGAAAGGGTTGCTTTTCGTACAGGTGCACCTCATGCCCCCGCTTGGCGGCCACCCAGGCGGTGTTCATGCCGCCCGGCCCCCCACCGACCACCATCACCGTTCTCGATTTTCGGGAGGGCGCGATCAGCATTTCCTTTTCACGCCCGAGGATGGGATTTACGAGGCATTCCAAGCGACCTTTTTTGAAAATCGACTGCATGCAGGTGTTGCAGGCGATACAGATTCGGATCTCGTCGAACCGTCCCTCGCGAGCTTTGTTCGGCATTTCCGGATCGGCCATCAGGCCGCGGCCGATGCAAACCAGGTCGGCTTTACCGGACTTGATCACATCTTCGGCCGTCCAGGGATCATTGATCCGCCCGACCGCCATCACCGGAATATCCAGGTTCTGCTTGATCCGCGCGGCTGAATCCGCCAGGCAGGCCTTGGGCATGAACATCGGCTGGCAAATCCATTCGGGAGTCGAGTCGTTGCCGGCTGAAACCTGTACGACATCGACTCCGGCATCGACCAACAGCCGCAGGATGTCGATGCTTTCATCGACCGTGAGGCCGCCGGGCACAAACTCCTGCGCACTGATCTTAAACGACAGTGGATACTGAGGGCCGAGCCTTCGGCGAATTTCGGTTACAATTTCCCTGGCGAATCGCGTGCGCCCCGAAAGATCTCCCCCGTATCGGTCTTGCCGAATATTGGAATACCCGGACAGAAACTGGTTAATCAGATATCCATGAGCCCCATGGATCTCCAGCAGCTCGAATCCGGCTTCTCTTGCGCGCACAGCAGCATCTGCGAATTTGCCGATGATTTCATCAATGCCGTCGATGGTCAGCGGCTCTACGTCACCGTGTATGGCAGGGCAGGGCAGTGGTGACGGTGCGAGTGGATTACGGCCGATGATTTTAGCGGAAGTTTGCCGCCCGGCGTGGTGAATCTGGATGGCCGCTATAGCCCCTTCTGATTTGATCGCCACTGCAATACGCGACAATCCCTCCAGGTGTCGGTCCTCATCGATTCTGGCCTGGTTGACCGAAACAACGCCTTCGGCGGAAATCGCGCACGCCTCCATGATGACCATGGCAGGACCGCCGGCCGCCCGGCGCTTGTAATGCTCGACGGTCTCATCGGTTATGATTCCACCTTGTTTGATCAGAAACGAGGCCAATGGCGGAAGCACGATTCTGTTTTTCAGTTGAAGGCCCTTAATGGTGAAAGGAGAGAACAGTAGCATTGTAATGGCCCTCTGCTGCTGCGTAGGGTTGGCCGAAGAGAGTGAAATTGGTTGCCGACCTGCAAAGAGACCGGCTGCTGTACCTGCGGCAGGGGTTATTGCATGCCGGCACAATGGTCGAAGAGACTCGTTTCGATTCCTCCCGTCGGTTTTATCAGTCGAGCAGGTCTATGGAGATGTGAACTCTTCGGTTTTTAGATTCGGCATCCTCGCCCTGGCGGATTTCGGCAGGCTTTTCTCTTCCAAAGCTGACGGCGGCCATCCGCCCCGGTTCGATTCCCGCTTCGATCAGAAATGATTTCACGCTGCCGGCTCTACGGTCGCCGAGGGCAAAATTGAACTCGTCGGTGCCGGATTCATCGCTGTGCCCCTGAACTACCACATTCACCGAAGGATTGGCAAGAAGCCACAGGGCTTTTTCCCTCAGAAGCTGCCGGGCTTCGGGTGTCAACGACCAGCTGCCTTTCTCGAAGTAAATATCATCCGATACCAACACTTCCCAGCCGGATGGGAGCGCGCTCTCCGATGAAGCTTCCTCCGGGAGACTCGTCAGTGCGGTATCCTCGGGTGGAGCCTGGATCGTGTCGGTTTTCGCTGATTTTCCCCCGCAGGAAATGGTCAAGACCAGGCAGGCGCCGGCCGTTACAAGAAGGGCAGTCATGATCGGTCTACTTCGCATCTCGTCCTCCCAATTCGCCATCGTAGCAAACGAAGGCCTGTCGCTATGCCGGTTACCAGGTCGCGGAATCGACTCCCGGTGGATCCGGGTCGAAGTCCTGGCATGCAGACAGTCGGTCACCTGATTTCCGGCACCCGTGTTCCCGGCAATGCAAATTACCGGCAGAAGGCAGTTCCTGTATCGTTGTAATAGCAGAAATACCTCAGGATCTCAACGAATTAAAATGGGATGCAACGGGTTCGGAGGGGAGGCTTTACGAATCGGCTTACCGTATTTTAAGCTGTTGCCCCGGATAGATTGTTGCCTCTTTATCCATCTGGTTGGCCTTGAGCAGTTGATCCACAGTCAACCCGTAGCGGCGGCTGATGGAGTAGAGGGTCTCTCCGACACTGACGGTGTGAAGTGCCGATTCTTCTCCAGCGGCCGGGGTGGAGGCAGGCGCTTGGGAGGTTTTCTTTTTGGCTGTCTCGCCCTTCCCCGGTTTTTTTTCTTGTGGTGATTTCCCGGCAGCTGCCTGCTGCAAACCGGCCAGCTCTTTTGCCATGATGTCCATCCGCAGGGTGATGGCGGTTTCAAAACGGTCGAGCCGATCGACAGCGGTCATGAACTTCTGCCCCTGGCTTTCCACGGCCATTACGCGCTCGTTGATCCCATTGAGCCTGGCGATGCGCTCTTCCAGCTGTTCGATCCGGTGTTCGAGCAGTTTCAACCTTTTTGCGGGCCGTTGGCCCTCGGGTCGCTCCCAGAACCAGATCGTCACCATGATCACCACCACCAGTGCGGCGCCGATGACGGCAAGCAGCAATGTTGATATCGGCAACGATTTCTTGCGGGTTCGCGCGTCGGGGCCTGCTTCCTCCTGAGGGTGCTCCTCCGATATGTCATCTGAAGAACTGTCGTAATAGCGTTCTTCCATTTTGCGACTCCCTGACCTGAGACCTATTCGGGGGGAACCGGTCCGCCATCGGGTGCGAGCTGGGTGATCCATCCGTCCAGCACGACCAGATCCAGCAGACCGATTTCATTCCGGTTTGCCGATCGGATCCACCGTTCAAGCAAATCACGTTCCTGCGTCCCCTGTTCGACTGCAGTGATTTCTGATGTCATCGGCAGCTGGCTTCCCCTTTCCGCCACTATTGTATCCGACTTTACACCAACCTATATTGTGTGTCAAGTTTGTATCGCCACAAGATGTAGTGGGCTCATCGAAAGCCGGCTGGCGGATTCCGGGAATTTTCCCGGCTTCAGAAGACCGGCCTCCGGCCGTGGAAGCCGGATTGCCGGGACGATGAGCAACAAGGCGGCCAGAGCAGCCGGCAGGTGGCAAGGATACCGGCAGATGGACTCAACCGCTACTGCATCCCCCCGCGGCGGGGTCCAGCGGCAGCGCTTTCCCGACAAACGTGCGGGTTGCGTCTCATGGGGGTTGACCGCCGGTGAAACCCGATATTGACTTATGCAGCAATTGGGGCGACATAAAGCTGTCGATTCTACGCACCAGCCGGGCAGAGCTGACGACAGAAGGCCCGGCTGCAACCGTTGCCGGGCGGGCAAGCGCGCTGCAACATCAAATGGAAGTCGCAGCTGACACCCTGCGCGAACACCGGAGGAGATAGCTGAAATGAGTGAAAGAGAAGTGACCACCGTCATCGACCCGGAGCGCTGCACCGGCTGCGAGCTGTGCGTGAGGGTCTGTCCGGACGAAACTATTTCCATGCGCGACGGAAAGGCCGTCGTGACCGGAAATGTCTCCATGCAATGCGGGCATTGCGCCGCCGTGTGCCCCGCAGGGGCCGTTCGCGTCGGGGCCATCGATCCGGCCGCCCAGGATTTTGCCACATTTCAAATCGCTGATCACTGGGTCGAGTACGGGCAAAGCGATGTTCGGGAGCTGGTCGGTCTCATGCGCTCCAGGCGCTCGTGTCGCAACTACGAAGAGCGAAGCGTTCCCCGCGAACTGCTGCAAGACCTCGTGAAAATCGGTATTACGGCGCCTTCGGGAACCAACAGCCAGAAATGGACCTTCACGATTTTACCGGACCGGCAGGCAGTATTGGCCCTCGGGCGCGATATCGGTCGGTTTTTCGGTCGGTTGAACCGGCTGGCACAGAAAACATTGCTGCGCAAGGCGCTCAAGGCCATCGGCAAACCGGCCCTGGATACCTATTATCGCAATTATTTCGATGCGGTTTCCGCGGCAATGCAGGAGTGGGAGGAAACCGGTCGCGACCGGCTGTTTCACGGGGCACCGGCGGTAATCATTGTCGGGTCCCGGCCCGGTGCGAGCTGTCCGGCCGAAGACGCCCTGCTGGCCAGCCAGAACATGCTGTTGGCCGCCCACTGCATGGGGTTGGGGACCTGCCTGGTCGGCTTTGCCGTTTCCGCCCTTCAGAAGGACCCGGAGATCAAGCTGCGGTTGGGGATTGCGGCCGATGAGCGGATATATACCGTCATCGCCCTCGGCTATCCGGATGAAGTTTACCAGCGGGCGGCAGGCCGCAGGATGCCGGTTATCCGCTATGCTGAAGGATAAAAAGATCCGATCGCCGAACCGGTAACACATCCTGCGAGGCAACGCTTTGACCGAACGCATGTACCGGTTTCGGCGAAGCAGCCGATTTGCCGGGTCAACCCGCTGAACCCGGACCGCCGACCGGCCCGCTGCCGGATGTCTCGATCCGGTGGGCCAGCACCTTTTCCAGCTCGGCCCCAGCGCCCCCGTAGAAGTGATCCGCGCCCTCGATGATGCTCAGCGTCGCCTGCGGGTTCCATGTCTGCAGATGCGTTTCGACGAGAACCGGCGGGGCGATGTCGTCCCGGCTTCCGGTGACGACCAGCTGCAGATTCGGCAGGGCGGCGACTTCCGAAAAATCGACAAATGCCACCGGCGGCGACACCATGACCAGCTGCCTTGCCTGCAGCCCGCCGGAGACCGCCAGTGCGTTCACCCAGGCACCGAAGGAATACCCGGCCAGGTCAATTTGCCGGATGCCGCTTTCTTTCAAAAAGTCGGTCGCTGCCCGCACATCGTCTTGTTCGCCCCGACCCTCGTCATACAGGCCCTGACTGTGGCCGGCACCTCTGAAGTTGAATCGCAGGGTGGTAAACCCGGTCCGGGCGTAAGCCCGGCAGATGATGTCCACCACTTGGTTGTGCATGTCTCCGCCATACAGCGGATGCGGGTGGGTGATCACCACGCCGCGGGTTTCGTCGCGGCGATCGAAGATTGCCTCCAGTTCGAGGTTTCCGGACAGAAGGGGAACGCTTTGGGCCATCAGTGCCCCCTGGTTTTTTTCAGCACAGCGATGATATCGGTTCCGAATTCGGATCGCTGCCAGTTTCTCATATCGGCGATGTCCTTCAGCCCTGCGATCTCCTGCGGGTTGCGCACGGCGATGGCCGTCAACAGGTTCTTGTTGAGCAGCAGCCCGGCTTCGAGTTTCAAGGCCCGTGCCTTGCGGTCCCGCCAATTCTTCAGGGCGCGGATACGGACCGGGACCGCCGGGTGAAAGGCCGGCGCCTTCTTGCGGGGGTAGGTCGGCAAGGACCGGTTCGGCAAATTCTTGGCTTCTCCGATGGCAGCCGCCACTTCGCTGCCGTACATCTTGACCTGCCGGGCACTCAGGGCTCCCGTTTTTTGGATGGCTGCCGGAGAGGCGGGCCCGGCGGTCGCCAGGGTCAGCAGCGACTTGTTGCTGAAAACCTTGAACAGTGGTCGGTCTTTTTTGCGGGCCAGTGCCACCCTGAGCTGCAGCAGCGCCTCCAGCACTGCCAGGCTCCGGGGGGAGAGGCGGCCTGCGCCCTTGAAGTTCAGAAACAGAGGCTCTTTTCCGTTATGAACCGGCCGAACCCGACTCAAATGCTCACACTCTTCCTGTACCCATGCCAGACGAGCTTTGGCGCGAAGCTCCTCTTCCAGCATTTCCGCCAGCTCGATGAGGTATCGTACGTCATTGGCGGCATAGGCGATCATCTCCGGAGGGAGCGGCCGCTGGGACCAGTCCTTGCGCTGGTACTTTTTATCGAGATTCACCCCGAAGCGGGCCTGAAGCACCGCCTCCAGGCCGGTCTCTTTCAGGCCGACGAATCGGCTGGCCAACTGCGTGTCGAAAAGGTTGCGGATCTCGATCTGAAAGTCGCGGTACAAAGAGCGCACATCATAGTCCGCTCCGTGAAAAACCTTTTGAAGACGGGGATTGTTGAACATCGGTTTGAGGGCAGACAGGTCTTCGATGCTCAGCGGATCGATTACCGCCTGATGCCGGTCAGTGGCCATCTGCAGCAGGCAGACCCGCTCCTGAAAGTGGTACATGGAATCAGCTTCCAGATCGACGGCCAGGCGTCCCGTTTTTCCAACCGAGCGGACAAGGCGCGCAATTTCCGAAGCCGAAGCGATGATTTTCAACCCGTTTGTCATGAAGTCTATCCGTTCAGGAAGCGATCAGAAAAGTTTTCTCTTGACCCGGGAATCAGGATTCCTTAGTTATTATAATTTGTATTTATCAATCGAGCAAATGGAAGAATAAGATGGTACGCATAACATTTCCCGACGGGAACATAAAGACCTTTGAAGAGCCGCCCACCGGGTTCGAAATCGCCCGGAGCATTTCGGAGGGTTTTGCGCGCAATTGCGTGGCCGTTAAAAGAAACGGCCAAATCGTCGACATGAGCACCCGCTTCGACGAAGACAGCGCAGTGCGACTGATCACCACCAAAGACCCGGAGGCGCTCGATGTGCTGCGCCACAGCGCGGCCCACGTCATGGCCCAGGCGGTCCTGCACCTGTATCCGGATGCGCACCTGACCATCGGGCCGGCTGTTGAGGACGGCTTTTATTACGATATCGACATGGGACCGGTATCGGAGGAGGATTTCGCCAACATCGAAGCGGAGATGAAAAAAGCCGTCAAGGCCAAGCTCCTCTTCAAGCGTGAAGAGGTCTCCAAGGACAAGGCTCTCGAATTTTACCGCAACGAGCCCTATAAGCTGGAGATGATCGGCGAGCTGGACGACGGGACGATCTCCTTTTACAAGCACGGCGATTTCACCGATTTGTGCCGCGGTCCCCACCTGCCGCACACCGGCTTCATCAAGGCGTTCAAACTGATGAAGGTGTCCGGCGCATACTGGCGCGCCGACCAGAGCAACGCCCAGCTGCAGCGGATATACGGTACCGCCTTTTTCGACAAAAAGGATCTCAAGGCCTACCTGAACTTCCTGGAGGAAGCGCGCAAACGCAACCACCGCAAGCTGGGGGCGGCGCTCGAGCTGTTCAGTTTCCACGACGAGGCACCGGGGATGCCTTTTTTTCATGCCAAGGGGATGGTGGTGTGGAACGAGCTGCTCGACTACTGGCGCGACGAGCACCGGGCGGCCGGGTACGTGGAAACCAAAACTCCGATCACCCTGAATCGGACGCTGTGGGAACGCAGCGGGCACTGGGACAACTACCGGGAAAACATGTATTTCACCGCCATCGACGAGACCGACTATGCCATCAAGCCAATGAACTGCCCTGGCGGGATGCTGCTGTTTAAATCCCGGCGGCACTCTTACCGGGACTTGCCGCTGCGCCAGGCCGAAGTCGGCCTGGTTCATCGCCACGAGTTGAGCGGCGTGTTGAACGGTTTGTTTCGCGTGCGGGCGTTCCATCAAGACGATGCTCACATATTCATGACTTCCGAGCAGATCCAGGAGGAAATTCTGGCGCTGCTGCGGCTAGAAGAGCGCATGTACGCCACGTTCGGGCTCGGGTTTCACCTGGAGCTGTCCACCCGCCCTGAAAAATCAATCGGAACCGACCAGCAGTGGCAGACGGCCACGGCCGGACTGGAGGCGGCCCTGAAAGAATACGGCAGGGATTACCGGGTCAACGAGGGCGACGGGGCCTTCTACGGACCGAAGATCGACCTGCACATCAAGGACGCCCTCGGACGGACCTGGCAGTGCGGAACGATTCAGCTCGACATGTCGCTGCCGGAGCGCTTCGACCTGTTTTATATCGGCCAGGACAACGAGAAGCACCGGCCAACCATGATTCACCGGACGGTGTTCGGGTCCATCGAGCGGTTTTTCGGAATACTGATCGAGCATTTTGCCGGCCGGTTCCCGCTCTGGATGGCACCGGTGCAGGTCTGCCTGCTGCCGATCAACGACGAACTGGTGCCGTATGCCAACCAGGTCCAGGCCGAACTGGCCGCACGCGGGCTGCGGGTGGAAGTCGACAGCCGCACCGAAAGCCTAAACAAAAAGATCCGTGAAGCGCAGATCTCCCAAATCCCGTTGACGCTGACCGTCGGGCAGAAGGAAAAAGACGCCGGCACACTGGCCGTACGGACCCTGGACGGCGTGGTGAAGTACGGCGTCACCCACGAGGAGTTTGTAAACCGGGTGACCGACAACATCGGGCAGCGTAGGCTCGAATTCGACCTGTCCTGAAAACCGCCTGCCCTGTGCTTCGCCGGCCCACGGTCCCGCCGTCGGCGGGACCGCCATGAACCGGGATTTCGTTTATCCACAGCATTACCCTTCCAGTCGTTGCGCAGCCAAAACTTCCGGAATAAGGTGGAATGGCTTCCCCCATCTGCTTCGCTTTTGATCGTGCGGTCATCGCTCGCATCTGGGCAAACAGCTGCCTTCCCCGCGCCCGGCATGTGCCTGCCGTCAACCTCTCGCGTTGACAAAACTCGATTCTTACTATAACAGTTACAGGCGCTAAAATTTGCGGTAGCACCTGTGACAGCGCCAAGGATAACTGTTGAGCAAAGGAGAAGCGAGAGGACTATGGCCGCACAGCACCTGATGATTATCAATGGAAACGAATTTCCGTTTACACCCGGAGAAACGATTCTGGATGTGGCCCGAAGCCACGCTATCGACATTCCGACCCTCTGCCACCTGAAAGACACCATGCCGACCGGCGCCTGCCGGATCTGCGTGGTGGACGTCCGGGGTGCGCGCAACCTGCTGCCCGCCTGTGTCACACCGGCTGCCGCTGACATGATCGTGCAGACCGAATCGCCGGCCGTGGTGCGCGCCCGGCGGCTGATCCTGCAGCTGCTGCTCTCTTCGGGAAACCACAACTGTGCGGTCCGCGGCAGCGACGGCCAGGACTGGACCAGCTTTCAGCTTGCCGTGCACAACGACGACGGCAGCAGCGAGCTGTGCCCGGTCTGGGGGGACTGCCGCCTGCAGGACCTGGCCTACCGCTACCAGGTTTCCGGCGAGCGGTTTGCGTCCACCGAAATCGCCTATCCCATGGAGACCGTCAACCCGTTCATCGTAAGGGATTTCTCGCGCTGCATTCAATGCGGGCGCTGCGTGCAGGCCTGCAACGAAATCCAGGTCAACAACGCCATCCACGTGGGCTATCGGGGTGCGAAGGCCAAGATCATCGCGGCCGGAGACCGGCCGCTGAAAGACTCGGACTGCGTGTTTTGCGGCGAGTGCGTGCAGGCCTGTCCCGTGGGCGCGCTGGTGGAAAAAGACGCCCGCTACAAGGTCCGGCCGTGGACAGAGCGCAAAGTGCGCACCACCTGCAGCTACTGCGGGGTCGGCTGCCAGATGCACCTGCACGTGCAGGAAAACCGGGTGGTGAAGGTCAGCGGAGTGGAGGCGCGGACGCCCAATTTCGGCTCGCTTTGCGTCAAGGGCCGTTTCGGATTCGATTTCATTCACGCCCCCCAGCGGCTGACGGTTCCGCTGATAAGGGAAAACGGGCAGTTTCGGGAGGCCGGGTGGGACGAGGCCCTCGACCTGGTGGCCGAGCGACTTGGGGGCATCAAGCAGTCCCATGGACCGGACAGCATCGGGGTGCTGACATCGGCCCGGATCACCAACGAGGAGAACTACATTGCCAACAAGTTTGCCCGGGCGGTGCTGAAAACCAACAACATAGACCACTGCGCGCGGCTCTGACATTCCTCCACCGTGGCCGGTCTGGCCGCAGCTTTCGGAAGCGGTGCCATGACAAACACCATAGGCGACATCGAAGACGCCGAGGTCATCCTGGTAACCGGGTCCAACACCACCGAAAACCATCCCGTGCTCTCGCGGCACGTCAAGCGGGCGGTCGCCTTCAAAGGCGCCAAGCTGATCCTGGTGGATCCGCGGCGCATCAAGCTGGCCCAGTTCGCCCACCTGTGGCTCCGCCAGAACCTGGGCACCGACGTCGCCTGGCTAAACGGCATGATGCACGTGATTATCAGCGAAGACCTCTACGACCGCGATTTCGTCGAATCCCGCACAGAGGGGTTCGAGGAAATGAAGAAAATGGTCGAAAAGTTCACCCCCGAGTTCGTCGAGCAGATAACCGGCGTACCGGCTGCCGATCTGGCCGCCGCTGCGCGCCTGTATGCCGGCGCCAAGGCGGCCAGCATACTTTACTGCATGGGGATCACCCAACACACCCACGGCACCGACAACGTAAAGTCACTGGCCAATCTGGCCATGCTGTGCGGGCACATGGGAAAACCCGGGGGCGGGGTCAACCCCCTTCGCGGTCAGAACAACGTCCAGGGCGCCTGCGACATGGGCGGCCTGCCGAACGTCTACTCCGGGTACCAGGCGGTCAGCGATCTGGCCATCGCCAAGAAAATGGAGGAGGCCTGGGGCGTGAAAGACCTTCCCACAAAGCCGGGGCTCACGGTCACCCAGATGGTGCCCAAGGCTCACGAGGGCGAACTCAAGGCCCTGTATATCATCGGCGAAAACCCCCTGGTGTCCGATCCCGACCTGAACCACGCCGAAGAGAGCCTGAAGCACCTCGACTTTCTGGTGGTCCAGGACATCTTTCTCACCGAGACCGCCGAGCTGGCCGACGTGGTGCTGCCGGCGAAAAGTTTTGCCGAAAAAGACGGAACCTTTTCCAACACCGAGCGCCGGGTCCAGCGGATCCGCAAGGCCGTGGACCCGCCCGGCCAGGCCAAGGACGACTGGGAAATTTTGTGCGAGGTGGCCACCCGCATGGGCTTTGAGATGCGCTACGAAAGCAGCGAGGAGATATTCGATGAGCTCGCCCGGGTGACACCGTCTTATTCCGGTATCAGCTATGGGCGCATCGAAAAAGACGGGCTGCACTGGCCGTGCCCGACACCGGAGCATCCCGGCACGCCGATTTTGCACCGGGAGCAGTTCACCCGCGGCAAGGGGCTGTTTCACGCCATCGACTACACCCCGCCGGCCGAGCAGACCGACGACGAGTACCCGCTGTACCTGACCACCGGACGCGTGCTGTATCACTACCATACCGGTACGATGACCATGAAGACCGAGGGGCTCAACGAGCGGGTGCCGGAGTGCTTCGTGGAGATTTCGCCCAGGGACGCCGCCCTCTATGAGCTCAACGACGGCGAAGCGGTGGAGATCGCTTCCCGGCGAGGCAAGATCAGGGCACGGATACAGGTGTCGGACAAAGCGGTGTCGGGAACCGTTTTCATCCCCTTTCACTTTGCCAAGGCGGCCGCCAACCGCCTGACCAACGCCCAGCTCGACCCGGTTTCCAAGATCCCGGAGTATAAGGTTTGTGCGGTCAGGCTTTCCCGGGCGGCCTGATGAGATAAAACCCTTCCGCGCCGGCGCCTTCGGCGCTGTGAATTACGGGAGAGAAAAACGATGTGGAATCGATTGGCGTCCCAACCCCCTGCCTGCCGCAGCGGGCTCGCGGCGATCCTGCTGATCGCCGCTGCTGCCGCGCTGGTTTTCGCTTGCAGCGGCGCTGCCGTCAAACCCGAACAGCGGATCCCCCTTGCGGCCGACGCTCCCTACGCGTCGGAGGTCAAGACCACCGATTACTCCATGGAGTACGAGCTGGTCTACAAACCGGCGGGTGCATCCGGCGGCGGAACGCTTCAGTTCAACGGTAAGCTCGTTCCGCGCAGGGGCCTCGATTCGATGACGATCTGGATCAACTTTCTGGATGCCGAAGGCAAAACCATCGGCAGCAAAACCCTCTATTCGCCCGGTGCAGGGCGCGGCGCGGCGCGCACGAGCCTGGAGCAGACCTTCGAAGTTCCCCCCGACGCGGTCTCCGTGGCCTTTACCCACATCGCCCGCGAAAAGCGTCCTATTTTGCTGGACTGAGGCGCTCTGTTCCGGAGAAAACCATCCGTCTTGCCGGCCGTGGCCTACCGGGTCCGGTAGTTCTTCTTCCAGGGCCGTCGCTGAAGCTCGTTGTGGTCGGCAAGGGCCCGGTAAAAGGCTCCCACCACCAGTTCGGCGCAGTGGTAGTGATCCGACGGCAGGGTCTGGAGGGTCTCGATAACCGTTTCCGGCCGGATTTCCCACGCTTCGGCAACTACACAGCCCTCCGCCAGCTGTGCTACCGCATTGGCGCAGGCGCTGGTGTTCAGGCATCCATTCATCTGAAACATCACCGATTCGATGCGGTTGTCCCTAACCGACAGAAAAATCTCGACCGTATCGCCGCACTCACCGGTGTGCTTGCCATACCCGTCGGGATGGGCGATGCTCCCCCGCCGGTCGGCGCGAAAAGCCATCTCCAGATACCGTTCGGAGTGGTCCTGCCAGAAATCAGACGTTTTTTCTGTCATCTTTGCCTATGTCGGGTACTGGAACAGGTTACAGGTGACCATCCGCACCTGTTCGGCCCACCTATTCACAAACCGAAGGAGCCGTCAACCCCAGTTTTGCGCACACGCGCTGCCAGAGTTCTCGCACTGCTTCCGTTGCCGGGCTGCTTCCACCTTGTTCGAAAATCGTCATGCCCTGGACCATGGCCTTGGTAAACTGGGGGTCGAAGGGAACATTGCCAGCGAGCACCAATCCGCTGGTTTCGGCATAGGTCTCGATCCGGGTGGTCATTTCCGGATTGAGGTCATGTTTGTTCACGCTGATCATGGCCGGGACCTTGAAATGATCTGCCAGGCCGGCTACCCGCTGCAGGTCGTGGATACCCGATACGGTGGGCTCGGTGACGATCAGTACGGCGTCGGCACCGCCGATGGCGGCAATAACCGGGCAGCCGATTCCCGGCGGCCCGTCGGTGAGGATCAACTCAAGGCCGCCTGTTTCGCCCAGATGTCTGGCTTCGCGGCGCACCAGGGAGACCAGCTTGCCGGAATTTTCTTCGGCAATTCCCAGCCGGGCATGCACCATGGGGCCAAAGCGGGTATCGGACAGATACCATTCACCGCACCTGTTTTCCGGAAAGTCCACCGCGCCTTCCGGGCACAGGTAGTGGCAGACCCCGCAACCCTCACAGGCAATCGGATCGATCGTAAAATCGGCACGGATCGCCCGCCACTGACACAGTTCGACGCAGATCCCGCAGGCGGTGCAGCGGTCGGGATCGATGACTGCCCGATGGCCGGATGTAAAACTGTGGCGTTCTCTGACCGCAGGGGCCACTATCAGGTGCAGGTCGGCGGCATCCACATCGGCGTCGCAGAGGGCCATTCTCGAAGCCATTGATGCGAATGCCGCCAGCAGACTGGTTTTACCGGTTCCCCCCTTGCCGCTGATTACCACCAGCTCTTTCATCGCGCCGCCGCCTTTCGATAGACAACCAGCGTTTCGATTTGCCGGTAAAGCGCACGAAACCGAGGCGCCCACACCGGCATCGCCTCGATGAGCATCTCCCCCCGGGAATAGATCTCTGCAAAGCGCCGGTCAAAAGGGATTTCCATTAAAACGGGAATTTTCTCTTGAAGAGCATACTGCAGGACTCGATCGTCGCCCGCTCCCTGGCGGTTGATCACCAGGGCGCAGGGGATGTCCAGGATGCGGACGGCACCCACCGCCAGCTGCAGGTCGTGCAGGCCAAACGGGGTCGGTTCGGTGACCAGCAGCACAACGTCCGTGTCTTTCATGGCGGCAATCACCGGGCACGAGGTGCCGGGAGGCGCATCGATGATAGTTGGCCGATCGGGCAGGGCAGTGGCGCGCACCGCCCGGATCAACGGCGGCGCCATGGCCTCTCCGATTCGAAGCCGACCATGGGCAAAAAAGATCCCGTTGCGATGTCCGGTTTCGATCACCCCGAGCTCCCGCTGATCCAGGCTGATGGCGTTTTCCGGGCAGACCGTCCAGCAGCCGCCGCAGCTGTGGCAAAGCTCCGGAAACGTCAGTGCATCGGTGTCCGGAAGGACGGCGATGGCCTTGAACTGACAGATCTGCTCACATTCACCGCACTGTGTGCAGCGCCGTTGGTCGATTTTCGGGACCGGGGTGGTGACGGTCTCCCGGTGATCGAAAGCCGCCTGCACGAACAGATGGGCGTTGGGTTCTTCCACATCGCAGTCGAGCAGCTGCACCTTGCGGTCGAGAGCCAGCGCCAGGTTGGTGGCCACCATGGTTTTTCCGGTCCCGCCTTTGCCGCTGGCCACGCTGATGATCATGGCACATTTCCTTTTTTTGTGATCCACCCCCAAAGCAGGGAGATATCCGAACGGAAACTTATCCCCAAAATAGTGGATCAGGATTCAGAGCAAGGCGTGCAATGGCGAAAAAGCGGAACATACACGCCAGTATGTGAGCATTTTGAGCCAATCCACAACGCAGCTCTGGATTCTTAGACACATTTTTGTGATGAGTTTTAGTGGTCGCAGACATTTGCGCCCGTCATCAGCGTTTTATCCAGATAACCCTGAACCAGTGCCTCGGGCTCTGCCACCGGTGCACCGACGATCACCTCGATATTTTTTTCGGCAAACAGGCTGATGGCCCGCTGACCCATGCCGCCGGCGATGATCACATCAGCGCCCAACTGGTGCAGCCAGCGGGGCAGCACACCCGGTTCATGTGGCGGTGGCGCGAGGGTTTCTTTTTTCGTAATCCGGTTTTCTTCCACATCCACCAGTGCAAATTCCTTGCAGTGACCAAAATGGGCAGTCAATTTTCCATCTACAATCGGTATGGCAAATTTCATTACAGACCTCCTCTAGTTTGAATTTCCTTCTCTATCCGATTCCTCTGCGAATGAGGAGCTTCGTTACATCCAGTGGCCTTTTACATTGGCCCCATCGGCTGTTTCGAATTCACCGCTGTTGTAACGGCTGATCACATCTTCAATACGACCCTGGGCGCCGGTAACGACCTGTATGCCGGCGGCCTGCAGCACCCGAAATGCCTTGGGGCCGCAATTGCCCGTGATCACCACATCGACATTTTCGGCGGCAACGGTTTGGGCTGCCTGGATCCCTGCACCCTGGGGCAGGTTGAGATGTTGGCGGTTTTCCACCGCCCTGCAGTCCATGGTCTCGGCATCGACGATGAGAAAAAACGCCGCCCTGCCGAAACGCGGATCCACCTGGGATGTGAGGTCATTGCCCGAGGAACTCACTGCAATTTTCATGGTGCTTTCTCCTTGTTTTAGGCAGAATGTGTACTTGATTTATTATGAGTATATGCTCATAATAGAGATGGTTTTGGTTTCCGTCAAGGAGAAAATGACCCTTCGCGCGAACTTTTTCGGTTGAGACAATTTAGATCAAATGATCATAATTTGTGTTGACACTTTTTAAAGCTGATATTATATTATGCTCAAAAGAGCATAACAGGGAGAACCGTATGCCGAGACCCAAAATACCGAGATGCGTTTCCGGCTATCCAGTCATTGCCTCGTTCGTTCCCCAGGGCGTTCCATTGGCCGGGGAAGTCCGCCTGTCCGTCGAGGAACTGGAGGCGATTCGGCTCAGTGATTTCGAGGGTCTCGACCAGCAGACTGCAGCCGGCCTGATGGAGGTCTCCCGCCACACATTCGGTCGGATCCTGAACCGGGCCCGCAGTATCGTGGGAGAGGCCCTTGTCACCGGCAAGGCCCTTTCCATCGGAGGCGGGGTGTTCGAAATGAGGGGTCCGGGCAGACGCAGGCGAAGCCGCGGAAAGGGCTTTGGCCGGCAGTGCAGACGGCGAGGGGATTGAATCGCTCACACATCCCGTGCCGGTGAAAACGAAAGGAGGTGACCCGCATGCCACGAGGTGATGGAACCGGCCCCCGGGGAAAGGGGCCGAACACGGGCCGGGGGCAGGGACGATGCAGACGCCGCCCGGCAGGTGAAAACACGCAGCCAGCCACCGGGACAGGATCCGGTCGCGGACGCGGACAGGGCTCCGGCAAGGATGCCGGCAAAGGCCGCGGAAGATCCGGCCGGACGGTTGGCGCAGCATCCTGATTTGTTATCTACAGGAGGTGTCCAAATGCCAGGCTTGGATCAAACAGGACCCATGGGCGGCGGTCCGTTGACCGGCGGCGGGTGGGGGCGATGCAGTCCTACCGGCGCCGGTGCGGATCAGCCGGCAGATGTCGGGTCGGGACGTGGACGTGGATTCGGCGGCGGCATTGGCAGAAGGAGGGGCTGCTGCCGGGCATGGTTACTGGCAAGCCCCTTCGGAGCCGATAGGGCGATTGAGCCGGCCGCTGAAATCGAGAAACTGCGGGCAGAAGCCGAAACCCTGACGAGCATGCTGGATCGTCTCAGCAAACGGATCGAAGCGTTGGGTGCTGTCAAACCCGAGCAGCAGTAAAGAGCTGTCGGCGGCTAAGGTCCGCGAGGCTTGAAATACAGGTGTCCCCTCGTTGTCGCTCCGCATGTGCGGAGCAAAGCGAGGGGATTTTTTGCGGCTCATCGCGGATTATCTCTCCAAAAGAACCTTGAAGGAAAACAGTTGAGGGTGTATATGCCTGGGCGATAAAAGAAAGGAAAGCCAATGGAGATGGAAATCACCTTTCCCGGCGGGAAGAAAATCGACGCTGAATTTAAAAAATATACCGTTCACACGGACCAACCCCGCGATGAAGGCGGTGACGGCAGTGCACCGGAGCCGTACGATCTGTTTCTGGCATCGCTGGCCACCTGCGCCGGCGTATACATCCTTTACTTTTGTGAAAAACGAAGCATTGCCGTCGACGGACTGCGGATGACCGTCCAGGCGGAGAAAAACGAGAAAACGCATCTGTTCGAAACCATCCGGATGCGTGTCAAACTGCCCCACGGTTTTCCGGAAAAGTATCGGACCGCGCTGGTTCGGGCCGCCGAGATGTGCACCGTGAAGCGCAGCGTGACCTCTCCGCCGCAAATCGAAGTGAAGTTGGAGGAATAATGGCCCTATCGGTTGTCGATCTGTACAAAAAAATCCTGCCCAGGACCAACTGCGGGGACTGCGGTTTCCCCACCTGCCTGGCCTTTGCCAGCATGGTGGTTTCGGAGAAGCTGCCGCTGCGCAAATGCCCGCACATCGAACCCGAAACACTGGCGGCCGCCGAAAAGGAACTGGAGGAACAGTACAAGGCCGGCAAGTGGACCAAAAAGGACATGGCCGCCGACGCCCTGTTGTGGGCCAAGCAGCGGGCTGCTTCCATGGCCATCGCCGACCTGCCCGAGCGCATCGGCGGGAAACTGGTGACGGTGGAGGGCAAAGAAACCCTCGAGCTGCCGTATTTTCAGGAAACCATCTATATCCAGCCCGACGGGATTACGAAAAAAAGCGGCGATCCGCTCAACTGGTGGGAGCAGACCTTCATTTACAACCACATGGCCATGGGCGGTCGGCGGATGCCGACCGGCACCTGGAAGGGGCTGGTGGAGCTGCCCAACACGGTTTCCAAGGTCAAATCGATGAAGGCCCACGTGGAGAACCCTCTGATCGAGCGGTTCCAGGGCAATCCCCTGGCACTTCACCAGGCTGGATTGGACATCGGTGGCCAGGATCAACGTGAAGCCACCCCGGGCGCGGATGTGGCGATGCTTTTCCACCCGCTGCCCCGTATACCGGTGATGGTGACCTTCTGGGACGAAGAACCGAAAGAGGGTTACGGGGCGGAAGTCAAGCTGCTGTTTGACGAGACCATCGTCGAGCACCTCGATATCGAATCGATCATGTTTCTCAGCGAGCGGGTCAAAGAGCTGCTGTGCGGGGAGACTGAATAGTTTGAGTCATGATTTCCTGAAACCAATCCATCTGTGGTGGCTCTGAAAGGTTGATCCCGAAAGGTGTGGTTGCTAAAATTGTCGGTAATAAAACGGTAAAGAGAAGGGATGCTGGAAGTGGCTCGGTGCACCTGCCCCGAAGATGCGGAAAAACCCTATACCTGCATGAAGCACGAAGTAGATGTGTGTGCAGAGTGCCTGGCCTGCCAGGATCCAAACGGCTATTGCAAGCATCGGACAGCATGCCCTATCCATTTTCTTGAAAGACACCCCGAGGAGTGGAGCGCACCGCCGGAAGTCCCGTCAAACGAAGATCTCTGAACGACCGGATTAACCAGTTTGTTTGCAGGATTGTGGCTGAAATGAAAAACCCGGTTGTGCTGGAGAACCGGGTTTTTCATTTTTTTAGAAAAATAAGAACGGCTACTTGATCTGCGGCCGGGGCAGCACCTTGGCGAGTTCGGCGATTTCCGGCACCTTGTGCTCCCACTCGATGGCCATCAGGTGCACCCCGTGCACGCCCTTCATCTCCTTGAACTCCTCGATCTGCTCGACGGCGATCTTGATGCCCTCGTCGGCCACCTTGCCCTTGCCGGCTCCCTGCAGTCGCTCGATGATCGCATCGGGCACATCCATGCCCGGCACCCGGTTTTTCATGTACTTGGCCATCCCGACGCTTTTCATGGGCGTGACGCCGGCCAGGATGTAGGCCTTTTCGGTCAGGCCCATGTCGTTGGCCTGTCTGATCCATTCGCGGAATTTTTCCATGTTGTAGATGCACTGGGTCTGGATGAAATCGACGCCGGCATCCACTTTTTTTGCCAGCCGGTGCACCCGCCACTCGAAGGGATCGGCGAACGGGTTGGCGGCCGCGCCGATAAACATCTTCGGTACCCCGTCGAGCTCGTCTCCGGCCAGAAACTTGCCTTCGTCGCGCATGGTTTTCACCATGCGGATCAGCTGCATGGAATCGATGTCGAACACGCCCTTGGCCTGGGGATGATCCCCGAACATCTGGTGGTCGCCGGACAAACAGAGCATGTTGCGCACGCCGTGGGCATAGGCGCCCAGGATGTCGGCTTGCATGGCCAGCCGGTTGCGGTCGCGGCAGACCATCTGAAAGTTCGGTTCCAGACCCTCCTGGATCAACAGCAGGCAGGCGGCCCAGCTGGCCATGCGCACCACTGCGGTCTGGTTATCGGTAATGTTGACCGAGTCGACGTTGCCCTTCAGAAAAGAGGCCTTGTGGCGGACCTCTTCTGCGTTGCACCCCCGCGGCGGGCCGAGCTCTCCGGTAAACGCAAACTCGCCTGCTGCGAGCACCTTTTCAAGATTGCTGCCTGACTTATAGCCATTTCCTTCTGTACTCATAAGACCCACCCCATATTCGCTGGTTAAACAATCGGATCGATCAACGAATCGAATCGCTTGCTATGCTTTTTCTTCTTCCGGTTTCTTGTAACCCGGCTGAATGGTCATGCGCGGCACCTGGTCGAGCCATTCCACCGGTTCCTTGTAGCCCATGATCAGGTCCAGGCGGCCTTGCTTGCTGAGCCGTTCGTGAATCTGGAACCATGCGCAAGGCTGGTCCTGGCTGATTTCACACTTGCCCTTGTTGGTACCGCCGCAGGGTCCGTTGTACAGTCCCTTGGCGCACATGGTGACCGGGCATATGCCGCCGGTCATGCCGAGCACGCACGCCCCGCAGGAACGGCAGCGCTCTTCGTAAAAGCCCACGTCCTGGTTGACGGCCAAACCGGTGGTGTCCACACCGGGAAAGACCGGTTTTTCGGGAAACCGCTCGGCCAGGAACTGGATGCCGACGCCGCAGGCCATGGAAACGACGGCATCGTAATCACCGATCATATCGTCCAGCTCGGCCAGGTATTCCTGGTCGCACTGACGCTCTAAGGTGACCGCCCCCAGCTCGATCGGGTTGTCGTCCAGCTTGCGGGCCATGTCCAGTTCGGCGTTGAGCACGGCGACCTCTTTTTCGCCGCCTGCCAGGCAGACCGATACACAGGTTCCGCACCCCACGTTGAGCACTTTCTTGTAGGGTTTGATCATCTCCTTGAGTTCGTCAAAGGGCTTTCGTTTCGCTACAATCATGGTTCCTCCAGTCCTGCCGGTAAGCCGTTCACACGATACACAACACACGCATCAATAGTCATCCATCTCCGGGTGAAACATCAGTACGTCTTTCAGGTCATCGCCCAGGTACTCGCGTTCCTTGGGACCGAGAATCCCCATGGACAGACAGATCAGGGTCCACAGGTGCACGGTGTGAAATCCGCCTTCGTAATGCTCGCTGAGGTCGTGAACCTGGGCGTGGCAGTTGTGACAGGGGGTGATGCAGTAATCGGCACCGGTTTTCATGATCTGGTCGAATTTGTACTTGCCGTACTGGCGCCGCTCGTCCGGATATCCGGACTGCAGGAACCCGCCGCCACCGCCGCAGCAGTAGTTGTTGCTCTTGTTGGGGGTCATGTCGAAATAGTTCTCTTCGCCCACAACGGCCTTGACGACGTAACGCAGGTCGTCTGCGACCGGGTCGCCGAAGCTCTTGCGCACAAGCTGGCAGGGATCCTGGACCGTGAATCTGATCTTGCGGTCCTTGTTCCAGTCGCTGTTGACTTTCAACCGGCCCTCCCGGATCCACTTGGCATAGAGCTGAATGATGCTGATAATCTCGAATTTGTGATCGATCTTGAACTTTTGCAGTCCGACCCGGACTGCGAACAGCTCGTGACCTCATTCAGTGTTGAGCCAGTACTTGCACCCTAGGTCATCCACCGCTTTGGCTTTTACCTCCACGATGTGCTTCCAGGACTCGTCGTCGGCCATGAACATGCAGTAGTTTTCCGCGGCCCAGCCCTTGGTGCCGTACGTCCAATCCGCACCGACGGAGTGCAGTATCTTCCACAACGGCACCATCTCGTCCGGCTCGGTCACCGGCTCCCGGGAGTTCTGGTTCAGAAAGTACTTGGCGCCCTTTTTGTTTATCGGTGCCTGCATATCGGCAAACTCGGGCTGACCTTCCTGGTACTCCTCCAGCACGTCTTCGACCACGAACTGGAAATCCTCTTCGCTGGCGCCCATGGCGCTGCAGGTGTCGCTTCGCAGGGCCATGTCACAGGAGCCCAGGATTCCTTTGGGCCGCTCTTCGCGCGGCCGGCTCTGGCGTGCGTAGAATACCAGCTGGGGGATGTTGATCTGCATGGGGCAGACATAGATGCAGCGCTGGCACATCGTGCAAAACCAGCACCAGTCGGATTTGAGCAGCTCTTCGTCCATGCCCAGAGCAGCCATGCGCAGGAACTTGCGCGGGTCCATGCCGCTGATTCCGGTGGCCGGGCAGCCGGCCGAGCAGGCCCCGCAGGTCAGGCACAAATTCAGATTCCCGCCGTCGGGCAGCAGCTCCTTGACTTTGTCGATGAAAAGGCTTTTTTTAACGCCAAGCTTGATTGCTTCTTCCGCCATAAAACACTCCTTCGCTTAGGATTTGACCTTACTTTTAATCGGATTGGGTCCCAGGGCCCGTATGTGATCCGTCATTTCTTTTGCATAGGCCGCAAACGTCGGCCCTTCCCCGGAGGTGAGATTGTACATCCGGACGCGATCTCCTTCGATGCCGACTTCCTCCAGCAGACTGCTGACGTACTGCACCCGCTCTTTGGCCCGGTAGTTGCCCTCGTTGAAATGACACGAACCTTCCAGACAGCCGACGATGTAAGCCCCGTCGGCCCCTTTCTGGATCGCCCGCAGCAGATGGAGCACATCCACCTTGCCGGAGCAGGGGACATGGATGATTTTAACGCTCGCCGGATACTCGAGTCGCATGGAACCTGCCAGGTCCGCGGCCGAGTACCCTCAGTAATTGCAGCAAAACGCGATGATCGTCGGTTCGAAATCGGACATTACTCTCCTCCTACCAGCAGGGCGTCAATTTTGCAGGTGATCTGCTCATCCTCGAAGTTCCCCAGGTCGATGGTCTGCCGCGGACAGACCGAGGTGCAAACCCCGCAGCCGCGGCACAGGGCCTCGTCAATTTCGATTTCCATTTTCTCGATGTTGAAGGTGGGCACGTCGAATGGACAGCTGCGCACGCAGGTCAGGCATTTGACACAGTTGTCGATGTCCACCCGCGCCTTGATGGCCGACAGCTTGATGGAATCCTTGGCCAGAAAGGTGCTGGCACGCGAGGCGGCTGCCTGGGCCTGGGCGATGGTCTCTGAAATCAGCTTGGGGCTGTGGGCCGTGCCGCACAGGAAAACCCCCTCGCTGGGCATATCCACCGGCCGCAGCTTTACGTGCGCTTCGATGAAAAAGCCCTGGGGGTCGCGGTTGAGCTTCATGGTCTCGCTCAGATCCGTCGTGTCGGCCGCGGCCACGCCGGCGCTCAGCACCAGCAAGTCGGACTGGATCTGCACGTCGAGCTGTAGGACGTGATCCTTTACGGTGACCAGCACACCGTCCTTCGAGGTTTCCACCGCCGGGGGAGCATCGCTGTCGAAACGGATGAAGATCACCCCTTTCTGGCGGGCTTCGGTGTAGTAGTCTTCCAGCAAGCCGTAAGTGCGGATGTCCCGGTAGAGGATGAAAACCTGGGCATCCGGGTTGTCGCGCTTGATGGCCAGGGCGTTTTTTACCGCATTCTGGCAGCAGATGCGCGAGCAGTTGGGGTTTTCATCGTTGCGCGACCCGACGCACTGGATCATCACCACGTTGGAAAGGTCGCCGGCGCCTTTTTCTTCCAGCCGGTCTCCGAGCTCCAACTGGGTGACCACCCGCTCGTCTTCACCGTAGAAAAACTCCTTGGGCTTGTATTCGTTTGCCCCGGTGGCAACGATGATCACGCCGTGGTCGATTTTCTGCGACTCTTTGGCTTCTCCCATTTCCACCTCTGTGGTGAAATTGCCCTGAAATCCCCTGAATCCGGCGATCCGGGCACCGGTCAGCACCTCGATGTTCTTGTCTTTCTGCACTTCACCGACCAGCCCCTTCATGTAGGCCTGGATGTCTGCGCCCTCGATGGTGTGATGCAGCCGGCGGGCCATCCCGCCCAGTTCGGTATCTTTTTCCACAAGGACCGACTGGTAGCCCTGGCGGCTGAGGTTCAGGGCGGCATTCATGCCGGCAATGCCGCCACCGACCACCAGAGCCTGCTTGTTGACCGGGATAACCTTTTCCTCCATCTGCTTGAGGGTGGCCGCCCGGGAGACCGCCATGCGCACCAGGTCCTTGGCCTTGGCGGTTGCGGTCGGCTTGTCGTTGGAGTGCACCCAGGAGTTCTGGTTGCGGATGTTGGCCATGTCGAACAGGTACTTGTTCAGCCCGCTGTCCTCCATGGTTTCCTGAAATATCGGTTCGTGGGTCTTGGGGCTGCAGGCCGCCACCACCACCCGGTTGAGCTTTTGCTCCTTGATGATCTGCTTCATCGCCTGCTGGCTGTCCTGGCTGCAGGTGAACAGATTTTCCTGCGCATACACCACACCCGGCAGCTTGTCGGCATATTCCTTGACCGACGGCACGTCGACAATACCGCCGATGTTGATGCCGCAGTTACAGACAAAGACGCCGATGCGCGGTTCGGCACCGGTCACATCGAGCTGCTCGGGACGCTCCAGTGTCTTGGTTTCTGTTCCGCGGGCTTCGGCAACCATGGCCCCGGCCGCACTGGCAGCGGCGCTGGCCTCGATGACCGACGAGGGGATGTCCTTGGGGCCCTGAAAGATGCCGCAGGCATAGACACCCGGCCGGGAGGTGGCAACCGGCGTGAACGGGTCGGTGGCGGCGAAATTGTATTTGTCGAGTTCGATATCGAGCTTTTTCGCCAGCTCGGCAGTCGACTTCGAAACCTGCAGGCCTACCGACAGCACCACCATGTCGAAGGTCTCCTCCTTGATCTCGCCGGTCTCATCGACATAGTGCACGTTCAGGTCGCAGGTGTCGGGAACATCTTCAAGGGTGTGGATGCGTGCTTTGACAAATCGCACCCCTTCCTTGTCCTTGGCCCGCAGGTAGTACCTTTCATAGTCTTTGCCGAAGGAGCGAATGTCCATGTTGAAGATGGCGCAATCGAGCCCGTTGTCGGAATGCTCCTTGGCGATCATCGCATCCTTGATGGCATACATGCAGCAAACCGATGAGCAGTAGCCGTTGCCGCAGCGGTTGGTGTCGCGGGATCCGACGCACTGCAGCCAGGCGATTTTTTTCGGCTCCTTTTCATCCGAGGGGCGCACCAGGTGCCCCATGGTCGGACCGGAGGCGCTCAGAATCCTCTCGAACTCCAGGCTCGTCATCACGTTCGGGTTTTTCTTGTAGTGGTAGAACTGCTGGAATTCGGTGGGATCGAACGGATCGCTTCCCGGGCACAGCACCACGGAGCCGACCTGGATTTCGCGCTGCTCGGGCTTCTGGTCGTGAATCACCGCCTCGGCCAGGCAGGCGGACACACACTGGTAGCACTCGCAGCAGTAGCTGCAGTTCAGGCAGCGATCGGCCTCCTCGCGACCGGCCTCGGCCTCGTAGCCCAGCTCCACCTCGTCGAAGTTGCCGGCGCGCTTTTCCACCGGCAGTTCCGGCATCTTCAGCCGGGCTTTCTTGGGCCCCTCCGTTGGAATCGGCCGGTAGGCCGGCTCCGACGACGGCAGGGGTTCGCGGCCCTCCTTCATATCGTTTCCGTCGATGTAGCGGATGATCGACTCGGCGGCTTCGCGGCCGGCGGCAACGGCCCCGATGGCGATCCACGGTCCGGACTGCAGGTCGCCACCGGCAAAAACGCCATCCATGTCCGTGGCGCAGGTGATGGCATCGACTTCGACGGTTCCCCAGCGGGAAAACTTCAAACCGGTCACGTCTTCCAGCGACGACAGGTCCGGGCGCTGGCCGATGGCCGGAATCAATTGATCGATTTCGATGTCGTATTCGCTCCCCGGTATCGGCACCGGGCGCTTGCGGCCCGAGGAATCCGGTTCGGTCAGCTCCATTTTAATGCAGCGCAGGCCGACCACCTTGCCGTCTTTTACCAGCACTTCCTGGGGGGCGGCCAGGTAGACGATGTTGGTGCCTTCGGATTCGGCGGCCTGGATTTCCTCTTCCCAGGCGGGCATTTCCGCCCGCGTGCGCCGATAGATGATCGTCACCTCTTTGGCGCCGAGCCGCACCGCCGATCGGGACACATCGATGGCCACGTTGCCGCCGCCGATGATGGCCACCTTGTTGCCGACCTCGGTCTTTCCGGTCAGGTTGACTTCTCTCAAAAAATCGACCCCCTGGCGCACGCCGGCCGCTTTTTCGCCCGGAATGGCCAGCTCGATGCCCTTGTGGGCGCCCAGGGCCAGGTAGACGGCCTTGTAACCATCGCTCAAAAGGCTGTCGATGGTCATCTCGGGGCCCAGCGGCGTGTTGCACTTGATCTTTACGCCGAGGTTGGTGATCAGCTCGATTTCCTGGTCGAGGACATGTCTGGGGAGCCGATGGGCGGGAATTCCCACCCGCAGCATGCCGCCGGGTTTGGGCAGCGCTTCGTATATGGTGGAAAGGATGCCGTTTCGGGCCAGGTGATAGGCGGCCGAAAGTCCGGCCGGGCCGGATCCGATGATGGCCACCTTTTCCTTGCGGGGCGGCAGGCACTCGAGTTTCACGTTGCGCGGATCGAACTGGTCGGCGGCCAGGCGCTTGAGATCCCGGATGGCCACCGCATCTTCCACTTCTCCCCGGCGGCAGGCATCCTCGCATCCGTGGGGGCACACCCTGCCGAGAATGCCGGGCAGGGGCAGCTCCTCCATGATGATCTCCAGAGCCCGTTCATAGTTGCCCGCCTTGACCATCTGGACATAGCCCTGGACGTTGAGACCGGCCGGGCAGCCCAGCCGGCAGGGGGCCTTGTCGATTTTGTGGATGGCATACGCCCCGGGGATGGCCTGGGCATAGCTTTTATATGCCGCTTTGCGGATGGAAAGCCCTTCGTCGTATTCGTTGGGCAGCTCCACCGGGCAGACCTTGGCACACTCGCCGCAGCTGGTGCACTTGTCAAGATCGATGAATCGCGGTTGCTGCTGCAGCCGGACGGTAAAACGTCCGGGCTCGCCTTCCAGATCCAGCAGTTCGGTTCCTGTCAACAACTCGATGTTCAGATGCCGGCCGACCTCGACCAGTTTCGGTGAGATAATTCACATCGCGCAGTCGTTGGTGGGAAACGTCTTGTCCAGCTGCGACATCAGCCCGCCGATGGCCGATGATTTTTCAACCAGGTAGACATAATAACCTGATTCGGCAAGATCGATTGCAGACTGCATTCCGGCGATACCGCCACCCACGACCATTACAGATCCGACCGGTTTGTCTTTGCTCATTCTCTTACCCCTCGTAGTGGATTCGGCGCTGGTTGCCGGCGGGCACCGCGCATTTTCCAGAAAGCCTTTTGTGCTCATCAAATTAGCCGCTTCCGACGCCGGCGGAAAACCGGAATGAACCGATTTTCCGGAAAAAAGGCCAAAGGATCATATGCCACATCCGCAAAATTCCTGTCAAGGCATTTGTATAGGGACACCTGGAACACTTTTGGTGTGGCAGTTCGCCCAGATGGCAGCCCGAACACCAACCAAATCCGCAGGTTACGAACGCCGCCCGTTGGTGTGCCAAATTGCATTGGGCCGGAACCTGTGATAAACAATTGGCAGCGGCGATCCGTGTCCATGCCGACCAGCCACACAAGCCTCGCAGAAAAGGGCGACTTCACTTATGATAAAGCCGCAACCATCGGTAATTAACATCGCTTTGGTGGGGGGAGGGGGATTGTGCCGGGAAATCCTCGAAAAAACCACCTTCGATTACCTGCAGGAGGGCGTGGATGCCCCCATCCTGGCGGTGGTCGACCCGGATCCCAAGGCACCCGGCATCTTGTATGCCAAAGAGTACGGGCTGCTCACTTTTTCCGATTACCGCCAGCTCTATGATCGGCGGTACAACATTCATCTGATCATCATTCTTACACCGGATCAGGAAATTTTCGAAGAGATCCTGGCCACCCGCCCGCCCCGCATTCGCATCATGTCCTGCGCGGTATTTGAAATCTTCTGGAATGCCATCGGCTCGGAAGAACGCAAACTGCGGGAACAGAAATCGGCCATGGAAACGGTTTTGAACGGAATCCAGGACTCGATCCTGGTGCTCACGCCGGAGATGGAGATTGTAGAAGTCAACGATGCCTTTCTCAAACTTTCGAAGCGATCCCGCGAGCAGGTCATCGGCAGCAGATGCCACCAGGTCTACCGAAGCTGTGAGGAAGTGGATATGATCTGCCCACTGGAGGAAGTGGTGCGCAACCAGCAGAACTCCCGGCAGGTCCGCACCCGGGTGGGGAAAGACGGGGCAGAGCGCCACTTTGAAGTGAACGTATACCCGATCTGGGAAAAAAGCGGCAAGATATCCAAATTCATCCACATCAGCCGGGACATCACCCAAAGGATGAAGGAAGAGGAGGAGATCACCCGGCGGTTGGAGCAGATGGTGGAGGAAAGAACCCAGCAGCTTCGTGAAACCCACGCCAAACTGCTTCACCAGGATAAAATGGCGTCGCTGGGCAAGCTCTCGGCCTCCGTGGTGCACGAAATCAACAATCCGATTGCCGGTATTTTGAACCTGTTGATGCTGATCCGGCGTATCATCGACGAAGATCAGCTGCAGGAAATCGATCTGCCCCTCTTTCAGAAATATCTGGACCTGATGGAAACCGAGACCCGCCGGATCAGCCGGATCGTATCCAACCTGCTGGCGTTTTCACGGCCCAAGAAGGCCGAGGTCCGCCCGCTGGATCTCAACCAGTTGATTGAAAAAACCCTGATACTGAATGCAAACCTGCTGAAGGTCAACCAGGTGAAGGTCATCAGGCGGCTGGCGCCGGATTTGCCGGAGGTGCTGGGATCCGAGGATCAGATCCAGCAGGTATTCATGAACTTCGTCTCCAATGCGGCCGAGGCGATGGAGACCCAGGGCGGCGGCACCCTGACCATCGAATCCCAGCACCTGGTCAGTGAGGGGCGCATCGTCATTTACTTCAAAGACACGGGTCCGGGTATTCCGAAGGAGGACTTTTCCAAGCTCTTCGAGCCGTTTTTCACCACCAAGACCGACGGTAAGGGCGTCGGCCTGGGGCTGTCGGTTGCCTATGGCATCGTCAAGGAGCACGGCGGGTATATCTTTGTCGAATCCGATCCGGAACACGGCACCAACTTTCGGTTGACCCTGCCGCTTTCCACGGTCGAAAAACCACTCCAGGGAGGCATTGATGGGGGCCACGAGAATACTGATCGTAGATGATGAAGTGATCATGCGCGAATCGCTGTCCGGGTGGCTGGCACGAGACGGGCACGCTGTTGAAACCGCTGCCAGTGGCGAGGAGGCCCTGGAGAAGCTCGGGAAGTCGCGTTTCGACATCCTGCTGGTGGACATAAAAATGGAAGGCATCAGCGGGCTGGAAGTGCTTAGAAGGGTGAATGAGAACGATCCAGACGTGGCGATCGTCATGATCACGGCTTACGGCTCTATTGCCACGGCCATCGAGGCCATGAAGAACGGGGCCCACGACTACTTGCTCAAACCCTTCGACCCCAATCAGCTGGGAGTTCTGATTGAAAAGATTGTCGAGCATCAGGCGCAGGTTCGCGAAAATCTCTACCTTAAAGAGCAGTTCAAGGAACGCACCCGCTTCGAAAGCATGATCGGCCAGTCGTTGCCCATGCAGAAAGTCTTCGATCTGATCCGCGATGTGGCCCCCTCGGACGCAACCGTGTTGATCACCGGAGAGACCGGTACCGGCAAGGGCTTGGCTGCCAAAGCTATTCACACCAACAGTCCCCGCTGCGAGGGGCCCTTCGTGATTGTTAACTGTGGTGCCATCCCGGAGCATCTGATGGAGAGCGAACTGTTCGGTCACCAGAAAGGGGCTTTCACCGACGCGAAGGAAACCAAGAGGGGGCGGCTGGAACTGGCCCACGGCGGAACCCTGTTTCTGGACGAAATCGGCGAGATCGGCATGCGGATGCAGATCGACCTGCTGCGGGTGCTGGAGGACCGTGTTTTTTACCGCGTCGGGGGCACCCAGCCCATCGAGGCCGATTTCCGTGTGATTGCGGCCACCAACCGGGACCTGAAAACCGCCATCGAACAGGAGACGTTTCGCGAAGATCTTTATTACCGGCTGAATGTCGTCTCCTTTCACATGCCTCGGCTGCGGGAACGCAAGGAAGACATCCCGCTGCTGGCCGAGCACTTTTTGCAGCGCTTTACACAGGAAACCAACAAGTCGATCGACGCTGTCAGCCGGCAGGCAATGGATGAAATGATGCTCTATGACTGGCCCGGCAACGTCCGGGAGTTGGAGAACGCCATCGAGAGAGCCGTTGTGGTCGGCAAGGAAAGAAAGGTTCACCCGGAAGATCTGCCGTTTTACTGCCTTCTGAACCCGCCGCCTGTCGGGCAGTCCCTGAAGGACGTCGAAAAGGAGCATATACGGCAGATCCTGGAAGAAAACGACTGGAACGTTGCTAGAAGCGCAAAAATATTGCAGATCGACCGGTCGACCCTTTACAGCAAGATCAAACGCCACCGGCTTCAGAGATCGGATTGATTGAAGCAGCGGGACATATCGTCGTCTCTCCCATCGGGGAGGTGGACCCCGCCCTGTGCGACGTGGTCGGTGAGGAGACCGGCCGATCGTTCGGATTTCCCACCCGGATACTGCCGCTGCTCGAAGAAATCGCTTTTGCCTACGACATCGAGCGCAGACAGTACCACTCTACAAAGATCCTGGAGAAGCTTGCCGAAACAGCACCACCGCAGTCCGTCAAGGTCATCGCAATCGCAACGGTCGATTTGTTTATCCCGATCCTGACCCACGTATACGGAGAGGCCCAGCTGGGCGGCAAGGCCTGCATCATATCCACCTACCGGCTGCGGGAGAATCCGCACCCAGGCCAAAGGCGGATTTCCCTGAAAGAAAGGGCGATCAAGGAAGCAATCCACGAATTGGGCCACACCTTCAAACTGAGGCATTGCCCGGAGCACACCTGCATCATGCATTACTGCCGCAGCGTTGCCGATGTGGACCGCAAAACGGCCGGTTTCTGCCGGCACTGCCGGGTGATGATGGAGGATGAACTAAAACGGATGGAAGGGGGTGTGCAGGGGTAGCGCCTTGGTGGTGCCTGCGCGTGTGCACGGGTTGGATTCGCTGCCAGATGCGATCCAACCCGTGCATTTCTTAGCGGTTGTATTTTGGGTTAGCAGCGCAGGAACATGCTCGTCAGCCGGTTCCAGCCGAGCTGGGGAAGCTTGCCGTAGAGGTCATCGCCCAGGTGCCCGCCATCGGCGGCAAGTGGTCCGGCAGTCTCTTCGATCACCGCCGTAAGCTGCCTGACTTCCGATCGGAGAAACGATGTCGATTCGTCTCCGATCATCAGCTTCTTCATGTCCCGGCGAAGATCGTTTGAATGGGCCCTGACGATCCACCCTTCAGCGTATGCATCACGGCTTTCCACCTTGCCCTGCTGACGCAGCCCGATGTTGCATGCCGTGACCACTCCACTGACCGGCGAAAGCAGCCGGGCGCTCTTGTCCCCCCGGCGCAACGTGATGTCGGGGCGACCCTGCTGCAGCGTTTTGCCGATCAGCGGTGCGTCGATCGTGTCAAAAGGACCCAGCAGACGCAGGGTGAACTCGTCCAATCCGACCCGCACCGCGTTTTCCTCCTCGATCTTGATCCAGGAATGCCCGCGATGCAGGTAATATCCCTGGGGGACCTTAAAGCCATCCACCTCAATGAGATCCACCGGGTTGACCGTGGCGAAAACGGTGAACTGGTCGTTGAAGTACTGGTCGAAGTCGCAATCCGAGCAGCTGTAATCGTTGATGCAAGCCCTGAAATCGATGCGCTGCTTCATGTGATGCAGGCACGGCCGCTTCCATTGCGGCTGCTCTTTCAGCTTCTCGCGCCACGAGACGATTGCAGCGCGCTTGCCGGTCGGTTTCACTCCCTGCGCTTTCAACCGCAGGTTGGAATCAGCTGCCCGTTGCAGCACCCGGTCGTAGCGGCAGGCAGTGCATTCGTAGTGAAGGCGGCAGAGCTTTTTAGAAACGACACCGGCCTGCATCCAGATACACGGGAAGCGATTGCTGCTCTTTGATCGCTGCGCTGTTTCTATTCTGGTTTCCATGGCGTTTTTCTCTGTTGGTAAGCCTATCCGGTTTTCAGAAATGTTTTGGTCAAGTTGTTCCAACCGAGATCCGGCAGGTTGCCGTAGATATCTTCCTGCAGGTAACCACCGTCGGCGGCAAGCGGTCCGGCAACCTCTTCGATCATGCCTTCCAGCGTTTGCACCTCATCGCTGATCCAGTTCAGGGAATCCGAGTTGGCCATCAACTGCTTCATGGAAGCCTTTACATCCGGCGTGCGAAGTACAAAAAGCCATCCGTCGCTGTATGGCTGCCGATTGGCAAGCTCCGGTTTTTCCCTGACGGTGGGGTTGACTTCGACAATGACGCCGCCGACAGGAGACAGCACGTCTGCCTCGTTGTTTCGGCGCCTCATGCCCCATCCGGCCTTTCCCATGTCCACTTCCTTGCCCATCAGGGGCAGGTCCAGCGCGTCGGCCTTGCCCAGCAGTTTCATGGAAAAGTCGTCCATTCCGATGCGGATGAATCCGCCGCTTTCGATGCGCGCCCAGGTATGGCCATTGTGAAAGTAGTAGTCCATGGGAACGTCGAATCCCTTGACGCTTTGGACTTCAAAGGGGGTGCTTTTTGCCCGCGGGGTCCAGAAGTCCTCGAAGTACTGATCGAAGTCACATTTCGAGCACTGGTAATCGTACCCGCAGGCCCGGTTGGCAATCCTTCCGGTGAGCGTGTGACGGCAAACCCTTTCCAGGTCCGGCCGCAGTCGCATGGAATCCTGCCAGCTGATCTGCCGGCCCTTTTCCACCTGCATGCGCATACCCTGGTCATATTTGCAGGTGGTGCAATCGAAGAAGTTATTGCAGTTTTTGTTTTTAACGACACCGGCGGTCATCCACAGGCAGGGGTTCTGAAAAGCGGCCTTTTTATCCGGCTTTACCATCCAGACCTGTCCACCCAGAACCGCACCGATCTCCTGTTCGCTGCCGATGTCCCGCAGGCTGCCCTTGCGATACGATGATCCAAATCCCACTCGGTCTCTTTTTTCTGCCATTGTTTTGCTCCTTGGTTGGTGTGTTTTGTGAATTTTGCGTTTTTTTGACCCTAATAAGAGCAACAAGCATGCCAGAACTGGGCAGCGCCCGGTACGATCATGCAACATTTCGAAATCAATAGAAATAATCGATTGGCCATCTATGAATTGCTGAAAGGGAAACAGTGGGGGCCGTAGGAGATTTCAACAGTCTGCGGGAAAAACAGGGTGGTTTTGTAACAATTAATCTATGAAATCAGATAGTTATTCTTTGTGTTGAGATTTGCAACACTAGTGTGGTGTTTTCCAACAGCTCTTCGTTCCGGATCGTCGGCCGGAAAGGGGGCGTCAACGCCATCCTGATTACGGCAACCGAAATCGCAGAGGGTTTCATTCCACCGGTTGCACCTGCCCCAATTGGCATTTCTCATATCCGGAAACTGCATCGACGTGTCGGCCCCGCAACTGTTAGCGTATGCGCCATCATGTTTTCAGATAAACCTTACGTGTGGACAAAACGGTTTTCCGGCAAGGTTGGTACGCGCGCGGGCAGGCGGGCAGATGCCACAGAGGCTGCTGTGCCCGTCGCAAGAGGGTGGCGCGAAGTGAAACAAACGGGATGCGGCGCAGTCACGCGGGTTGCTGCTTTTACCTTTGGTCGATTTTTCTTACCCCGGAATCGGCAAGACGTAGAATAACACGGCAAAAAAATGAAGGATACTTCCGGTTAGTACAAAAAGGTGCCATACGGCATGGTGAAATTTCAATCTTTTCCAACTATAGAATACAATGCCGCTCGTGTAGGCGAGTCCGCCCAAAAGGAGAAGGACGATGCCGCCGGTTGCAACTGCTGCGATCAGCGGCTTGATCGCCACTATGATCGCCCATCCCATTCCGATATACAGTATCATAGACACTGCGCGGTAGCGTCTCATCACCGACAACTGAAACAGCGCCCCGGCAATCGCCAAGCCCCAAACGACCCCAAAGAGCCACCAGCCCCATGGACCGCGAAGACTTACGATAGTAAACGGCGTGTAGGTCCCTGCAATGAGCAGGTATATGGCAGAGTGATCCAGGAGCTGCAAAATGCTTTTTGCCCGGGGATTTTGGATGCTGTGGTATAGCGTCGACGCCGTGTAAAGCAGGATCAGGGTTGTACCGTAAATACTGACGCTGACGACATGCCAGGCATCGCCGTAGATGCCGGCAAATGCGGTCAGGACACCCAGGGCGGCAATCGCCAGGATAATACCGATCCCGTGTGTGATGCCATTGGCAATCTCTTCACCGTGGCTATAGCAATTGAGACTCGTTACCATCTGTACCGTGTCCTGTTCCCCTTCAGTCCGAATGCAATCGGATTTCGATCGTAATACACTATCGTATCGAAATATAATGCATTTCATTCTTTTACATTTATTTTACAATTCCGAGGTCAGCTCCGGGATAAAAAAGGGCTTCACTTTCAATAAAGCGGGATGCCTCTTCGGCAGGGCAAAAGGTCCGCTGGGGTAACAGCGGCCATTGCTGCAGCAATAGATGTCGGCGGTTGCTCGATGTCAATCCGGGGAAATAAAATGATCGAGAAATCCGAAATGGATGCAAACGGGCACTTGTGCCTAGCGTCTTATCCTGCTGTAAGTTCACGAGGGTATGACGGTGAGCTGTTATAGCCCGGTTCTGCGCCCTGCCATTTTGGGCGCTGCTTTACACCGCAGAAATCGGTGCCATGTGCAGCCAAACAACTATCGGTTGCGCTTAGCAGCAGGCGATCAGAATGGTGCTAACCTTCATGCCCTTACGATAAACCACGCAAGTTGTCCCTGTCTGCTCCTGAGGATGGTATACATCACCACACAATTTTCAGAAAAAGCCCGGTCACAAGTAAAAATGCTCCACATATTAAAATCGTAAAAAAGAAATTTTTTCCCTCAGCTCTAGTTTGAGAATCATCACTCCCGGCTTCTTGAAGGCGCCTAGGAGAGGTGCGCTTGTATTTTGGGAGTGAGAGTTGAGAGAGTTGGTTCGGCACTGTATTCGCTGCAAAAGTCAAAGCGCCGAACAATACCAGACCCAGGGACCATATATAAATCCGTTCCCAATATTATCTAAAGAACGCCATCTAAAAATGAAACAGATGACCAACACAATAACAGCAGATGGAAAGTAAATAATAGGAATTTTTCGGACTAATCGAATTAGGATTAACGAAGAATTTGAAATATCATTGTCAGCGGCCTTACGTTTCATAATTTAAAATCCGTTTCTATAACCATACTCACTGCGAATGTTTCGCCAGTCACCGGTGCCAGCGCAACACCGGCGGATTTAATTTAATCACGAACCTTGCATCAAGGATCAGGGAATTTGTATGCTGCAGTCCGTTTTCGCTGATATCGAAATTATTCTACTTTCTGTAAAGCTTGCGGTAAGTGTAGACTTCTGAGTTAAAAAACCTTGGGTATTCTTTAGAATCTTCGACGTATTCGAGTATTTTGCCAGAAGGACTAATTTTCATCAGGCAAAAAGACTTCTCGCCCGTGTCTGAAAGAAGTATCGTTTTATAACAGAGACAACCCTCTGAATCTGTCCATTTTTCGACCACTTTACATTTTCCTTTAAAAGTGCTCGTGGAAGCTTTTAGCTTAGCGAAAGATTCATATGAACCGTCAGCGCCAATACGTAATTTCCAGACCCCTTCCCCATATTGCGGGTTTTCCCAAACTCCGCCTAATTCCTTGTAATCCGTTGCAGCAACGACAGTGGTCACAAAACAGAAAAAAATAGCTGCCACGACCACTTGAACATATGCATATTTTCTCCACATGATTTCCCCCTTTTGTTGTCGTTGTTCGAAGCTGTGCATCAACCCCATCGAAAATCTGTGAAGGCATCTATCCCCGATAAAACAGATCCGGTGGTTGATCGAAGTTCAATGGAGCAAAAGGGTCAATTGAAGTGTCAGCGAAGCGATGAAATTTCTATCAGGCAGCGATTACGTCCGGAGTTTCATTCGTGGATTTCGCAGGGGCGCGGCGGAGAGCGGAACTTCCATGGTAACAAATGGTCAATGCCATGCATAAGCACTATTGAAAATCGCATGCGCTGTCAATCATTTTCTGAACCGATTTCTTTGTCGAAAAGACAGGGTGAAAATTGTTCCTCCGCCACCACTGTGAAGCTGCGGTTTACAAGGCTGTATGAAGTTCTGGTTAACTGCAAAAGCTGAGATTTCTTCGCAGCACCGGTTCGATTCAAGCGTCATGCGGTGTTGATGCCCTTATTCACCGATAATTTTCACCAGAACCCGTTTGCGGCGGCGTCCGTCGAATTCCCCGTAAAATATCCGTTCCCAGGTGCCGAAATCGAGCCGGCCTTCGGTGATCGCCACCACCGCTTCGCGGCCCATGACCTGCCGTTTCATGTGCGCATCGGCATTGTCCTCGCCCACGTTGTGCCGGTACTGGGAAACCGGAGCGTGGGGGGCGAGCTTTTCCAGCCAGATTTCATAGTCGTGGTGCAGCCCGGACTCGTCGTCGTTGATAAAGACCGAGGCGGTGATGTGCATGGCGTTTACCAGACACAAACCCTCCCGGATGCCGCTTTCGGCCAGGCAGGCTTCCACCTGGGGGGTGATGTTGATAAACGCGCGTCGGGCGGGAACTTCGAACCACAGTTCCTTGCGATAGCTTTTCATGTTGACTCCCTGCGTTAGAGCTTTTTCAGCAGCTGGCTGGCAGCTACCAGGCACGGATCCCAGGTTGGGCCGAACGGTGGCGCATAGGCCAGATCGGTCTGATAGAACTGCTCCACCGTCATCTTGGCGTGCAGGGCCACTGCCGGTGCGTTGATCCGGTGTGCCACTCCCTCTTTGCCGACCATCTGGGCCCCCAGCAGCCGCCCGCTCTTTTTGTCGCCGATCAGGTTTACCCATATGCCGGCAGCACCTGTCTGGGTGTGGGCTCTCGAGCGGCTCTCGATCCAGTTTTCCACCGGTTCGAATCCGGCTTCCCCGGCTTCGGCGAGAGTCAATCCGGTGCGGGCCACCTGCAGAGTGAACACACGGAAAACGGCCGTGCCGGCAACGCCTTGCAGCTCAACCGGCCGGCCGCAGACGGCATCCGCGGCTGCCCAGCCCGCCCGGTTGGCCCGCAGGGCCAGCGGGACCCAGGTCTTGCGTCCCGTGACGACGTGATGGGCGTCGGCGCAGTCGCCGGCCGCGTAGATGTCGGCATCGGAGGTTTGCGTCTGCCGGTTGACCGCAATCGCCCCGGCCGGTCCCAGGTCAAGGCCGGCCTGGGCGGCGATCCGGCTGTTGGGCGTTACACCAACCGCAACCAGCACCATGTCGCAGTCCGATTCCAGCCCGGAGCATATCACCTTCAGGCGGTTTGCGTCGGCCTCGATCCGTTCGAGCGCGCAGCCGGTATGAAGCTGCACGCCGTTTTCTTCCAGTTCCCGGTAGACCACGTCGGCAAGGGTTTCCTCCAGCCAGGGCAAAAATCTCGGTTTCGGTTTGACCATCGACACATCCAGACCCAGCTGCCGCAGGCTCTCAGCCATCTCCAGGGCAACGTATCCCATTCCGACGATCACTGCCTGCCGCACCCGGCTCTCCGCCAGAAACTGCTTGATCCGGCGTCCGTCTTCCAGGGTTTTCAGTACCATCACGCCGGGAAGATCGATGCCGGGAACCTCGGCTTTGACAGGGGCGGCACCGGTGGCGATCAGCAATTTGTCATAGGCAGACTCAAATGCTTTGCCATCCGCCGTGGTGCCCGAAACGGTTTTGCCCGACCGGTCGATGCGAGTGACGGTATGAGCCGTTCGCAGATCGATTCCCTGCTTTTCCCGGAATACCTCCGCCCTTCTTACTACCAGATCTTCGATTCCCCGCCGGGGATCGGCAATGTTGTACGGCAGGTTTCAGGCGCTATACGAGACATCCGGGGTTTTTTCGAAAACCGTTACGGCCATCGAAGGAACGCTGCGCTTTGCCCTGCTGGCAGCGCTCATGCCGGCCGCATCGCCACCGATGATCACGAATTTATCCATGAGACCTCCTCGGTTGGGGTTTACCATCCTTCCATTTAAACGGTTATCCGGCATTGATCAATAAAAATATCCATTGTATACCGGTACATACACCCGTTTCGCATCCTGCCGCCTGTCTGAACGGGATGTGACGGTTTGTGTAAAAATGGAGTCGACGATACAATCGCCGGTGACGAAGGCCACCCCGGTTACATGTCAATCATGGACAAATTGCTGAAACAAATCAACTCTCTGCTGCCCCGCGCGCTGGCCGAAGACCGTTTTAAGGCCGCTCGGGCCCTCCGGCGCCTGGAAAAAGCGGGTGCAGACAAAAGAACCCAAAGCGGCATCGAAAAGCAGCTGAAACAGCTCAAAGACCGTCTGCAGTCGTCAGCTGATCGCCGCAGGCGACGACGGGCCCGTTGCCCCCGGGTGTCCTTTGATCCCACCCTGCCGATTACCGCCCGAAAGGACGATATCATCGGCGCGATTCGAAAAAACCAGGTCGTCATCGTATCCGGTGAGACCGGTTCCGGCAAAAGCACCCAGCTGCCGAAGATGTGCCTGGCGGCCGGCCGGGGGATCGACGGTAAAATCGGCTGCACCCAGCCCAGAAGAATCGCGGCCACATCGATAGCCCGCCGGATTGCCGAAGAGCTGGGCGAGGAACCGAACCGCTCGGTCGGGTACAAAATCCGCTTTCAGGACCGCACCCGCAAGGATGCATTCATAAAAGTCATGACGGACGGCATTTTGCTGGCCGAGGCCCAGGTCGACCCTTATCTGCGCGAATACGACACGATCATCGTGGACGAGGCCCACGAAAGAAGCCTGAACATCGATTTCAGCCTCGGCCTGATCCGAACCCTGCTCAAAAAGCGCAGCGAGCTGAAACTGATTATCACTTCGGCCACCATCGACACGGAAAAGTTTTCGCAGGCGTTCGATCATGCGCCGATCGTCGATGTGTCGGGTCGGCTTTTCCCGGTGGATGTGCTCTACTACCCGGACGATCCGCTGTTTCGCACTCCGCCCGGCGCACGGGTCGAAGAGCCGGGCCATGTGGAAACCGCTGTCGATGCGGTCGATAAAATCATCGCCACCGGATTCGACGGCGATGTGCTGGTATTCATGCCCACCGAGCAGGACATCCGGGAGTGCTGCGACCTGCTGGCAGACAACCATGCAGCCAGGGCCCGCATCCTGCCGCTTTTCGCCAGGTTGACCGCAGCCCAGCAATCCAGGGTTTTTGCCTCCGGGGGCAAAAGAAAAATCGTGGTGGCGACCAACGTGGCGGAAACGTCTCTGACCATACCGGGGATAAAATACGTGGTGGATACCGGACTGGCGCGCATCTCCCGGTACAATCCCCGATCGCGCACCACCGCCTTGCCGATCGTGCCGGTGTCAAAGAGCAGCGCCGACCAGCGCAAGGGGCGCTGCGGACGGGTCCGGAGTGGTGTGTGTATCCGTCTTTTTTCCGGAGAAGATTACGAGCAGCGCCCGACCCACACCCTGCCGGAAATCCTGCGGTCCAACCTGGCGGAAGTCATCCTGCGGATGATGTCGTTGAATCTGGGTGATATCAACGCTTTCCCGTTTATCGACACCCCGGACCCACGAAGCGTCAAAGACGGATACCGCCTGCTGGAAGAGCTGGGCGCCATCGAGAAAAAGCCGCCGCCGGCAAAAAGAAGTCGCAGGACCCCGCGCGGGAAGGAAAACGACCGGCAGCCACCTTCGTCGGCGGCATACCGGCTGACAAAAACAGGCCGGCTGATGGCACGGCTGCCCATCGATCCCCGGCTGGCGCGCATGCTGATCGAAGCCCGGGATTTGGGCGTTCTGGAGGAGGTCGTCATTATTGCGGCCGCCCTGAGCATTCAGGACCCGCGGGAGCGCCCGGCGGACAGCGCCGATGAGGCGGACCGGATGCAGGCGCCGTTTCAGGATCCGAAGTCGGATTTCCTTACCGTGCTCAACATCTGGAAGCAGTATCATCAGCGCCAGGCCATCCGCAATACCGGCAGCCAGATGAGAAAATACTGCCGTCAGCATTTTCTTTCCTATCGACGCATGCGGGAATGGCAGGACATCCATCGGCAGGTTCACCAGATTCTGAAGGAAAACCGGCTGCGGGCCAAAGCCGGGACGACGAGCGATGAAAATGTTCGCTACGAAGGGATTCACAGGGCCGTGCTCAGCGGATTTTTATCCAATGTCGCTCACCGAAAGGATAAGAACCTTTATTCTGCTGCCAGGGGCCGCGAGGTGATGCTGTTTCCCGGCTCGGGGGTTTTCAACACGGAGGCGCAGTGGATCGTAGCCGCAGAGATGGTGAGAACATCGCGCCTGTTTGCACGCTCGGTGGCGACGGTTCAGGCCGAATGGATCGAAGAAATCGGTCGGGACTTTTGCCGCTCCACCTATACGGCTCCGCACTGGTCGGTGAAACGCGAGCAGGTGGTGGCATCCGAGCAAATCAGCCTTTTCGGTCTGATCATCGTTCCGCAGCGCACAGTGGCCTACGGCCCCATCGATCCTGTCCAGGCCACTGAAATATTCATCCGCCGCGCACTGGTGGACGGAGATGTTCGCAATCCCTTGCCGTTTATGAGACACAACCGCGCGCTGATCGACGAGGTGCGCGGTCTGGAGGAGAGGATCCGCAGGCGCGATATGCTGGTCGGCGACGATCAGCTGGAGCGTTTCTACGCAAAGCGGCTGGGGGTGGTGACCGATATGCCGGGACTGGAAAAACGGATCCGGGAGCGCAACGGCGACGGTTTTCTTCGCATGCGCAGGAGCGATGTCATGATCTACCAGCCGGGTGAAGAGATCTTGTCGCGGTTTCCACGGCAGGTGGCACTGGGCAACCGGGTATTTCCCGCCGACTATCACTTCGATCCGGGAAGCGATCAGGACGGCCTCACCGTCCGGGTGCCCTCCGACGTCGCCCCCAGGGTAACGGCCGAAGCATCCGAGTGGCTGGTACCCGGTTTGCTGGAGGAAAAACTGACGGCGCTCATCAAGGCGCTTCCCAAGAAATATCGCAAGCGACTCGTACCGGTGTCTGAAACTGTGGCAATCGTTGTCGCCGAGATGCCGCGCAGCGGAGGTTCTCTGATCAGTGTGCTGGCCGAGTTCATCTTTCGTCGCTTCGGCATCAGCATACCGGCCGATGCATGGGCAGCCGATTCGCTTCCCGAGTACTTGAACATGCGGTTTGCCGTAACCGGGCCGGGCGGTGAAATCCTGCGGGCCGGAAGGGATCGATCCATATTGAAGCAGGATATTTCCCAGGAGCTGCACTTGCAGCAATGGGATGCCCTGCGGGAAAAATGGGAGCGGCGCGATGTTACCGGATGGGATTTTGGCGACCTGCCCGAAGCTATCGAGGTGGCCAGCGGAAGCACAACTTCGTGGACCGTATTTCCCGGTTTGCAGGTCGACAGCGACAGCGGTCGTATCGACCTGCGGCTGTTTCGCAATTCGGATGCCGCCGCGCAGGCGCACCGTCGAGGTGTCGCCGCCCTTTACCGCGCCCGCTTTGCGCGGGAGTTGCGGTTTCTGAAAAAAAGCCTGCTGCTGCCTGCCGAGCTGGCTGCAGCCGCAGCGGCCTTCGGCGGCAACCGGAAGTTCGGCCGGCAGATGTTCGATGCGGTGACTGACAGCCTTTTCTGCCGGAACATCCGCAACCAGCGGGTGTTTGCGGAATATGCCGCACAGGTTGGCCGCCGCATCTACCCGGCGGGGCAACAGCTGATGGAAGATGTGCTGCCGGTGATGCGGGCCTGGGACACGGCGCAAAAAAGGGTTTTGCGGCTGGAGACTGCCAATGCTGCCAACAGAGTCCTGACCCGGATCTGCGCTGACGTGAAGCGGCAAATGGAGCGCCTGATTCCGGGTAACTTTATGGTCATTTACGATCGTCGGCGACTGGCCGAGTTGCCGCGCTATTTGACCGCCCGGGCCGTACGGGTAGAAAGGGCCGCTGTCGACAGTGAGAAAGATCGGCACAAGGCCCAGCAGTTCAATGAATTCACCGAAGCGCTCCAGCGCATGTTGGATTCCCTGTCGGCCGACACTTCCGGTGAAAAAAGGGCTGCACTGGAAGAATACTTCTGGATGGTGGAGGAATTCAATGTCTCTTTGTTCGCTCAGGAGCTGGGGACGGCGATTCCGGTGTCGCAGAAGCGGTTGGAAAAAAAGTTGAAGGTACTACAAAGGATGCTATGAATCCCCCGTTTGCCCATAAGCCTCCGTTGGTCAGCGTCATCATCCCGACCTACAACCGGGCAGGGATCGTCGGCGAGGCCGTCGACTCGGTATTGGCGCAGGATTACCCGGATTACGAGTTGATCGTGGTGGATGACGGCTCCACCGATGCCACCGCCGAAGTATTGAATCGCTACGGGGATAAGATTCGCACGCTCCGGCAGAAAAACCGGGGGGTCAGCGCTGCCCGAAACGCAGGCATCCGGTCGGCGTCGGGGGAATTCTTCGCATTTCTCGACTCCGACGACCTGTGGCTTCCATCCAAACTCGGCCTGCAGGTGGCATTTTTTGACCGGCATCCGGACGCCGTGGTCTGCCAGACCGAGGAGATCTGGATTCGCAACGGCGTGCGTGTCAACCCCAGAAAAAGGCACCGCAAACCGTCGGGGATGATCTTTGAACCCTCGCTGCAGCTGTGTCTGGTCAGCCCGTCGGCAGTAATGATCCGTCGCAGCCTGTTCGACCAGGTGGGCCTGTTCGACGAGAGTCTGCCGGCATGTGAAGACTACGACCTCTGGTTGCGGGTCAGCTGCCGGTACCCGGTATACCGACTGTCCACCGCGCTGGTCGTCAAGCGCGGTGGACACAGCGATCAGCTCTCCCGGCAACCGGGCCTGGATCGGTACCGGATTCAAGCGCTGCTGAAAATCATCGAAAGCGGCCGGCTGTCCAAATCGCAAACCGAAGCTGCCGTTCGGATGCTGAGGACCAAAAGTCGAATTTACGCTGCCGGCTGCCGCAAGCGCGGCCGTGTGGAAGAAGCAACGTCCTATGAGAAGCTGGTAGGTAAAACCCCTTGAAATCTGCTCGAAGTGTTATATGGTTAATTGAAATGCCGCCGACTGCTCAGTTCGGGCAGGCAGGCCGATGAAAGACAAAACGGTTGCATTACCACATGAACTCTGATAGGGAGGGTAATGGTTTAAACATCGGTTCATTTACCATACAGGATTCATTGATCTGCCCTCCATAAGGGTTGAGGAGGCTGTTCGACTCGCCGACGTTATTTTCCAATCTGAGCAAACTTTTTCCAACAATCACACCAAAAGGAGGTTTAGATGAAGAAATTTCTGATTCTTTCCATCGTTCTTTTTTCCGGTTTCGCTATGCTGGCCGCGTGCGGCCAAGGTGAGCAGGCCCAGGCACCGCAGCAACAAGCGGCTGCGCCGGCTCAACCGGAAAAGCCGAAAACCACTTTTGTCACCATCGGAACCGGAGGCATCACCGGCGTCTACTATCCCACCGGCGGCGCCATTGCCAAGATCGTCAATGCGAAAAAAGACGTGTACGGGATCCGCGCAACGGTGGAATCCACCGGTGGTTCGGTGTTCAACGTCAATGCCGTAATGGCCGGGGACCTGCAGTTCGGCGTGGTGCAGTCAGACCGCCAGTATCAGGCCATCAAGGGATTGGCCGAATGGGAAGGCAATCCCCAGGACGATCTGCGGGCATGCTTCAGCATCCACCCTGAGTCGATCACCCTGGTAGCGGCGGTCGATTCCGGCATCCAGTCCTTCAACGACCTCAAGGGCAAGCGGGTCAACATCGGCAATCCCGGCTCCGGCCAGCGCCAGAACTCCATCGACGCCATCGAGGCGGCCGGCATGAATATCGATTCCGACATGATTGCCGAGGGGATCAAGGCGGCCGAGGCGCCGGGTCTGCTTCAGGACGGGCGGATTGACGCATTCTTTTACACCGTCGGCCATCCCAGCGGAGCCATCAAGGAAGCCACCGCCGGTGCCCGCAAGGTGCGCTTTATCCCGATCACCCAGGTCGACACGCTGCTGCAGCAGTATCCTTACTATGCCAAGGCCTCTATCCCGGTGGCCCAGTATCCGGGGGCTGAGAACAAGGAAGACGTGCAGACCTTCGGCGTGAAAGCCACCTTCGTCACCTCTGCCAAGGTCCCGGAAGAGGTGGTCTACGCCATCGTCAAGGAAGTATTCGACAACTTCGATACATTTACGAAGCTGCACCCGGCCTACGCCGGTCTGACCAAGCAGAATATGCTGGAAGGCCTTTCCGCACCGCTGCATCCGGGTGCGGAGAAATACTACAAAGAAGCCGGCTTGATGTAAGCTGCCGCCGGAAGCACTCGCCCACTGCAGCTGCGGGTCGGCATGCTTGCGTGCAGGCCCGCAGACGCTTTACCACAGTCGGCTGTGATGGGCGGGCCGGAAGATGTTTCGTTTGGTTCGACCGCCGTTTCGATCCACGAGTATGAGTTCGGCCCGGGAGTGGACGGTTTTTCCAGGTCGGCAACCACACCGTTACTTGGGGGATCATCATGAGTGATATCGAAACCAGAGGGGTGGACGAAGGTCTCGAAAAAGCGAGGCGCATGGCCGAAGAAGAAGAAGGTATAGGCCGCCGGCCCCGAGGATGGCCCAAATACATCATTCCCACCATCGCCGTTATCTGGAGTTTCTTTCAGCTCTCCATCGCCAGCTGGCTGATACTCGACTCCACTTTCATACGGGCCATCCACCTGGCCTTTGCCCTGCTGATCGTTTTTCTCAACTATCCCCTGCTGAAGAAAGTGCGCCCGGGGTTGTCCTATCTTTCCGTCACTAACCGGATACCGATCCTCGATTTGGCTCTGGGTGTCGTCTCCGCTTTTGCCGCCCTTTACATTGCCATAGACTATGCCGGCATGTCGGCGCGGTACGGATCGCCGATTCTGCGGGACATCGTAATCGGCATGATCCTGGTGGCAGTGCTTCTGGAGGCCGCCCGGCGGGTGATCGGGCCGGCCCTGCCGATCATTGCCACCGTATTCATCATATACTCCTTCGCCGGCCCCTACATGCCGGATCTGATTGCTTTTCGGGGCACCTCCGTGAACCGGTTTGTCGGGCAGATGACCATGTCCACCGAGGGCATCTACGGGATCCCGCTGGACGTGTCGGCCACCATCGTTTTTCTGTTTGTTCTGTTCGGCGCCATGCTCGACAAGGCCGGTGCCGGCAGATACTTCATTCAGCTGGCGCTGAGCCTGCTGGGCGGGTTCAAGGGCGGACCGGCCAAGGCGGCAGTCATGGGCAGCGGCCTTACCGGGTTGGTGTCCGGATCGAGCATCGCCAATATCGTCACCACCGGCACGTTCACCATCCCTCTGATGAAAAAGGTCGGCTATCCGGCCAAAAAGGCCGCAGCGGTGGAAGTGGCCGCCAGCACCGACGGGCAGCTGGCCCCGCCGATCATGGGAGCGGCGGCCTTCATCATCGCCGAGTACGTCAACGTCCCGTACGTGGAGGTGATCAAGGCGGCCGCCGTCCCGGCGTTTGCCTCCTACGCCGCACTTTTTTTCATCACCCACCTGGAGGCCTCCAAGCTGGGCCTGAAGGGAATGCCCCGCAGCGAGCTGCCGCCCTTCTTCAAGACCCTGATCGGCGGCGCCCATTACCTGCTGCCGCTGACTCTTCTGCTCTACGAGCTGATCGTCGTCCGGCATTCACCGGAGCTGGCGGCATTCAATGCCATCTGGGTCATGACTCTGGTGATGCTGTTTCAACGCCCGGTGAAAGCCTATCTGAAAAAAGAGCCCATCGGTGCGGCTTTCAAGCAGGCCATTGTCGACATTTTTTCGGCCCTGGCTTCCGGCGCGCGCAACATGGTTTCGGTGGCTCTGGCCACGGCCGCCGCCGGCATCATCGTCGGCGTGGTCGCCCTGGGGCTGGGACAGCTGATCACCCAGATCATCGACACGCTTTCAGGCGGAAACATTTTCCTGATGCTGATCATTACCGCCATCGCCAGCCTGATTATCGGCATGGGGCTGCCCACCACGGCGACGTACATCGTCATGGCCTCATTGACGGCACCGGCTATCGTCACCATCGGCGGCGCCCACGGGTTCATCGTCCCGCTGATGGCGGCTCACCTGTTTTGCTTTTTCTTCGGCATTCTGGCGGATGACACCCCGCCGGTGGGACTGGCAGCCTATGCGGCAGCGGCGATAGCCAAATCGCCCCCAATCCCGACCGGCATCCAGGGCTTCATGTACGACATTCGCACGGCCATCCTGCCTTTCATGTTCATCTTCAACACCGACCTGATCCTGCACAACGTGAACAGCTGGCCCCAGGGGCTGTTGATTTTTTTCATGGCCTGCGTTGGCAACTTCGCCTTTGCTTCGGCCACCCAGAATTGGTTTGTGGCGAAGAACAAAATCTGGGAGCTGCCGCTTTTTCTTGGTGTTACGTTGATCATGATGCGACCGGATTTAATCGCCTCCCTGATCGGCATTGACCACTCGCAGCGGTACTGGACCTACCTGATCGGTCTGGTCGTTTACGGAGGGCTTTACCTGATGCAGCGGCCGCGAGTACCCAAGGCCGCGAAGGCCGTCGTTTCAACCGGGTGACCGTTCTTTCCTGCGGTGCCGCCACCGTTAACCGGCGGGGCGAATACACCGACAAGCGAGGTAATTCGATGGGTGCAATAAAAAAAATCATGGTGGCCCTGGCGTATTCCAATTACTCGGCGGAAGAGTTCGCGTATGCGTCCGAGCTGGCGACTGAGCTCAACAGCGACCTGGTAGCTGCCAACGTCATAAACGAGCGTGATGTTTCCGCTGTCAACCGGATTGCCGACATGGGCTACGAGCTCGACAGCGAAGTCTACGTCAAGGGATTGATCGAAGAGCGGCAGGCAATGCTCGCGGAAATGATTAAGGCGTCGGCCTTTCCGGCGGACAGGCTCACCATCCTTTTTAAGGTGGGCAATCCCGTGGATGAGCTGTTGAAAATCATTGTCGTGGAAAAAGTCGATCTGGTGGTCATGGGGATCAAAGGCCGCACAGATCTGGAATACATTTTCATCGGATCGGTGGCAGAAAAACTTTTTCAGCGGTCACCCGTACCGATCATTTCGTTTCGCGACGCCAAAAATGCTGCCCGGTTGCGCAGCCGGATTCATCTTCCCTAGCCGCTGCTGCGCAGATTCGGTTGACTGCGCGCCCGGCAGCCCGTTACGCTTTTACTTCGCAGCACCATCTGTTCGGGCAAGCTTTTTGCTCCAGAAAGGAGGAAGCGATGACCAGGATATCCGCTGCGGCCAGCATTCCCATTTTCATCCTCGTGCTCATCGGCAGCATCTGCGTGGTGCCGGCATCGGGGGGAGAACGCTTCACCGATAACGGCGACGGGACCGTTACGGACCACCAGAACGGGCTGATGTGGGCCCAAACCGACAACCAGGGGAATATCAACTGGAAACAGGCCCAGCGCTGGGTTACCTACACCTTCGGAGACACCCTGACGAGTAAATACGACAACTGGCGGCTGCCGACCCTGGAGGAATTGCAGAGCCTGGTGTTAGCGGACAAAAAGGCAAAGGGGTATGAGACCGATTGCGGTCAGTGGGTGAAGATCGTCCCCGAGATTCAGTTGAGCTGCGGCTGGGTGTGGACCTCCGAAACCGACCCGTTGGCGCCGGTGGCCCGCATATTCAATTTCGACAACGTCTACCACTACACGGTGCGCATGGCGCATAACCGCGGCTACCGGGTTCTTCCGGTGCGGGACCTGAAATGAGCTCAAGCGGCGCTTGTCGCCGCAACCGATGGCGCACTTTCTCGGTAAGTCTTTCCAGAAAATCCTGCCCCTCTCCACACAGCCTCATCCCATGTGCCGGGCCCGGGAGGCTTCATACGGCTGTTGCCGGTTTCAGGCCCAATCCCGGCCGCAGTCCGGCGGCCGATCCGTGCCGGTTTACAGCTGGGTAACCCGGAACACTTCTTCGATCGTTGTCACCCCTTCGGTCAGCTTGCTGATGCCGTCCTGCCGAAGGCTGATCATGTTGTTTTGCCTGGCTGTCTTCTTGATCAGGTTTGCATCGAAGGTTTTCAGAATCAGGGTTTTCAGTTGTTCATCGAATTCCATGATTTCAAATATACCGGTCCGCCCGCGATAACCCGTCTGAAAGCAGTGATCGCAGCCGCGGGCCTGGTAGAAGGCCTCCTGCTGCAGGTGCTGCGGATCGATGCCGATCTGCCGGAGCGCTGCATCGTCGGGCCGGTAGGGTTGCCTGCATTCCGGACAAAGGACCCGGACGAGCCGCTGGGCCACCACCGCGTTGACCGACGATGAGATCAGAAACGGTTCGACGCCCAGATCGACCAGCCGGGTGATGGCGCTGGCCGAATCGTTGGTGTGGAGGGTGGAGAAGACCAGATGGCCGGTCAGTGCGGACTGCACGGCGATTTCGGCGGTTTCCAGGTCACGGATTTCGCCAATCAGAATCACATCGGGATCCTGGCGCACGATGGACCGCAGTCCCCTTGCGAATGTGAGATCGATCTTCGGGTTTACCTGAATCTGGCTGATCCCCTCGATCTGGTATTCGATCGGGTCTTCCACCGTGATGATGTTGATATCCGGCTTCTTGATCGTCATCAAAACCGCATACAGGGTCGTGGTTTTTCCACTGCCGGTGGGGCCGGTGACCAGTATGATGCCGTTGGGGGCCTTGACCAGTTCTTCGAGCTGGTTCAGCCGGTCGCTGGAAATGCCCAGGTCGGGAAGCTTGATCACCGAGGTGGTTTTGTTCAGCAGTCGCATGACCACCCGCTCACCGAAGCTGGTCGGGATCGTCGAAACCCGCACGTCGATGTCCTGGTTGCTGACCTTGACGTCTAAACGGCCGTCCTGGGGCAGCCGCTTTTCGGCGATGTTGAGCTTGGCCATGACCTTGATCCTGGATATCAACGCCGGCTGGATCCACTTTGGTGGTGTGAGCAGGTCGTAAAGAATCCCGTCGACCCGGTAGCGGACCTTGAAGCTGTCCTGATAAGGCTCGATATGGATATCGCTCGCCCGGGCTTTAATGGATTGGGAAATGACGTGGTTGACCAGTTTGATAATCGGCGCGTCACTGGTGTCGTCCATCAGATCCGCCGATTGTTCGATCTCTTCGATGATGGTGCCGCCGTCCTCCTCCAGGTTCTGCACCAGCTCTTCGGCACTGTCGCGGCTGAAGTCATAGGAGATGTTAATGGCGGACAGGATGGCGTTTTTACTGGAAAGGATCACCTGGTAATCGTTGATGCCGAGGATGCGGACCAGGTCGTCCAGTTGCTGGTAGTAGGACGGGTCGTTCATTGCCACGATGTATCGCAGAAAATCGGGCAGGTCGTCAGTCGTGCTGCGGGTCTCGGGGGAGTTGTCTTCTTCCGGCTCTTTCTGCAACGCCTTGATTACCAGCGGCACCATGCTGTATTTTTTCAGAAACTGGATCGGAATGTGCCGTGTAAATTCAAAATCGATGTTGTCCAGCGGCAATTCCGGCCAGAACGGCACGTCGTAGAGTCGGCTCAGGGCTTCCAGCAGCTGCGTTTCGGTAAGCACCCTGCGGTCCACCAGCACTTCCCCGATGCTGCCGCCCTTGTCGCGCGACGTCTGCAGGGCATCTGCGTAGACCTGCTCGGAGACCCGGTAGTGATCTTTTAAAATGGTGAATAGTTGCGGCTGCTGCATGATTCGTTTCTATTCGATGCGTTGAACCTCCCCGGGTTGGGCCGTGCTGCCTGCGTCCGGTTCATTGAACAGTTTAATACTGCCTTCCTTCAATTCTTCCATTTGATCCCGCTTGCTGCCGTAAACCTTTGTCGCTTCGGCAGGATTGTTGATGACATGAGGAGTCAGAAATACCAGCAGGTTCTGTTTATCACGGTTTTCCACGCGGTATTTAAACAGCCAGCCCAGGACCGGGATGTCGCCCAGCAGCGGCACTTTTTTCTCCGAGACCAGAACGGTGTCGTCGATCAGACCGCCGATGACCACCGTGCTCTTGTCCTGGACGATCACCGTGGTGTCGACCGTGCGCTTGAGGGTCGTGGGCTGCAGGGTGGCCTCGTCCGGATTCTTCAGGGTGGACACCTCCAGGCTGATGTCCAGCCGCACCATCCGCTCCTGACTGATCTGCGGGGTGATTGTCAAAATGGTCCCCACGTCCCGGTATTCGAACGTGTTGTACGTGTCGTTGTTGGAGGTGGAGACGCTGGTCTGGTACGGGCGGTTCTCGCCCACGTTGATCTTGGCCTCTTCGTTTTCGGTGGTCAGGATCTGCGGGGTGGACAGGATGTTCACTTCCTGGTCCTCCTGGAAGAAATTGATCAGGGCCGTCAGGTTGTTGAAGCTGATCCCGCCGATTTCGATTGCCTCGGTGAACACCCCCAAAGAAAATCCTGCCGGCAGGGTTCCCTGGACCAGGCCCGGAAGGCTGGATGTCCCGCCCGGAGGGGCGCCGAGGTTGAACGAACCGCCGACAGCGGCCGCTTTTCCATCGATGGTACCCTTTCCGGCGGCAGACCACTCGGTGCCCATGCGCAGATCCTTGCCGACATCGACTTCCATAAAGAGCGCTTCGATGTAGACCATCGGGCGGGGGATGTCGAGCTTTCTGATGATCTCTTCGAGCACCAGGTAGTCGTCCGGGTCGGCGGTGATGACCAGACTGTTGGTGGCCTTGTCGGCGGTGATTTTCGCCCCGGCCGAAATTACCGGTGCCGTGCTGGCTGCCTTGTCTCCGGTGGCGGTCTTGGTGGGCACTTCCTGCAGGACCTTGACCAGGTCTTCGGCAGTGGCGTACTCCAGGTAGTAGACCCGGATCTTTTCCTTGCCCTTGGGCGTTTGGCGATCCAGCAGCCGGACGAGTTCGCGAACCCGCAGTGTGTCCACCTCGCTTGCCAGAACGATGATGGTGTTGGTGCGTTCGTCGGCCACGAACTTGATCGTTTTTTGTGATGCAGGCGCGCCCTTTGGGGCGGCCGCCTGGCTGGTCATAAAGACGGTGTTCAGGATGCCGACCAGTTTGTTGCTGTCGGCGTTTTCCAGCGGGATGATCGTGATCTCCTGGCCGACCCCGGCCACGTCGATCTCCTTGATGATGCGCATCAGGCGCTGGATGTTGGACTGGATGTCGGTGAGAATCAGCATGTTGGTCGGCGCATAGGGGGCGATCACAGAGTTTCTGCTCACCAGAGGGGTCAGCAGGCGTTTGATTTCGTTGGGGTCCGCATAGGTCAGCGGGATCAGCTGCGTAACAAGCCGATCCTGCGGTGCCGCCAGGACATTGTAGCGGGTTTCGATGTTCTTGGTGCGGGCTTCCGGGGTCGGCAGTATCTTGACGACCCTTCCGGATTTTACAGTGGCGAAACCATGGACTTCCAGGACCGACTCGAATACCCGGTACGCCTCGTTGATGGAGATCTTCGTGGGCGATATGATGGTCACGTTGCCTTTGACCCGCGGGTCGACCACAAAATTTTTGCCGGTCAGCTCGCTGATGAACTTGATGAAGACATTGATGTCGACATTGTTGAAATCGATGGTCACGAACCGATCCGCTTTCGCCGCCTGCCTCTGGTTTTTTGCCGGCTGCGCACAGACCATCGAGACATGGATGGTCAGCAGCGCGACTGCGCCGGCGATCAAGGCCTTCATTGGTAACAGGGGGTGTCTCATTTTCCTATCCGACCTTCCGGTTTGGTTGGTTTCGCCTTTGCCCTGCAGCACGCTTTTCGCACCACCCGTTGTCGGGCGATGCGATTCTATAGCTCAAAGGTTTCCACCAGCAGGACCGCATCAACGGTTCCTTCCTGTTTTCCGGTTTTGGTGATGGAAAGACGCGTCAATCTTACCATATTCCGGGACGTTTCTATACGGTAAATGTAGTTGAGCAACTGTTTGAGCGTAATCGCCTGCAGCTTGGTCTCAACGGTAGAGGTCGTGTACGGGATGTCGGGTTGCGTGCTGGTGGATGGTTTCATGTAAGCGATGCGGTCCTTCAGGCCGGTCTGGCCGGCCAGGGTGTCGAGAAACGAAAACAGGGTAAAACCCGCTCTTCGCGCGGCAACGCTGGCTTTGACCTCATCCGCCTTTTCCTGGATGGATGCATATTCCAGCCGGAGGGCGCGCATCTGCTCGAGCGTGCCGGCCTGCACCTCAATTTGACGAAAGAGCCGGCGGCGGCTGTCCAGGAAGGGATTGACAATCAGCTGCAGCAGCAGAAACAGGCCGACAACTCCGGCACCGATCCAGATGGCGATTTTTTCTCGTTTGCTGATCTGCAGGGGAAAGTTTTTCAGCACGATTTGCCTCCCCGGGGTCGTCAGAATTTCAGCTTCATGCGAAACTGAATGCGGTTTCCGGATTTGTCCTTGTTGGAGGAGACGATGGTTACCGACTCGAATATTTCCGCCCCCTCCAGCCGGCTTTTCATCAAGTCGACCGAATTGAATGTGTCGGTGTTTCCCGCAATGATCACGTTGTCGTCACCGATCGCCATTCGGGTGAAGGCCACATCGATCCCGGCGGGTATTCGAGCGCTGATTTCATTGAGCATGTCGATCATCAGCGGATTCCCGTCACTGCCGGCCGGCAGCAGTCCGGCCCTTCGCGCTTCATCGATTCTCACGCGCATTTCCTGCGGCAGTATGTTTGTGTCCAGATCGGCACGAACGTCGGGAAAAGTGCCGTAGAAAATCTCACGGATTTCGGCATTCAGCGCGCTCAGTTTTTTCTGCTGTGCAAAATAATCGATGAGGACATTGGTGAACACCAGCGCCACCAATGCACCCAGCAGGATGGCGGAGCGGACGATTCGTTTTCTGTGCTCGTCCCAGCGTCTGGTAACTGCAAACGGCCCTTTTCTGAAATTCAACGCCTTGATTCCGACCGCTTCGGTCAGGGCCAGCGCCAGGGCGTTGTTCATCCGGTTCGGCTGCCAGGCCTCCGTGGGTCGATTGTTGAGACGAACATCGACATCGTTCAGCAGATCCGCCCGCTGTACCGGAATCTGCAGATGCTTTGCAAAATCGACCTCGGCACCGTTATCGGAAAGTGCCGGGCCCGACAGGAATACTTTTTCAGGCCAGCCGGTCGGCGAGTCGCCCTTGTTTTCATGGGCGATGAGCGTTCGGCGGATGTTCCGGCAGAGCATTTCCACCCGGGCGGCTTCCAGCGATCCCGAAGGGATGGTGCGGACCAGGTGGAGCTGACCGGCGGACAGCACGAACAGCGTTCCCTTGTCGCCTTTGAGGTCTACCAGAACGCTGTTTTCCGGGATGTCTCCCAGGCGCGAAAGGCACAGGGCTGCGGGATAGCCGCCGGCGGTAACGATCTCGGGATCGATGCCCCATCCGGAGAGAAGATCCAGAAAGCCCTGCATCCGCTCGGAATCCACTGTGGCGGCGATCAACCGCGTGGTCGATTCATCCCCGCCGGTTTCGATACGATGAAAATCGATGACCAGCCGTTCAATCGGTATCGGCATGGTGGGTTCGAGTTCAAACGGAAGGACCTGCTTGATCTTATTGGCCTGTTTGAACGGAACGCTCATGTTTCGGAAAAACACGCGTTCGGCGGGAAACGAGGCGATGCAGCTGCAGCCGGCAATGTCTACCTTGGACACCAGCGCCTCCAGCGCCGCTTCCAGGCCCTGGACTTCATCCGATCCATCGGGGAAGGGGATGTACGAATGAGCCCGGATCCAGTTCCCCTTCAGACCGCTTTCTATGAGAACGGCGGCTAAAGCGGTGTTTTGAATGTCGAGGCCTAGATATTTTCTGCTCATACTCCTGCACCACCAGCGATGGGTTCCAACCTTACTATGATAACATCATTGCAGCTCTAAACTCAAGATACGGCAATGGATCTGCCCTGTTTGGGGATCCAATTCTCTTCTGACCACGGCGGTGAGGTCCATCTTCATTTCCTGCAGCGCGGCGCTGGCCGAGATCCGGAAAAAGTCGCTGCGAACGGTGATCAGGGCTTCTTCGATTTGGATGTCGCCTGCACCGGGCACATTTCGGTACCATTGAACATTGGAAAGATCGTTGGCGAACACTTCCCCCTTCTTTTCGAGCCGGTAGTCGTCAATGGCGGTCACCAGCGCTGCATCGGCTTCGGCCAGCAAAGAGAGCAGCACGGGCAGTTCGGCCGTGTTGATGTTGATCCGGCCGTCAAAGGTGGCGCCGTTGTCGCTTCCGGCGGTCATGCCGGACACGGTCAGAAATTCTGCAATCCCCGGCACCTCTTCGGATCCGTAGAACAACTCCGGGGTGATCCCCTTTACCTGCAGCAGTTCGGCAAGGTGGGGCAGCGGCCCGTTGCGGGCGACGTAGGGGGGCTCCAGGTCCTGGTAATAGTCCGATTCCGCGCCGGTCAGACCCGTGACGGCATCGTCATCGCCACCATCCAGCCAGTCTTTCAAGGAGTTTACGATAGTGTTGACCGGATCGGACACTTCCGTCTCTTCCCGGGCAAGAAACACCCCCCGCAGGAATCGACGCCAGAGGTTTGGCTGGTACACGTCGAAATCGCGCCCCTCCGGGAACCGTACCAGGGCGTTCACCTGTATCCGGCCGCGCTCGTCGGTGATCCGGACGGCCAACTCGCCGTCTTCGAATTCCAGGGCCTGCAGCAGGCTCGCCACCTTTTGCGGATCTGCCCAATCCTCCTGAAGCGAGTCGATTTGCGTCTGGCGCCGGTCTTCCACCAGCATGGCAACGGCCGCATGCATGCCGGAAACCAGCATCTGCGAAACGGCGAATCGGTCCCGCGTGGCGGCAGCGGCGAAAACGGTGTTGCGGGCCCGGCGGTTGAGCTCCATCGATACGACGATCAACAGCGTGATCACCGTCAGGGTGATTAAAAGGGCCATTCCGCTGTCGGAACCGCATAGCCGTTTGCAACCGGTTGTGAAGGTCGATCTGGCTTTCACTGCACTGCCCGCCTGCCCGTCACTTGGGGACGGATTTATAGGTGTTGCCGAACCCGAAATCCGAGGGGATGGTCTGAAAGCGAGAGTCTTCGGGATTGTCGCGATAGAGCGGCAGGGCGATCAGCACCTCGAACTCGTTCGGCTGCAGGCCGGATCCGACAGCCAGCTGGATCCGGATCGCACGTGGTGTCGCGTATTCGTATTCCTCGGAATCCGAATTCCAGCGTTCCCTTTCATCTCCTTCTGCATCCAGGTAGGTGAACTTCAGCGCGCGAACGTTTTCGCACAGGATCGGATCGTTGCGCTCCTCCGGCAGCGGCTCGTTGAAATCGAGCCGATCCGAACGTTTCAGGGTTACGCTGTCGTCCGGTTGGGCTTCGACATAGTAGATGATTTCGGCAATCCCCTGCCGCCACTCGCGTCCCAACGGCAGGTGGCTCAGGGATGCGAATCGCAACCGGCTGAACTCAGAGTTGCCGACGGCGTCAATTTCACCCACCACCCGGAAGGGATCCTGCTGTACCGTGTTTTCCGGAATGTCATATGCGGGCGGTTGGGATACGTACAGAGATCTGAGATCCGCCATCATCCGATGCAATCCGTCCCTGGCCGTTTCATATTCCGTCATTCCGTTTTCAATGGCCTCGACATTGCCGAATACGAAGTTGAAGGATCCGAATACCGTTGTCACCACCACTGCAAATATCGAGATGGCGATCAGGATTTCCAGCAGCGTAAATCCGTTTGCCGGATGCCGGCCGCCGGAACCGGCCGTCAGGGTCACGGATAGCGGAAACCCGCTGCACTCGGCACGACACTTTTTCATTTTTCGAAACATTTGCGTTCTTGATCGATCCGCTGAATTCAGGTCTTGGCAGATCCCCGGGACCACCTGCGTTCCACTAGGCTGCCGGCTGCCGTCATTGCGGGAGAAAACGGTACGTGCGGACCTGGTACACCAGCTCTCCCTGGTTAAACAGCACTTTCAGATCGATGCGTCTGAGCCTCTCGGCGGTTTCTCCCAACAGCTCGGACTCGACACTGCCGACGGCTGCCTCCCAGCTGTACCCGGGAAAACGGGCTCCAAATCCGCCGGCAGGACTCACCAGGTCAAGCGATTCGCTCAGCTCCAGTTCGGACAGTTTTTGCTGCGCCAGCAACGGGGCATTGGTGTAAAACTGGCTGGAAAGGTTCATTACCAGGGTTTGCGATTGCAGCCGGTAGACGGCCAGCAGCACGATGGCAATGATCGTCACCGCCACCATGGTCTCCAGCAGGGTAAAGCCTGCCGCCGTCTGCTGTCGGCCGGCCGGACGGAATATGGGAAACGCTGTTTGCACGGCTCTGTTTATCCCTTGAAGCTCACATACCGGTCATAGACCTTCACCCGGGACAGAAACGGCTCGATTTGAAACGACATCCGATCTTCCCCATCGGCGATGTGCAGCATGACCCGGTCTGAATAGCCTCTGACGTGAAAGGCGATATCCGCCTGCCCCGACAGCAGCCGGGAGCCATCCGGATATTCCACATCCGCTATACGCACACCGGCCGGCAGCCGGTATCCGGCTTCCTCGGCCTGCTGTTGCTGCTCCGCCGTCATGGCTGCGTGGGTGACCCAGAAGCGGCTGTTGTCGATGCCCACGTGCAGCGTGAATCGATTCTGCTCGCGCACGGCCCGCTCCCTGAGATCGCGCACGTTTAGGATGATCCAGCGGGCGAGCGTGCCGGCCGGATCGATCAGCGGTGGTTCGGGCAGGCGCGGTGCGGCAAATACCAGCGTGAGGCTGATCAGCAAAATGACCACCGCCAACTCCACCAGCGTGAATCCCTGGTCAGGCCGGTGAGTGAATTGTAACCCAGGCTTTTTCATCTGAAGCGAAAGCCGTTTATCTGGGTGATCTATTCGATTTCCCAGTTGTTTATGTCCTTGTTTTCATCCTCACCGCCCGGAACGCCATCGGCACCGTAGGAAATGATGTCGTAGTCGCCGTTGACCCCCGGAGATACGTAAATAAACTCATTGCCCCATGGATCCTGGGGCACTTTCCCCTTTTCGAGATAACCGCCCTTGCGCCATTTTTTCGGAATGATACCGGACTCCGGTTGCTCGACCAGGGCCAGCAATCCCTGTTCGGTGCTCGGATATATCCCGTTGTCGAGCTTGTAGAGCTTCAAGGCGGTTTCCAGGGCTTCGATCTGGATCCTGGTCTGGGTTTCCCTGGCCTGTTCGGTGCGCCCCATCAATTTCGGGCCGATATACATGGCCAAAATCCCGAGGATGATGACCACCACCATCAATTCGATAAGGGAAAATCCGCGGGTATCGGTGATCAATCGGTTTTTCTTTGCCTTCATCATTCCTCCAGTTCGGTGTACCACCTGAAAATCGGTTGGGTCATGCGTTGGTCGCATCTTTTCACCGCACCAGCGTGCTCATTTCGAATATCGGCAGGCAGATGGACAGCACGATAAAGCCGACGATAAGCCCCATGACCAGAATCATTGCCGGTGCCAGCAGCGAGGTCAGGCTCATGACGGTCGATTCGGCCTCATTTTCAAAAACATCGGCCATCTTGCTGAGCAGCGATTCGAGCTGGGCGCTTTGCTCGCCGACCTGTATCATCTGAATGGTCAGATCCGGAAACACCTTGCTCACCGCCAGAGACGACGCCAGCCCCTGTCCCTGGCCGACCTCCTTGGCGGCGGTGTCCACCGCATCGGAGATCACCACATTTCCGGCAATGTTCTTGGCAATATCGAGCGCCTGCAGCATGGTCACACCGTTGGCGAGCAGGGAACCGAGCGTGCGGGCGAAGCGGGCCACCGCCAGTTTTTGAAGCAGCGAACCGAAGCCGGGGAGCTTGAGCAGCAGCCGGTCGATGGCGGTTCTGCCCCTGACGGATTTTCGAAACTGCCGGAAAGCCACCAGCAGGGCGACCAGCAGCACCATCAGAATCCACCAGTAGGACCGAAACAGGTCGCTGACGGCGATCAGAATCCGGGTGGGCGTCGGCAGCACCTGTTGCATGTCGGCGAAGATCCCGGTGATGGTCGGCACGATGTACACCAGCAAAAGCACCAGAATCGCACCGCCCACCACTGTCATCAGGGCCGGATACGCCAGGGCCGAACGGATGCGGTTTTGAAGCTCCTGCTGCTTTTCCATGATTTCGGCCAGTTGATCGAGCACGATCTCCAGCGTGCCGGAAGTCTCACCGGCGCGTACCATGTTCTTGTAAAGCGGGGAAAACGTCTCCGGGTACTGCGACAGCGCCCCGGCAAAGCTGCTGCCCTCCAGGATGGAATCCTTGATCTGGGCCAGGGTCCGGTTGAACGCATGCGATTTAATCTGAGGGACCAGCGCTTCCAGGGCCGTTACCAGCGGAAAACCCGCCCCCACCAGTGTGGCCAGCTGCCGGGTCATCATGGCCACATCCCGCTGGCCGATGCCCGGAAGCAGGCCCTTGAGGGAAATCCCCCGGAAAGATTTCTGGGTCGGAACGCCCTCTACCTCGCTTAAAGATACGGGAAAATTTCTGGCTGCCCGCAGCTTCTGACGGGCGACCACAGCGCTGTCCGCATCGATGATTCCGGAAACGGATTTGCCCTTTTGATCGAGCGCTTTGTATTCGAAAACCGGCATACGGATGAACCGAGCTTTTCTGTTTGGGTAAGAAAAGGATAGAATCTGGTTAAGATTTTGATAATACTTTAATTTTTGATATTTTGCAACCGGATTTTGTACTTGACTGCCCCCGCATCCCATGTGATTGTGATGTAATCTACCGACTATCCGGGGAATATCATGAAAGCAATCACGTTGAAAGAATTCGGCGGACCGGAGGTGATGATGATCGGCGAGGTGCCGACCCCCGAACCCGCCGACGGGCAGGTGCTGGTGCGGGTGATGGCCACGTCGGTGAACCGGGCCGATCTGATCCAGCGCGAAGGCAACTATCCGCCGCCGCCAGGAGAGTCGGAAATCCTCGGTCTGGAAGCGGCCGGGGTGATCGAGGCGACCGGCCCCGGTGTGAGCGGATGGAAACCCGGCGACCGGGTAATGGGCCTGGTGGCCGGTGGCGGGTATGCGCAGTTTGCGGCCATCGCCGCCGATCACCTGCTGCCGATACCGGAGGTGCTCGATTATACCGAGGCGGCCTGTGTGAGCGAAACCTATATCACCGCCTTTTTGAACATTTTTTTAATCGGCGGCCTGCAGTCCGGCGAAACGGTTTTGCTTCACGGCGGGGGCGGGGGTGTCAACACGGCCGGCATCCAGCTCTGCCGGCAGCTGGTTTCCGATGTGACTGTCATCGTGACCGCTTCTCCCGGCAAGCTCGACCGGGTGAGGGCCATCGGCGCCGACCATGTGATCAACTACCGGGAGCAGGATTTCGCCGAAAAGGTGCGAAGCATTACCGCCAGGCGGGGTGCCGCCGTGATCCTCGATCATATCGGTGCCCAGTATCTGCAATCGAATCTCAAATGCCTGGCGGTGGAGGGACGGTTGGTCATCATCGGCTTGCTGGGCGGCTCGGTGGCGGAGCTGAACCTGGCCCACTTGATGGTCAAGCGCCAGCGCATCATCGGCTCGGTATTGCGGTCCCGCTCGGTAGAGGAAAAAAAACAGATCACCGCTGCCTTTGCCCGGCGCGTTCTGCCGTACTTTGAGCGGCGCGAAATCGTCCCACTGGTGCACCGCATCTATCCGCTTGCAGAAGTCCGCGCAGCCCACGAAGAAATGGAGGCCGGCCGGCACTTCGGCAACATCGTTTTGCAGGTGCAGCAGTAGCTTTACCCCCGGATGGACGGCCGCGAAGGATTCGGCGGATTGGCCATCGGCGTGAGCATGTCGACGAGCTGTTCGTAGGTGTATATGTTGGCTTCGATCAACCCGATCGCATCGTCGAGAAGCTTGCGCGTCTGTGCGGTATCGATAAAGCCGTAGTAGAGCATCAAAGAGTTGATCCGATCCCTGGATTCGAAGATCGCCTTTCGCAGCCCCTTGACCCGCAGGGTGAAGTAATCCGAGCGGCTTTCCTGCCGGATATAGTCGACCATGGAGAGCAGTTCCCACTGGTACAGACAGACCAGGTTGGCTTCACTGACAAACAGGTAGGATTTTTGAATGTGGCTGAGCTGCCGATCGGAGCCGTCGATGTTGTCTATGGCGGCTTCATGCAGGTCGCGGTAGATCGTCTGCAGACTGTTGTGGTTCAGATACAGCCGGGCAATCAGTTCGTTGATCTGCTGATCCTTCGCGCCGCAGGGAGCTGCGGCAGTCAGAAGCAGCGTCACAGCAGCTGCGGTGATCGCTGCAAGAATTTTCCTGTTCATAGCCGCCTTCCTTTGCCTCTCAAGATGGCCGGATTTGCCGATCCGGCTTTACATTCAACGGTTTTTGAATATAATGACGGGTGGATGGTTGTAAAGCATGGCCACGGGAGAGGACCGGTTGGTGGCATGGAAGTTTGGATGACAACACCCGCCTGCGCTGCAGTCCGGTACTGTTACCGCATCCCCGGAAAAGACCAGGGCGGCGGATCACCGGGAGATCTTCCCGAAAAGGCCCCTGAAGACCAGATTTCGGATGAAGACGAAGAGCTGATCCTTTGCCGGCAGTGCGATCGGCCGATTACACGACCGGCCGAACGCATGGAGATGGCGGGCGCCCACAAGCACACCTTTGCCAATCCTCACGGGATCGTTTTCGAGATCGGGTGTTTTCGAGCGGCATTCGGCTGCGGTTACAGCGGCCCGACCACAGGCGAATTCACCTGGTTTCAGGGGTACCGCTGGAAAGTGGCCGTGTGCGGCAGCTGTACTTCCCACCTCGGGTGGCTGTTTCTGTCAACCGGAGGCGACGCTTTCCACGGGTTGATACTCGATCGGCTGAAAAGCTCCGAGTAGGACCGGTAATTGCTGCGGGCGGACCGATGCATGTTCGATGATCCGGCAATCACCGGTCACCGCTGGATTCAGACAGCGCCGCCCGGCCCGGGCAACGGATCTGATCTGCCGGGCAGCAGGAATTTGCGTTGACTTTTTTTGCCCAGCGCGTATGCTCTGCCTCTTACTGCAAGCGGTGGCATCTCCGTGGCCCACCAGAAGGGTTTGAATCGATCATGCTGCTGTCGAAATTTGGAAACGAAGTGCTTTCGAAAGGCCCCGAATCCGTTCTGCCGCAGAATTTGACGCCGGCGTGGCTGGAGCGCATCCAGAAAATGGCGGACAGTTTTCTCGACACGCATTTTGATGGAGAAAAGTGTCTCTGGGATGGTTTTGCGGCCGACCCGATCCTCACGGCATGTGTTTCCGAAATCCTTCGCTATCAGAATCGGGACAGTGTGGAGATACAGGAGCGTGAAATGTTCGACAAACTTACCATGTACGCTCTGGCGGTTACCATCGAGACCGTGCGCAAAGAGGCAACCGCCAGCCTGCCCGTTCCCACCCTCGACGACATTTTCGACAAAAGGCGCTACCTGGAGATCGAAAACAGCCTGCCGCAATTCGGCAGCATACTGAAATTCGTCTGCCTGAACACAGGGACCTGACGCGTTGACTGCGTTCGCATCGAATCACAATAAGGAGATGGCAGATGGGCGAGATTAAAAGCACCCTGGACCTGGTGCTGGAAAAAACCCGCCACCTCACCCTCAGTGAGGAGGAAAAGCACCAGCAGAAGCATAAAGATGCACGCAATCGATTGGCCGGCCTGTTGCAGCGCTATCAGGACGGCAAACTCGATGTCCGCAAGATGGGAGAGGAACTCGACCGGCTGGTGCAGGCCGACAGCGGGCCGGACGAGTCAATGGTTCGCGACGAGATCATGGGCCGCATCGAGCTGGGCAGCGAAAACGGGCAGTGGCTGGCGCTGCTTCAGACCCGCTACCGCTGCGATATATCCGCGGTGCAGTCGGTAGAAGAGGATTTCCGGCATACCGCCGAGGCGGCCGCCGAACGACGAAAGGAGCAGATCAAGACACAGTTTGAGCAGGTTCGCCGTATCAGCGGATCGGCTGTTGTTCCCAACTTGAATGCGGATCGCAGCTGGATTGCAGAGCAGCAGTCGATGATGGCAGATTTCAGCCGTCGACTGGAGGCCGAGCTAGGGGAGATGAAAAAAGTGCCCACCTGAGAAGTGATTTTCACAGCTGTCGGTTGAAGGAAAATCCCCTGCTCGTTGATAGATGCTGATGAGAAACCGCCATTTTTGATTGCCGGCACTGTCTCAGGCGCACCGCATTATTATTTCAATTCGGGAGAAAATCATGAATCTGGAAGTCTGGATTCCCTTTGCCCTGGCCTCAGCAATAATACTGGTTATACCGGGGCCGACAATCATTTTGGTGATAAGCCAGGCGGTCGCTCACGGGCGCAGGTCCGTCGTACCGCTGGTGGCAGGCGTTCTTTTAGGAGATTTTACGGCAATGACGCTTTCTCTTTTAGGACTTGGGGCGGTAATGTCCGCTTCAGCGGCTCTTTTCAATATATTCAAGTGGGTTGGAGCGATTTATCTGATTTATCTCGGGATCAAACTATGGAGATTAGATCCTGCAAAAAATTCGATCAAATATACCGCTAAAAACACGTCCGCACGATCTTTATTAAAAAGTTCATTCATCGTGACGGCCCTGAACCCTAAAAGCATTGCCTTCTTTGTTGCATTTCTCCCACAGTTTATCGACCCGCTCAAACCGGTATCTTTTCAATTACCATTGCTTGGGGGAACTTTTTTGATATTAGCCACTGTAAACGCAGCGCTGTATGCGTTTTTTGCAGGGCAGCTGAGCGAACATATGCGGAAGAGAAATATTCGTAAATTGTTTAACCGGTGCGGGGGAAGTGCTTTAATTGGGGCTGGCATATTTACGGCTGCGATAAAACAATCCACATAAGCTGTTCGCATAATCGTCCACAGACGGAATCCTGCGATGCCTTCAACTTACCTGAAATTGCCGAACGAAGCCGAAGCCACGGATATCGATGCTTGCCGCCGAGAAAATGATATTCGGGTGAAGCGCAACAGTTGCGAAAGGGAGTCTTTTCGTTCGTAGGCCGCCCTACACGTAGGCAAAATAGAACTGCTCCAGGGCAGCAAAATTGCGCTGGATGTCGTTTTTTCCCTCGAGGTGGTTTCCGTGACCGGGAAGAAGCCAATCGGTGTCGAGCGATGCCATGCGCAGGATGCTTTTTTTCAGCTGCTCGCCGCTGCCGCCCGGAAGGTCCGTTCGCCCCAACCCGTCTTTGAACACCAGATCCCCGGTGAACAGCGCTTTTTCTTCGGGCAGGTATAAACAGGTCGAACCCGGAGAGTGACCCGGCGTGTGAAACACCGCCAGTTCCACCCCCTCGACGGTCAGCTCGCCTTCCCGCAGGAAAAAGTCCGGGGCCATCGCCTCCAGGTCAATCCCCATGGCGCTGATCTGATTTTTCATTCCCTCGATCATTTCCCATTCGGTTTCGTGGACGGCAACCGGTACGCCTGACTGTTTGAACAGCTGAACGGCTTCGATGTGATCGGGGTGCGCGTGCGTGCAGAGCACCAGGCCGATGTCGGTGAGCGCCAGCCCCAGTTCGTCCAGCCCCTGGCGTACGTAATCGAACAGTCGCAGATGCCCGGGATCGATCAGGATGGGGGTGGGTCCGCTGAGCAGGTAGGTGTTGCAGTTGTTGGCGGTGGTCGACTGCCAGAAAAATGCGTGGATGTTGTCAATGATCTGCATACCGGCTCGCAGAATCCTCTGAGTTTTGCCGCAGCAGTTATGGTTTGCGATACCGCAGAAAAGATCAGGCGGTTGAATTGCTCACTTTGTTGTACAGCGGCGAAATGTTTCGCAGGGTGGTTACGACCTCTTTCAGCGATGTAAGGAATTTGGTTATATCATCCTCGGTGGTGTCCTTGCCGAAGGAAACCACCAGCGTGCCCTGGGCGTCGGCATGACTGAGGCCGATGGAAATCAGCACGTGGGAGGCCCGCAAGGAGCCGGTGGCACAAGCCGATCGAGTGGAAACTGCGATGTCATCGTCATCGAGCATCAGCATGACACTTTCGCCCTCGATGTACTGCACCGAAATCGACACCATGTTCGGAAGGCTGTGGACCGGATGGGTGTTGATGATGTATTCGTCGATGGCATCGGGCAGCTCGGCAAGCAGCTTGTCCTTGAGTCCCTGGCAGTGGGCCACCCACTGGTCCAGCCGGGCGGAAGCAACTTGTGCGGCAGCCCCCATGCCGATAATGCCGATCAGATTTTCCGTGCCGGCGCGCTTGTTGTGCTCCTGCACACCGCCGTCCAGCAGCGGGTAGATCCGGGTGCCCCGCCGGATGTAGAGCCCGCCGACACCCGGAGGGCCGTAAAAGGTGTTGGCAGCGAAGCTGAGCAGGTCCACCCCTAGTTTCTGCACGTCGATGGGAACCACGCCGACGGAATCGGCGGCGTCGGTGTGAAAAATGATTTTCTTCTCCCGGGTGATCTTACCGATTTCTTCGATCGGCTGGATGGTCCCGGTTTCGTTGTTGCTGTGCATGATCGATACCAGGATGGTTTCATCGGTGATGGCCTCGGCAATATCGCGCGGGTTCACCCGGCCTTTATCGTCGACTGAAACCGACGTCACCCGAAAGCCCATCGACTTGAGCCTGCGGACGCTGCGGATCACCGCGTTGTGCTCGATGTTGGAGATAACGATATGCTTGCCTTTTTCCGCGTTGGCCATCGCCACACCCTTGATGGCGTGGTTGACCGACTCGGTTCCACCGGAGGTAAACACCACCTCCTTGGCCGCGGCGGCATTGATCAGCCCGGCCACCGATCGGCGCGCGGCATCCAATACTTCCGCCGCCTGTTCCCCCCGCTTGTGCTGGCTGGAAGGGTTGAAGTAATCCTGGTTTATGGCATTGATCATTGCCGCTTTGACTTCTGCAAGCAGCGGCTTGAATGAAATTTGATCCAGATTCACGACGTCCATGATTTGGCACCTGCTATCCCGCAGCGAGCGGGCAAGATCTGAGCGATTTAGTGTTCTTCTTCCAGGCTCGACTGGCAGGCATCGCAGAAGCTGACGCCTTCATCCAGTTCGATATCACAATACGGGCAGTAACATTTCTCCCCGTGGCTGTGCTCGTGGGGTTCCTCCCGCACGGCTTCCGGCCGCTCAATGCCCGCCAGCCTGTCCTCGTAGTCCTTGATGGCCATCTGCAGGGCGTCCGCACCGAGGTTGGAACAATGCAGCTTGTTCTTTGGCAGACCCTCCAGGGCCTTGGCCACGTCCTTGTTGGTGATTTTTTTTGCCTCCGCCAGGGTCCTGCCCTGGGCGATTTCGGTAAGCATACTGGAAACGGCAATGGCGCTGCCGCAGCCAAATGTCTGGAATTTAATGTCGGCAATCCGGTCATCGTCGATTTTCAGGTAAATGGTCATCATGTCGCCGCACAGGGGATTGCCGACCTCACCGACACCGTCGGCATTTTCGATCACGCCGACATTGCGAGGGTTTCTGAAATGATCCATCACGACCTTGTTGTACATCTGCTGCCTCCTTGTTTTCCACGTTTCCAGGCCTCAGTGACGCTGGAAATACCCGTATCGCACCGATTGCCGATGGGCAGTGAATTGCCGGTGGTTGCAAACCGCCAATAACATAAGCATCGAAACAGTTGCGTAAAGGAAATTCCTATAGCGACAAAAATCGAAAAAGGGAAGGGATATTTCATTGCGGGATTTCGGGCAATCCGGCGAGCACGACGACATCGATTGGCTCCGGAAGTCCTTCTACCAGGCAGTCTTTTATCACCGGTTGCGGCAATTGCGAGCGGTAGCCCTGGGCAATTGCGATGCGGTGGGCTTCAGCCGAGCAGAGCGCAGCCGCCCGCCGGTATAGTGCTGTTCACGGATCGATGCCTTGATCCGCTCGGGCAGCACTGCCCGAGCGGATTCGGGACCCGTTGCTGTTGACATGGTGGCGCACATGTTGCCGTTTGTCTTCTCCGGAAGCCTGCGGGCCGACATCCCGGGATAGGCGGGACGGTCGATGCAGCCGGCAGGCCGCTGTTTCAACCGCTGGTTTCATCGCGAATCCAGGCGAGGAATTCCGGATTGCCGCTGTCTACCGGGATGCTCAGCACGCAGGGGCATTCATAGCTGTGCAGTGCCTTGACTTTATCGATCAGCGCCGGAAGTTTCTGCTCATTGGTTTTGGCGATCACGATGACTTCCTGATCGTCCTGCAGGGTCCCATCCCACATATACAAAGAGTTCGTGTTGTCGATGATGTTAACGCAGGCCGCCAGCTTCGATTCCAGCAGTGCCCGCCCGATCGAACGGGCCTCATCCCGACTGTCGGCGGTCATGTAGACAAGTCTGACATCCATTGCATGCCCCCTTTCATTTCATTTGGTTACCCTGCTTTTCCTGCGAGCAGCATTCGATTATCTGCAGGTCGCTTGCTTCGCTGTCGGTGGTTCGGCGAAGCGCGGGACCCTCTTACAGCCGCGCTGCAGTTGAAGTGCTGCAAATCTTTGGTACTGCAGCAAATGGGCGAATGCGGATTGTGCGGCGGGTGACGGTTTCCAGCTGGTTGTTGAAACCAAAAGCTTCTGCGGACAGTTAAAAAACCTTCACCCTGTTCGTTTGACGACGGTTGCTGCGGATTCTTTCACTATGGTTGAAAAATAGCATTAAAAATGCGGGCTAGGACAGCTCATCCACAGCTTCCCGCAGTAATCTTCCGATCGGCAGCCCTTGCGGGCAGCGTTTTTCCGCCTCGGTGAAGTCGAGCCGTGCCAGCCGACGGTGCACTGTTGGACCGAAATCTTGAAACTCCGATCGGGCGCGCTGGTGGTCGCCATAAGAGCGGCTGTACATAAGGCAGCGCATCACGTCGCCAACCGGAACCGCCTGCCTCAGCGCCGATCCACAAATGCGGGTACATCCGGCACAATAGTCCGAGCGAGTCTCGGCGGCATATTGCTGCAGCAGGCGATGATCCGTCTCTCCCAGTCGGGTTTGGTCCGCTGCTGCAGCCACATTGGCAGAAAGCAGGGACAGGTTCGGCATCTGTGAACAGATGCTGGCAATTTGCGGGTTTTCCCACACGGCTTTGAGTTTGGCCTGCCCGTTTGTGAAGCCCTTTTGCACGAATCGGCCGGCAAGCGTCAGTTCGGTTTCGGTGTGGGTGCGCACCTGACCGCCGCCCTGGGTTTTCATGGCAGTCAGTCCGATCCCGGCCTTGGCGCAGGCATCCACGGCAGCTCGCATGCGGTCGGTGTGCATCAGCCGGTAATTGTATGTCATCATAATGCCGTCGATCCAACCCAAAGCGGAGGCCTCGCGCAGGCACTCTTCCATGTTGCTGTGGGTGCTGAAACCGATGAAACGGATTTTACCTTCCGACTTCATTTTCTCGCTCCAGCGTTTGATATCGTCGCTCATTTCTCCGATGTCGTTGATACCATGGACGAAAAACAGATCGATGGTGTCGGTCTGCATTGTCTCCAGCGAAGCGTGCAGGTGCCGATTCATGCCCTTGAGGGTCCAGGCGCCGGACTTGGTTACCAGAAAGATCCGCCGGCGATCCTCGGGGAACCGCGAAAAATATTTGCCGATACCTTTCTCGCTGTTGCCGCCCCCGTAGGAATGAGCCGTGTCCCAGTAGGTCACCCCCCAGCGGACGGCCTGTTTCAACAACAGCTGGTTGTTGGGAATGTCGAACATACCCCCGAGCGACAGCATCGCGACACTCTCACCGGTGCGTCCGAACGGGCGCTTGGGTAAGGGAAGGTTATCCGCTGCCGGCTTTTTTGCCCCGAGTGCGCTTTCGCTTTCTGCCATCGGGCCGAGCATCGATCCGAGGCCCGCCAACCCGGCGGCTTTCAGAAAAGACCTGCGGTTGCAACATGTATGTTTGGGTTTCATGCGTACGCTCTCCTGCCTGTGCAGTTTTGTATCGGTGGGTGAAGTGGTTTTGGAGCCGGCATGGCAAAGCTGCACCTTCGACTGGCTTCAGGTTTTCAGCAGCAGGGCGTGCCGGCGGTTTCTCGACTCGTTTTCCGCTGTCACCCGAATCGCCCGTTTCCCGCGAACCGGGCATTCATGCTCGCACACGCCGCAGCCAATGCAGAGCTCCGGCTTCACACTCGGCTGCTGCAGGCGAATCAGGATTTCCAGCCGGCTGCCGGCCGGAGGCGGCACCTGCCAGGGACGGTCGGCCTGCACGGTCACTTCGTTGGCCGTGTTGCCGACAATCTGGCGGGCTTCGGCATCGTTTTGACCAGCGATCAGGCAATAAAAATCCCCGGTGCCAAAGCGACCGGCAGGCAGTGCTGGCTGGTCCAGCTCTATTCGAAGCGGATCGGCGGTCCCTGCGATCAGCGACCCCGGCACCTGGACGCGCTCGAACACCTGCCGGGTGACGATCGCCTTGGGACTGACCGGGCAGTTTTCCTGGCACACAATGCACGGGGTGGTCATGGCCCAGGGCAGGCAGCGACCCCGATCGATGAAGGCCGTACCGATTCGAAGCGGACCGGCGGAGGCAAAGCGTCCCTGCCCGGTGCGCTCTTGAAGGTCGATCGGCCGAATGGCAGCCGTCGGGCAGACATGCCCGCAGGCAATGCATTTGTGCTGGCAGCCGCTGGTACCGATGCGAAAGTTGAGCACCGGCGTCCACAACCCTTCCAGACCGGCCTCCAGGCCGGCGGGCTGTATCACGTTTGTCGGGCAGATCCGCATGCACTGGCCACATTTGATGCAACGCTCCAAAAACTGCCTTTCGGGCAGTGCCGCAGGGGGACGCACCAGTTGCGGGTTCCAGTTGCCCTCCAAGTACCCGCCCAGTCGCAGGGCCGGGATGCCGGCCACCCCTGTCAAAGTGATCAGCACCAGCTGTCTGCGCGTGATGTCCGGGGTGTCCATTTCACCGGCTGCCGATGGCACGGTCCGGTAGCCGATCTGGTTGTGCCGACAGTCGCTCATGCAGTTCATGCACAACACGCATTCATGGGTCCGGATCGTGCCGGAAGGGGTGCAGGCACCTTCGCAGTCGCGGTCGCACATGAGGCAGTCGCGGCATTCGGTTTCTTGCTTGCCGATGCGCCACAGGCTGTAGCGGCCCAGCACACCGAAAAGGGCCCCCAGCGGACAGATGTATCGACAGTAAAACCGGGGCTGACGAAAGTTCAGAAGCAGTGCAGCGAAAAAAATGCCGGCGATGAGCCAGCTGCCGCTGTAAAGCCGGGGGACCACCGACAGCCCGATCGCTGTCCGGTCGACAAGCGGCATCAGGATCAGGTTCACGGATCGGTAGACCAGCGGCATCGGGTCGAGCAGCCCGACCTGCACCGAAGCGAAAAACAGGCGGTCGGTTTCGATGAGATAGCCCGCTGCAGTCCACACAGCCGTCAGTGCCGCCAGGCCCAAGACCCAACGGGGACTGCGACGAATCACTTTTCCGGCGGCCAGTGCGGCTGCCGCCGCCAGGCCGATGCCTATTGCCGGCCAGAACAGACGCGGGCTGTGCAGCGGGATGCGCAAAGCAAAGGAGAGCAGATCGGCGACTGCCGGGGCGAGCAGGAAGATGAGAATCCAGTACTTCAACCGCTGCCAGCGGTTGAATCGGTTGCGCTCGATCCTTTCGCCGGGGGTTTTGCCCTTTTTGCCCAGGTACCCCAAAAATTGATGCATGGCACCGAACGGGCAAACCCAGCCGCAGAAAAACCGCCCCAGCACCACGGTGAGCACAACGGTAACCAATCCCCACAGCAAGCCGGCATAGAGGCTGCCGGTGGCCAGCAGCGTGGCCAGCCCCACCAGCGGGTCGAGCTCGATCAACCAGTTCACCGGCCACCCCCGCAGTTGCCACCAGGCATCTCCGAGGCTGGTGACCACACAAAACCAGAGGAACACCACGGTAAAAAAGACCTGGCTGATGCGACGGGCGGTAACGATTCTCATAGGGTTACTTCAATCGGGTTGAGTGATCGATAGTCGGCCGTTCCGGCGCCGGCGCCGGCAGCCTTGATGATGTGCGGCAGATCGTGCGGTTTTTTCCCGAGCAAGGCCGCGCCCCGCGCATCGGCAGCCACCTGGTCGGTGCTCACGATCATGGTACCGGTGGGCTTTACATCCGAAAGGCTGCCGCCGGTGGGGCCGTTGGAAACCATCGTGGCAATGCCGTCCAGGATGACCAGCGTCGGCGTGACCATCAGGGCCAACTCTTTGATGATGTTGTGGATATCCTGGTGAAAGAGGTTTCTCGGGCCACCGAGCAGGCCGTACCAGTTTTTCATGGTCATGGAGGCACCGCTGCGGTGATGATCCTTGACCGGTGCCAGGCCAATGAGCCGATTGGCGTCCCTGAATGGCTCGAAAAGAACCGGCCACTGCCGGATCAGCCGGCCGCCGGGTTGACTGTAGGACCTGAAATAGGATTCTTGCGGCAGTAGAATGCGGCCACCTGCCGACCGGGCGGCGCGGTCGATTCCGGTCAGGGCGAAGCAGCTGGCCGGGTCGTTGATCGGATTGTCGGTAACCGTCACCTTCGCCGCGCCGGCTTTGAAGCAGAGCCGGGTGACTTCCGAAACGAGCTCCGGATGCGTGGTGGCACACAATGACGGCGGGGAGGCGAAGGCGGCATTGACTTTCAACACAACCCGGTCCCCGCTTTTTATAAATTTTTCGATTCCCCCGAGGGCTTCCAGCGCGCGGGACACAGCGCGTCTGCGGTCGTCTCCGTAAACGATGCTCATAGACGGTTTTACACCCGCGGTGGAAAAGTTCGCCAGCATCACCTCGGATCCTGCTCCGCTGTCGGGTTCAGGGGGGTGTGGATCGAAAAACCAGTATCCGGCCGCACCGGCGGCCGCCACCGAGAATCCGGCTTTGGCACATCGGACCATGAACTGCCGGCGGCTGGTATGGTCGATATTACCCTTATTTTGCACTGTGACTTTCTCCGAGTCGATGGTAGAGCAGTCGGGCCACCGATACGGCCGACTGCAGGCCTTCGGCCTCGTGAACGCCGGCCAGATAGTTGCCGCGGGTAAAGATGACTTCGTTGGTGCCCAGAATTTCGATCACCGCTGCACCCGGAAGTTCCAGACCGCTTCGGGCGGTGATGTCTACGCCGCCGAATTGGACCAGAAAATCCCGGTAGGCTGCTGCCAGCTCGGCGGCGGCACGCTCGGACGGACGGTTGGACAAAAATGCCGTCAGGGGAATGCCTTCCACGCTGTAAGCGGCTGCGAAAACCCGATCCAGCTTATCGAAGCCGAATGCATCGGCGGGGATCATGCGGATGCTGTCGCGATCCAATCCGGCTGCAGGAAAAAGTTCCGTCTCGGCGACCGCGGCGGTTTTTACCTCGGTGGCATCCATGAAGCGTTGCGCCATCGTCTCCATGGCCGCCAGGGCTTTGCGGGATGCTTCCGATGCGATCAGCTCGACGTAATAGCCCCCGTGGATCCAGTACAGTGCATTTTGGGTCTGGTAGCCATTTTGCGTCCAGTCGATCGGCACCGCATCGCCGCGTCTTTGCGAGCTGTAGACCGCAAAGGCATTTTCGTGGGTGCCCATGTCGAAAATGAAGATCTCCATCCAGCGCCCTTCCGCCAGGGAATCGGTGAAGCGCTGGCTGCGCAGCCCCTTGCATCCGGCCGACAGGTACAGTTCGGCCTTACCGTTGATTTTATCGGACAGCCGGTCGGGGGAAAACGTCTCCGGAGGGCTGAGCGGCTGGATGCCGGGCGGCAGTTCGAACACGTTGCCGGCGGCGGCGGTCGACACCGCCTCTTCCGCCCCTGTCGATGGGACCGGAATGCCGGTCGACTGGATGACCGCCGGGTTGAATCTAAACTGCACGGATACGATGGCTGCCCCGATGGAGACGAGAGCCGACAATATGAGCAGGCTGATCAAGGTTTCCCGGGGGGTGCCGCTGTTTTTACCTGAGTTCAATCCAGCCTCTTTGGGGGGAAGATTCGATTTGACTATAGGCAATGCCCGGTATCCTGTCAACGCACCGCAAAACCGATGGCTCAACCCCAATCAGGCCGAACGATCAGGGATTTTTGCCGCTGTTTTTACCGGAAACGATGTTCGCCGTCGATTTTTGTTGAATTTTTTTTGATTTTACCGCAATTCAACCGTTGCAAGAAATAAAAAACAATGACATATTGCTCATTTGGAAAAAAGGCATTGCGCACGATTGCGATGCGGACAGCCGTGAAATTCTATCGCTGAGAAAGGGGTTACAGGATGCAGAAGCAAGGCATTGGGTTGTTGGTTGCGCTAACGGTTCTGTTGACGGTGGTTTCGCTGGAAGTTTACGGTGAGAATGAAGGCGGGCAGATGTGCGTTCCCCTGGGAACCATCACCCTGAGACCGCCGGAGGGAGTGGAGTCCAAAAGAACACCGGTTGAATTTCCGCATGCACAGCATTTCCAAACCGACTGTAGATCATGCCATCACAAGTGGCAGGGCAGTGAGCCGATCCAAAGCTGCACCGCATCCGGATGTCACGATCAAATCAAAGCACCTGAAAAATCGAGTTCCTATCTTTCTTACAGTGACGTTTCCATCAAGTATTTTAAGTATGCCTTCCACAAAGCTTGCATCGGGTGTCACAAGGAGATCAAGATGCAGAACCGGAAGCTGGCTGAATCTTATGAGGTTGTGCAGCAACAGCTTCCGTCGGTCGGCCCCTCCGGCTGTGTCGAATGCCACGGGGCTGAGTAGGGATAAAGCGTCCAGCGTCCCAATTTCCGCAACGGGTTCAAGCGGACGTCCCCAACATCCGGTGCGCCGGAATGGTGCCACCGCCGCGAGCCTGTCTGCCTCCGTGAATACTGCCGGTGGGTCATCGACCCCGATTGCTTGACCCCGGTTGATTCGGCATTACACTAGGTCCGTGCGCAAAAGGCCTGCACGCGCGCACCGTTTGCAACCTTCTGCCTTTGTTGACCGGATTCGGGTTTCTAATGGCGAACCAACCGCGAAAATCCATCCTTTGCCCCAACTGCGGCAAACTGATCAGCGTAGATGAGCCCCGCTGCCCCTACTGCGCCATACCGCGCCCGGGATCTTCCCTGAAGAACAATCCATTGATGCGCCTGTTTCGGGACCCCCAGCGATTCGTTCGCGGCATCATTGTCGCCAACGTGGCGCTGTTTGTCGTGTCGCTGGTGCTGAAACCGACCTTCGCCAACCTGTCGATGAACCCGTTGACCTTTCTGGCTCCGGACAGCTCCAGTCTCCTGGTGCTGGGCGCCACCGGCACGATTCCCATCGATCGCTTTGGCCGCTGGTGGTCGCTGCTGTCGGCCAACTACCTGCATGGTGGGGTGCTGCACATATTTTTCAACATGATGGCCCTCCGGCAGCTGGCCCCCTTTGTGACCCGGGAGTTCGGCACCTACCGGATGTTTGTCATATACACGGTGGGGGGAGTTGTCGGCTTCTGGATCTCCTATATCGCCGGTGTGCGCTTTACCATCGGTGCTTCGGCTGCAGTGTGCAGCCTGATCGGTGCAGCGCTTTATTACGGAAAAAGTCGAGGGGACTCATACGGCCAGGCCATCTATCGGCAGGTGGGCGGCTGGGCCCTGGCCCTTTTCGTGTTTGGACTCTTGGTTCCGGGAATCAACAACTGGGGACACGGCGGCGGAATCCTGGCCGGCATCCTGCTCGGATTTTCGATGGGGTACCAGGACAAATACCGCGAACGACTGGTCCACAAATCAGCAGCGGTCATCTGTTTGATTGTCACTGCCGCGGTCCTGGCCTGGGCCGTGACCTCCGGAGCCTACCTGCTCTTTACCAGCGGTCGGTAATTAACAGATGCAGATATGTCTCTGATATGTTACAATATACTGCAGTGAGCAACGCTGCCGGCCGCAGCGACACCAGCGGGCACATTTCAGCAAAACTGCAAATTCGCGTCACAACAAGCGGGCAATCGCAAATTCACACGACTTCCGGGGAACCAATGGAAAAGCAGATTATTGCATTCATCGAGAGCCTGAAAGGCGACAAACGCTTGTCTTCACTGGATGAGGCATCCACCAAGCAGGCGATCATCATCAAGATGCTTTCCCTGCTGGGCTGGGACATCTTCAACGTGGATGAGGTCAAACCCGATCTTGTCGTAAAATCCTACATGGTCGATTACGCGCTGCGGAAGAACAAATTCAACACCGTCTTCATCGGGGTGAACAAGGCCGGTGAAGAGCTGAGAAAAGACCAGAAAGAAATCCTTGCCAGCGCCATCTCCGAAGGCGTCAAGCTGGTTCTGGTCACCAACGGATTTCAGTGGTGGTTTTACCTCTCCTTCCAGGAGGGGGTTGCCGAGCAGCGCAAGGTCTGTGCCGTGGACCTGCACAGGCAAAAGCCGGAGGAAGCGGCCAGCAGGCTGATCAGCCTGCTGGAGAAAGGCAATGTCACCAGCGGCAATGCGCTGAAAAAGGCCGAAACCATGCAGGAGGCCAGACAGACCCGGGCTGTCGACCGATACCTGTCCGAGGCCTGGCAGGGCCTGATGAAGCGTCCTCCGGATGTGCTGGTCAAGCTGATCAATGAAGCTTTTGAAAAACTCAGCGGATATCCGGCCGAAGGTAAAGTGATCAAGAAATACCTGGGGTTATGGGCGCGCGGGGAGGCCTGTGAAGAGATCATCGAGCTGAAAGAGCCGGTGGCGAAGGCACCCGCTTCTTACGAGGGCCGGAAGATACAGTCTTTTAATTTCAAAAGCCACAGCCATTCGGTCGACTCGTGGGACCGTTTTCTCACCAGGCTCTGCGGGTTGCTGGCCTCCGAGTTCAGCGAGGATCTGGAAAAACTGCTGTGGCACTCGGTGGACGGCAAGTTCATCTTCCGCGACAACCCCGAGGAGCTGCGCTTGCCGTTGAACATAGACGGCACCAACATCTTTGTCGAAACCGCGCTGAATCCAGACGACACGGTAAAAGTCGCCCGATCGGTATTGAAGCTTTTCGGCTATGAAGGCAGCGAGCTGGATATTGCCTTGACGAAATAATCATTGCAGCTGCCCGGTCCGTCTTCCACCCCTTCCTGCAACGATCAACCGCCAGCCGAGGCTCCTTCGGACAGTGCCGGCCGGCCCTTTTCCCGGCCGTTTTTGCGCTCGTGGCAACAGTCGAATGCCTGAGATGGTCCGTCAATAAATTCCGGAAGCTGCGGGATAGCTGCCCAGCCGCTTGAGCGAAATCGTCAATTTTTCCATCTGCTGCAATACCCCGGCGATTTTTTCGTCTTGCTCCGAGCCCTCGAAATCAAGGAAGAAGCAGTAGTTTTCCGGGTCGCTGCGAAGCGGCATCGATGCAATCCGCGTCAGGTTGATGTTTGCCTCGGCAAAAAGCCTGAGGACGGCGAACAGCCGACCGGCCTCGTGCGGGGTGGCAAATATGACGGAGGTCTTTTCGCCGCCGTTTGCGTAAGGCTGTCTCGAAAGCAGCAGAAAGCGGGTGTTGTTGGCCGGTCCGTCTTCAATTCCTTCCTTGATGATTTCCAGATCGTAGAGTTCGGCGCACAATTCGCTGGCAATGGCCGCCGCTGCCCGGGGATTCTCCCGGGCCAGCATTTTCGCCGCCCCGGCCGTATCGTAAAAGGGTCGGGCTTCGAGTTTGTTGCGCATCAAAAATCCCCGGCACTGGGCCAGCGCCTGGGGATGGGAGTACACCAGTCGGATTTCACGATGGTCGGTATCTTCCGTGGACAGCAGGCAGTGTTTGACGGTCACTTTCGCCTCGCCGATGACCTTCAAATCGGTGGTGGTGAGCAGGTCGTTGACCTGGGTAACGGCCCCTTCCAGGGAATTTTCCACCGGCACCACGCCCAGGTCGAAGTGATTTTCCTCCACTCCCCGGAACACGTCGATGAATTCCAGACAGGGGATATAGGCACCGTTGGGGATCAGGCGCCTTGAGGCGACTTCTCCATAGGCACCGTGTTCACCCTGAAAAGCCACCAGCGGTCGGTTTTCTTCCTGCAGCCGTTTGCTCTCCTCGATGATGGTTCGGATCAGCCGACGGGTAAAGGAGCGTTCGATCAGGTCCAGGTTCAGCCGTTCGATGCGCGACAGCACCTCTTCTTCGCGGGTCGGGTCGCTGACGGCCCTTTTGAACTTTCTCGAACGCAGGGCCAACCCCATGCGCTCTTGCAGCAAGACCAGCAGCTCTCGGTCGATTTTGTCGATTTTTTGACGAATTTCTTCCAGCTTCATTTAACACCTCCACGCATTTCCCAAATCAAGCAGGTTGTTGGTCCATAAACGTTCGAAGCGGGCGCAGACGCTTCATCATGCCGGCGAAAGCGGCCGGTGTCAGTGCCTGATCGGCATCACAGAGGGCTTCCTCCGGCCGCCAGTGTACCTCCACGATAATGCCGTCTGCACCGGCTGCCACCGCCGCCAGGCTCATCGGTTCGATCAGGCTGGGGCGGCCGGTGCTGTGCGTCGGGTCGATGATAATCGGAAGGTGGGTCAGCTCCCTGATGGCCGGTACGGCGCTCAAGTCCAACGTGTTGCGGGTGTATGTCTCAAAAGTGCGGATGCCTCTTTCGCAGAGAATGACGTTAGGATTGCCCTCGCTCAAGACATATTCGGCGCAGTTCAACCATTCCTCCAGAGTGGAGTACATCCCGCGCTTGAGCAGCACCGGTCGGCCGGCGCGACCGACTTCTTTCAGAAGGGAAAAGTTTTGCATGTTGCGCGTGCCGATCTGCAACACATCGGCGAACTCCGCCACCCAGGACACGTCGCGCGGGTCGATAACTTCTGTGACGATCGGCAGACCGGTTTCTTGCCTGGCTTTGTCCAGGATCCGCAGGCCGCCGATTCCGAGACCTTGAAAAGAGTAGGGTGAAGTTCTCGGCTTGAAAGCGCCGCCGCGCAGCATGTCGGCACCGGCGGATTTCACGGCCCGGGCGGTTTCAATTGTCTGCTCCTCACTCTCCACGCTGCACGGCCCGGCGATAACGGCCAGATTGGAGCCGATACCCACATCGCCTATCTGGACCACTGTTTTGCGGGCCTTTGCGCGAGCTGCCAGCTTGAGACTCTTCATGATACACCTGCCGTTTCGATTCGATAAGTGGTAAAAACAAAGACCCTGAGAAGTTCAATCTCAGGGCCTGGAAAATGAAAACCCCGAGCGGCTTTTCCGTCCACCCGGGGTGATGATCCTGCTGCCAGAGGCCTCACGCATCCGGATGGACGCTTCTAAAACCAAAAAAGAAGCATCCCAAATAAAGATCCGGATATGTTTTGGCGTTCAACGTCATGGTTTGGTTCCGTTCGAGTTGAACCCTACTTTTACAAACATTGCCTCCGGGTGTCAACATTTTTCTCCCGGACGCACCGGGCTGCATCGGCAGGTTTTTCGTTGACACCCGTTCTTTGATCGTCTATCGTCGATAGACGATCATTTGCCCACTACGGATACCCATGGCGATGAAATCTGTTTCTCAGGCAGCTGAAGCAAATACGGGCCGACAGGCGGATGCCGACAGCGAGCTGGCGTTCGCCTGCAAAGCGCTGGGACACCCGGTTCGCATCCGCATACTGCAGTTTTTAAAGCGGGCAGACCGGTGCATCTGCGGTGAAATTGTCGAAACGCTTCCCCTGGCGCAGTCCACGGTCAGCCAGCACCTGAAGATCTTAAAGCAGGCCGGCCTGATCGTCGGTGAAATCGAGGGGCCGCGCACCTGCTACTGCCTTGATAAAAAGAAGCTGGCCCGTTTGAAAAAACTCGTTGCCGGTTTGTAAGCCGAAATTCTTTTTATCAGCAGCCCGGGCAAAGACAGGTTGAACGGATCGCCGGGTCGAAGCGCGCGCAGCGCCTTTTCGGCGGACATTACAGGAAATTTGCCTGCGATTGAGGATGGAGAAGATGGAGCAAGACGAAAAAAAAGAACCAGCCGGCTGCTGCGGAGAGAAGCTGTCGCCTTCTGCGGCTCCCTGCGCCTGCAAACCGCCGGTGCCGCTGGAACCGTTTCCAATGGTTCGCGACGACAAGGTCTGCTGCGGTCCACCCACAGGACCCCGCAGCAGTTCACGTGAGCGCCCGGGCTATCGCATGTGGCACTTTGTCGAAGATTTCATCGATACGCCGGCAGGGCCCGTGCCGCTGGCAAAGACCGTCCTGAATGCCAGGGATTGGCTCGGCAAGATCCGGGTGCGATGGGGAATCCGGCGCGACCAATACAAGGTGGCACCTGGGCTGTACGGTGTCGGTCGTCCGGACGCCAGCTCGCCGGTACTGGTCACGGCCAACTACAAGCTTTCCTTCGACGCGCTGCGCAGCGGGGCCGGGGTTGCCGACGCCTGGATTCTGGTGGTGGACACCCGCGGCATCAATGTATGGTGCGCGGCCGGCAAGGGAACGTTTTCAACCGAGGAAGTCGTGCGGCAGGTGAAATCCTCGCAGCTGGATCGCGTCGTCGACCACCGGCGGTTGATACTGCCCCAGCTGTCGGCGACGGGTGTGGCCTCTCGCATGGTGAAAAAAGGGTGCGGATTCAAGGTAACCTGGGGGCCGGTGCGGGCTGCAGATCTGGGGCGGTTTTTAGATGCCGGCATGCGGGCCGACGAGCCCATGCGACGGGTCACCTTCACTTTGGCAGAGCGGATCACACTGGTTCCGGTTGAACTTTCCTTCCTGCCCCGGTATCTGCTCTGGTCCCTGGCGGCGGCATTTCTTCTTTCCGGGTTCGGGGCCGGTGTTTTTTCCTTTCAGGCGGCCTGGTTCAGAGGCGCGCTGATGGTCGCCGCACTTGCGGGAGGCGTTTTTGCCGGTGCGGTTGCTGCGCCGATTCTGCTGCCCTGGATTCCGGTGCGCTCTTTTTCCGTAAAGGGCGCTATCGTCGGTGTGGCTGCCGGTCTGGCGATCGTGGCAGGATTCCGTGAGCACGTGAACACTTGGGAGGCCGCAGCCCTTTTGATCTGCACGGCGGTGATCAGCTCCTATCTGACGATGAATTTTACCGGATCGACGCCGTATACATCTCCTTCCGGAGTGGAGAAAGAGATGCGGCGGGCGATCCCCTTTCAGGCGGGCGCTGCGCTGGTGGTGCCGGTGTTGTGGGTTGCGGCTGCTTTTGTATGAAAGCGTAAAACAGCCGTTTGAGATTATTGGCAAAGATGGAAAGAAAACAATGAAAGATTTTCGGTACCTTCCCGGTGTGTCGACCCTGGTCCTCGATACTGAGGCCTGCACCGGCTGCGGCCTGTGCACCATTGTGTGCCCCCACGGCGTTCTGGCCATGGCAGAAAAGCGGGTCGAAATCGTCGATTACGATGGATGCATGGAGTGCGGGGCCTGTGCCCAAAACTGCCCGACAGGAGCGGTGGGGGTGACCCCGGGAGTCGGCTGTGCGGCGGCGATTATCAACAGCTGGATCAAGGGCGGAAAGCCCGCCTGCTGCTAAAGACTGTCTCCAGGATACGCCTTGCGGTTCAGGGCAAGGCGCGGAGCGGCGAAAAAGCGGAGCATACCCGCGGCAGCATGTGAGCATTTTGAGCCGATCCGCAACGCAGCCCCGGGCCGCAAGGCGTATCCTGGAGACGGGTTTACTCAAGGTTACTGCCAGTAGTCGAAAAAGTGGTGCACCGGCCCGTGGCCGCGCCCTATCCGGTAGCCGGAACCGGCCCGAATCGCGCGGGTGATAAAGTCCTTGGCCTGCCGTGCGGCGGACTCGATATCGGCCCCCTTGGCCAGAAACGCCGCGATTGCCGAAGAAAGGGTGCACCCGGTGCCGTGGTTGTTGCGTGTGTCAATCCGCTCGCCTTTCAGCTCCACCATTCGATCCTCTTTCGCCAGATACAGCAGATCCGAACTGTCCCGGTCGTTTCCGTGCCCGCCTTTTACCAGCAGAGAACGGCTTCCGAACCGTGCGAGCCCGCGGGCGCTGGCCGGCAGATCCTGCACGTCGATTTCGTTTTGGCCCAACAAAACGGCTGCTTCCGGCAGGTTCGGCGTGGCAACGGTGGCCAGCGGCATCAGATGCTTTTTCAAAGCCTCTACGGCATCGTCTCGAAGAAGCCGGTCTCCGCTCTGGGCAACCATCACCGGATCGAGAACGATATTCCGGGCGCCGTACTTCAGCAGCTGCTCGGCTACGGTTTCGATCAGCTCGACCGAATAGAGCATGCCGATTTTCACCGCATCGGCACCGATGTCGGAGAAAACCGCCTCCAGCTGCTGGGCGGCAAAAGAAGGGGGGACGGCGTGAATACTGGTGACCCCGCGGGTGTTTTGAGCGGTCAGGGCGGTGATCGCCGTCATGCCGTAGCAGCCGAGCGCCGAAAAGGTTTTTAAATCGGCCTGAATTCCTGCTCCCCCGCCGCTGTCTGACCCGGCGATGGTCAGAACCCGGCAATAGGTGCGAAGTTGTTCCGAAGCGTTACTCTTGTCGGTCAATGGTCGGATCCTCCCGTTTCTACTTGGCAGTGGTTGGTTGCCGAGACCATGTAAAATGACAACGTGCGGTTTGCCGTTGTCATTTCGTTTTGAAGTGGTCCCATCCCGTCGGCGTGATATCCTGCAACTGATTGTCCGGTCCGGCCAGCTCGATCCTGCCTGTGTCGGTGATCTCTCCCAGCCGGTACAGGGGCTGACCGAAGGCTGCCCGGTATTGTTCACCGATGCGGGCGGCCTCGTTTCTGTCCGCTGCGAACAGCAGGGTGTAGTCTTCCCCACCGGCCAGCGCGTAATCGACCGGGTCGAATCCGAACCGGGCACAAAACGCCTGCAGCTGGGAAGAAACCGGCATCTGCAGCGCGAACAACCGCGCCCCGACGCCGCTGGCCCGCAGGATGTGCCCCAGGTCCGAGCTGAGCCCGTCGCTGACATCGATGGCCGCATGCACGCCCCCCGAAGCAGCCAGAAAACGCCCTTCCCGAAGACAGGGTTTCGGCAGCACATGGGCGTCAAACAGTGCCTGCAGCTGCGGTGAATCGGCTCGAATCTTGTTCAAAATCAGGTGCAAGCCGGCCCGGCTGTCACCGAGCGTGCCGGTCGAGTAAATGATGTCACCCACCCGGGCACCGCTGCGCAGCAGCATTTCCTGCGGATCGACCGTACCGGTCACCACCACGTTGATGATTAAATCCTGTTTGGAGCCGGTCGTATCCCCGCCCAGGATGTTGACCCGAAACGCTGCGGCCAGATGCTGCATGCCGCGGTAGAGGTCGTCCAGGAATGCAAGAGGGCAGTCGTCCGGGATGCCGATGCTGATAAATGCCTCCCGGGCCGTGCCGCCCATGGCGGCGATGTCGCTCAGGTTTACCGCAAGGGATTTATAGCCGAGATTGAATCCGGAAGTCGCCTCCCGGAGAAAATGTACCCGTTCCACCAGCAGATCGGTTGTCACCAGCAGCAATCGGTTCGCCTCGGCCTGAAGAGCGGCGGCATCGTCACCGATGGCGGTGACCACGCCATCGGGTCGAATCAAACAACCCCGGCTGATCCTTTCGATAAAGCCGAACTCTCCGATTTCTTTCAAACTCATGGTTGTCGGGCCCTTTCGATTGCCGACCGCAGATTGCGGGCGGCTTGTTGGGGGTCATCTGCAGCCACGATGGCAGAGACGACGGCCACCCCGTCTGCACCGCTTCGAATGACATCTCCGGCATTGTCGTGATTGAGGCCGCCGATGCCGACCAGGGGCAGGTTGACGGCATCGCGGATGCGGCGCAACCCTTCCAACCCCAGCGGCGGGGCCGTGTCGGTTTTCGTCGGGGTTGCATAGATCGGGCTGACACCGAGATAGTCGGCGCCGCCTTTTTCCGCCTCGAGGGCGTCTTTGAGCGATTCGGCGGAGATGCCGATGAGCATGGTGTCGGCAACGATCGCCCTGGCCAGCGCAAGGGGCATGTCCGTCTGGCCCAGGTGCACCCCGTCGGCTTTCACGGCCAGGGCCACATCGAGCCGGTCGTTGATGATCAGCGGCACGCCCAATGCCTGCAGCAGATCGCGGACGGACTGCGCCTGCTCGATGAACTCGCGGGTGCTGCAGTCCTTCTCCCTGAGCTGGACACAGCTCGTCCCCCCGCGAACGGCGGCCTCGACGATCTCCAGCGTAGAGCGTCCGCGTGAAAGGCCGCGGTCGGTCACCAGGTAGAGGCTGAAGTCACATTCTCGCCGTTTCATGGCTGTTCCGGTTGCAGAATCTGCAGGAGGCATTCCAGAGGTTATCCGGATTCGATTTTGCTGTCCGCCTCCAGCTGCTGCGGGGTAATGGTGTAAAGCGCGTCGAGCAGCTGAACCCAGAAACTGCCGGGTGCATCGGCCACCTTGCCGGCAATCTCTCCTGCCAGGCCGAAATAGGCCAGAGCAGTGGCTGCGGCGCTGACCGGGTCCGGATCCACCGCCAGAAACGCACCGATGGCCACCGTCGCCGTGCATCCCGTACCGGTGACATAGCCCATCAGGGGATGGCCGTTGGCCACCCGAATTATCCGTTTGCCGTCGGTGACCAGGTCGACCGGGCCGGTGATTGCCAGGGTCGTGTCGAGCTGCGAGGATAGCGCTGTGGCCGCACCGGCGGCATCATCGACCGTATGGATCGAGTCCACACCCTTGGTCTTGGTGTCGTCGCGCTGCAGGGAAAGTACTTCCGAGGCATTTCCGCGGATCACACTGATGCGGGTTTGTGCGATGATCGTCCTGGCGGCATCGGTGCGCAGCGCGGTAGCACCGGAGCCGACCGGATCGAGGATAACCGGCTTGTTCAAGGCGGTGGCTTTGGCCCCGGCTTTGAGCATCGATGCCACCCACGGGTCGGTGAGAGTGCCGATGTTGAGCACCAGTGCACCGGCAAAAGAAACCATTTCTTCCACCTCGTTGGGCGCGTGGGCCATCACCGGCGAGGCCCCCATGGCCAGCAATGCATTGGCGGTGGTGTTCATCACCACGAAGTTGGTGATGTTGTGAATCAGGGGTTTTTTCTCCCGGACCGCTGCCAGGTTCCGTGCGGCTGCTTCACCTAAGTTGTTCATGTCAGTGCTCCTCAATGGCTGTAGATGGTCGAAATATAGGGTCTGACCCGAGGCCGAAAAGAGCATCTGGGCCAGCGCTGCATGCAGGTTTGCAGGTCGGGCAGGCGGAAGAGAAAAAGCCGTTTCCAAAGGGAAACGGCTGAATCGGTTGGACCAAAAGGCTGTTTGCGCGTGTCGTTTCCCTACGCTGGAATTAACCAGTTCAGGTTCAAAGGGTATGATCTCAGGCCGGCCCGGCCACCCCCAACACGGATGCTATCCGTTGATATCAAAAGCTCTAATGATTTTCCCCGCAAGTGTCAAGAAAAATACCACCTTGCTTTGATCACCGGTTGCTGGTCGATGTCGGCGGCGCAGGATAAAATCGCTAAAAACCGAGATCCTGGTTGATCAGCACCACCCGCACCCGGCCTTTGGGAAACGATTTTTCGGTGATGGTCCAGGTGTTGCAGATCCGACCAGGGCTTTTGCACTCTTCGCAATAGGAGGTTTTTACGCAGGGGGTTTTCTTGTCCAGGCGCATGGCGTTGACCGGTGCAACGTAGTTTTTGACCCGGAAGATGGCATCCTTTAGGTCTGCCACGATCTTGTTGCGGCCGACCATGATGATCACGTGCTTGGGGCCGAAGGTGATGCCGCCGATGCGGTTTCCGAACATATCCAGGTTGACCAGCTGGCCGGCTTCGGTGACGGCGTTGGTACTGGTGATAAACAGGTCCACCAGCAGCGACTGCCGCCGCCTCTCGAGCATCTCCTCGTCTGAAATCTTCTTGTCGAAGGTGTCCAGCACCGTCACATCGCTGCGGTTTTTGACCGCGTGGTACAGCCCGCTGGTGGCAAAGGTCATCGATCCGCCCCAGGAGATGCTGGCCGGTTGAATGGACGGGATAAGGGTATTGAGCACCAGTTCCTTGGCATCGTCTGCGCTGGCGGCGATGTGGACTTCAAAGTTGTTGGCCTCGAGTTCTTTTTTGACATCTTGCAGGCGCAGCTTCCAGTAGTTTTCGATCGGTTTGTCCATAACTTGCCTTTCTGCTTGTCGGCCGTGGAAATGAATTGGATCGGGTTCTGTTTGCCGGGGAAAGACTATAATTAAAACTGCCGGGAAGTGTCAAGGCGGGATCGGTGGCAAAGACAAAAGCAGCGCAGTTTGCAGGATTTTGCTGATCGCTCCAGCGGCTTTTTGATCGGAAACAAGGTTGCGTCCGTGCCGGCGCGTCAAGCATGGTTGCCAAACCGATCATCGTTACTATTTTCTACCCTTTGACAGTCGTTTTCGACAATCATAGATGAAAAACCCGTATGAAATGCATGCCGGTAACAAGGCTTTGTTGACAACCTGTCCGGTGTCCGATATCTGAATCCCGGCAGCCAACGGCTTCAGATCGATGCCGGTGTGTCTGTCCGGAGACCTGCAATGCAAATGGAAAATGAAAATCAGACCCTGCCGGGCTTTATGAGGTGGCAGGAGCTGACCTCACTGGTCGGCTCTATTAAAACCCGCTCTCTGGTCGCCCGCCCAAAGACGATCGAACAGTGCCGCGAGGCGCTGTCCTATTGCCGGCAGCATAACATGACCATTTGCGTGCGCGGTGCCGGACGCGGCTATGGCGATATAGCTCTCAACGACGGCCATGCCCTGCTCGACATGAGCAGCATGAACCGGATCCTTGGCTTCGACGAGCAGTCCGCCCAGATCACCGTCGAAGCCGGCACGCGGATCATCGATATCTATCAGATGGTCCACCACCGGCTGCTGACACTGCATGCCAGCCCCACCGAATCGCATTCCAGTGTAGCCGGTGCGATCTGTGCCAACGTCAACGGCAAGGACGCCTGGCACCACGGCAGCTTTTCCCACCAGATCGTGCGCCTCACCCTCCTGCTTGCCAGCGGAGAGGCGATCTCGATCGATCGGTCCCACGAACTGTTCAACGCCGTGGTGGGCGGCATCGGGCTACTCGGGGTCATCGTGGACGCCACCCTGCAGCTGCACCCGGTTCTATCCCCTTATGTGGAGATCAATCGCTTCCCGGCAACCGATGTCGACGCGCTGCTTGCGACGATGGCTGAAATCGAAAAATCTCACGATGCGCTGGTGGTGTGGGTAGACGCCTATGCCAGTGCAAGCAGAGCCGGGCGCTCGGTGATCCATGCCGCCCGGTGGGTCGAGAGCTGTGAAACCGAGCAGCAGCGACGGAAAATTCTCGAGGCGGGCTACAAGCGCCTGGAGGACCACCGCCGGTTCGGCCTGGCACTGCACGAAAGGTTCGGGCCGATCCTGTCGCTGATGCTGCACATCCAGCGCCCCATTCTCAATGTGTTCAACCGGCTCTACTATGCCATGGGCCAGATATTGTATCGCATGAAGCGGTTTTCGAACACCGAGCTCTTCCTGCGGTTTGGTTTCGAAGCCAGCTTTACGGTGCCGCCGGCCCACCTGGTCTGCGGCCCGCGCGGCTACACCGTGCAGCTCACCTTTCCGCGAACCGGCGCCCGGGAGGCGATCGTTGAGCTGATGGAGATCTGCCGGTCCTCGCCCTGCCCGCCGGTTACCAGCATCCTTCGCGCGCACAAACCCGACGACTGTCTGATTTCCTTCTCCGAGGACGGCTACAGTCTCAACTTCGAATTTCACCCCAAAAAACGTCATGAAGCCGCCAGCCGGGAGGCCGTGGATCGGCTCATCGATGCAACGGTCCGGCGCGGCGGCAAGGTTCACCTCGCCAAGGACCAGGTCCTGACCCCCGAGCAGTTCTACCGCGTGTATCCCCGCTACCGGGAGTTGCTGGAAATCAAGCAACGGCTCGATCCGGACGGGCTGTTTACATCCGATCTGGCGCGGCGCGTGGGCATCGACCCGGTCTTGAACAAACAGCGGCCCGAGTAACTGCCGCAACTCCGACCGCCCGGTTGACAGGTTCTCTGGTGCGCGGGTTCCAAGCCTTCCTTCAAAACAACCCGTCCTTTAATAACCCGCCGGTACGACAGGTTGTTTCATAAAATTTCATTTGATTATTCCCATCAACCCGATGTATATTCCTGCCGCCAGCCTTGGCATCTTTCCCGTTCATCCGGACCTGAGGCGGACATTGCTTTCGTTGGGCGGTTCGGGCTTTCCTTTTCGCATTCTTTCCGGATGCGGTTTCCATTTTTACTTTACGGGCATCATTGCCGCTTGACGGTGCACCTGAGTGACAACCGAGAAACGTTATCTGCCCAAGGAGGCGACTATGCGTATCTCAAGTACAACTATCTCGATATTTTTTGTTTTGCTGGCCTTATTGTTCTTTTGTCCCTCGATCCAGGCTAAAAAGCAGGAGCCCCCGCCGGGCGAGCCGGTGGAAACCGCGCCGCAAATGGTCCTCGGAGAGCAGTGGGTGGTGAAGAACCACCGGGGCCTGCGGACACACAAGGTGATAGAAGTAAAACCGGACGGAAAGTTTGTCGTGGAAGTAAAAAATGAACAAGGAGAGATTCTCTGGCACCGCAATTATGATATCGGGTATCATATCTTGGGGACCGACTTTATTGCACCCCGCGATAAATCCAGAACCGGCGCACCATGGGAAAGGGCGCTGAATTTTCCGCTTTTCGTAGGCAAAAAATGGCAGAATGAAATCGAAGGCGAAGGGGCGGACAACATTACCAGGAAGTTCAAAAACTCGTGGGAAGTCGAAAAAATCGAAACGATCGACACTCCTGCCGGAAAGTATCGCGCCTGGAAAATTCACAGGAGCTTTACCGCGCCGAATCTGCGGGGAACCCGGGAACAGTACTACTGGTATGCACCGGATGCGAAGATCGTCGTCAAGATGGTGCATGACGGTAACTTCCGCACCAAAAAGGGGGACCCCATACACAATGACCTGATACGCTACCAGCCGGCGGCCGGCAGCACCAAAATCCTGTTTGTGGACAGCAAGCCGGCGCCAGAGCAAAAAGATGCGGCCGGAGATGTGCCCGTTGAAACCAGGCAGGCAAAGCAGGGTGAGCACAGCGGAAAGTTCGCCGTTGCCGGCACCGGATGGGCGGTCACCATCGGAATCTCAAAATATGCCGATACGAATATCCCGCAGCTGCGCTACGCCGCAGCAGATGCACAGTCGTTTTATAACTGGCTTGTGTCACCGCAAGGCGGCAAGTACGCTCCGGCCAGGGTCACCTTGTTGATCGATGCCGATGCCACGGCCTCAAACATTCGAAAGGCCCTGTTCGAGTGGCTCAGTCAGGCAATCGAAGAGGACACGGTCACCATATATTTTGCAGGGCACGGAAGCCCCCAGTCGCCGGATCATCCGGAGAACCTGTTCCTGCTGCCCTATGACACGCAGTACGACAGCGTGGCTTCTTCCGGGTTCCCGATGTGGGACATTGAAACGGCGTTGCGCAGATTTATTAAAGCGAAAAACGTAATTGTCATCACCGATGCGTGCCATGCCGGGGGCGTCGGTCAGTCCTTTGACATCGCCAGACGAGCCGGCCGGGGCGTCTCGGTGGTTCCGATGAGCTCCACCCTGCAAACCCTTTCCAAAAACCGTGACGGTATCTGCATCCTGTCTGCCTCCGATGACAACCAGTTTTCTCGGGAAGGCGCCCAATGGGGCGGCGGCCACGGTGTTTTTACCTTCCACCTTCTCGAAGGGTTGAAAGGCAAGGCTGATTACAACGCCGACGGCCGGACTACCCTGGGAGAACTTATACCTTTTCTGTCCGAGCAGATAAGAAGAGAAACCAAAAACAGCCAGAGCCCCACCGTTGCGGGTCGATTTGATCCGGCATTGAGCATCGGAAAATAGGAGAAATCGCTTTTCAAGAACAAATATAACTTTTAAATATAACTCTTTTCGGAAGAGGCGCGATCCCAATAGGTTGGCAAGAATATTTCAGGATAGATTTGGCAACCACACAATTTTATATGGTGTGGTAAGGCGTGGTATATAGCAGATGACTATAAAGTCGAGCTGTGCGGCGCCGCCCTTTGCATCCGCACCGGCAATTGGTTAGATGTTTTCGGGCACGACGTTTTGGGCCTTTGCGTAGAACAGCCACTAAATCATATTGGGCCACAGCACCCCCATTAAGCCCCGATACCGTAGATAGCCGGAAGCAACCAGGAAAGCGTAACCCACATGATTAGAAGCAACGGCACCCCGATCCGGAGGAAATCGTTGAAGGTGTAATTCCCCGCGTTCATGACAAGCAGGTTGGTTTTGTAGGCCATCGGTGTGGCATAGCTCATGTTGGCCCCGAAAAGTACGGCCAACACAAACGGTTCGGCCGGCTGCCCCATCTGGGCGGCAATTGAAACAGCGATGGGGGTGCCGATGACCGCTGCTGCGTTGTTGGAAACGATGTTGGTGAGGATGCCCATCAGAAGCATCAGCCCGCTGATCACGAAGGCGGGCGAAGTATCCCCTACCAGGGCAACAAAAAGTTGTGCCATGTAATCTGCACCGCCCGTGTTGAGCAGTGCAACCCCAATGGCGAGACTTGCGGCCACGATAAGGATGACCTGCGCATTCAGTGCCCTCGTGGCATCACGCCATCCCAGGCACCCGGTGAAGATCATCAACAGTGCCCCGAGAGGCGCGCTGATGGCGATGGGCAGAAACCCCACGGCGGCCGATACAATGATGCCTAACATAATAAGCAGGGCCACCGGTGCCTTGCGTGCAAAAGGCAGATCCGCCGTGGCATCGAGCACGAGAAAATCTTTTTCTTTTTTGAGACCGGCGATCTGTTCTCGGGGTCCCTGAACCAGGAGGATATCCCCGGCCTTCAGGAGGATATCCCCTATTTCATCGTATAACTTTTCCGGATGCCTGCCCGCCCTGTGTATGGCCAGCGTAATCATCCCGTATCGATCCGCGAATCGGATTCCGCTGAGAGTTCTTCCAACAAGGCGGGAGCCTTCTATAAGGACGATCTCCGCGATCTGCTGATCTTCATCCTCCAACGGATGCTCCTCGTCAACGGGTGCGATCATGGCATCATCCGCATAGAGCGTTCCCTCCAGTATCCTTTCAAACTCCTTCAGGCGATCGGGCGTGTCTTGGATAATCAGATGGTCGCCGGCTTTCAGCACCAAGGAGGGAAAGGGTATCATGAAATTGTCAAGTCCGCGCTCCACGCTCGTGACTTTCATGGCCCCATCGACTTTTTTTCTGGCTTCGGCCAGCGACTTTCCTTCAACCGGGCTTCCTTCAGAAATGGCAAGATGGGCAGAGAAAACCCTGGGAGACGTGTCTGCCAAGGTCGGTTCCCGCTCCGGTATGATCCGGGGGACCACGAGCCAGAGATACGCAATACCGATGCTTCCGGCAATGGCTGCCGGCACCAGGAAATCGAACATGTCCATCCGTTTCAAGCCCATCCCTGCTGCCACGGAGACCACCAGCAGATTTGTGGAGGTTCCGATGGTGGTGCAAGTGCCCCCCAGCAGGGTGCTGAATCCCATGGGCATCAACACGGAAGAGGCTTTCATACCCGTGCGCAGGGAAACGTTGATCAAAATGGGGAGAAACAATACGACAACGGGAACATTGTTTATGAACGCGCTGATAAAGGCCCCGACCACAAGGGTCAGTAGCAGGGAGATGCTCGGGCTCACCTTCCAGAGCCGCGTCAGCACCCTTCCCACAGGTTCCAGTGCCCCCGTGCGGACGATACCCTGTCCGGCGATCATCAGGGCGCAGACGGCAACCAGCGCCTCATGTCCGAAACCACGGAAAAAGTCCACGGCGTGTAGGACGCCCCCATCCACTTGGAACGGAAAGACTTCGAATCCAACGGCCAGACAGATGAGCACCAGGAAACTGGAGGACTCGAGGGGTATCTTTTCACGGGTGAACAGGATCAGGGAAACA
>Ga0209536_100000060_pt1 | contig 148881 bp, 140 predicted proteins | sample DeeMarSeWOR28_12_FD_187461 | JGI IMG/M metagenome (GOLD analysis project Ga0209536, IMG submission 187461) | Marine sediment microbial communities from White Oak River estuary, North Carolina - WOR-2-8_12 (SPAdes) (version 2) | ecosystem: Environmental > Aquatic > Marine > Intertidal zone >...
GGAAATGATGGATCGTCTTCGCGATGCTCTGCCGTGACCGCGAATACCGACGATTATAGACCTTGATCGAGGGTATGAGAAAGAGGGCTCGACGACCTAGATTTTCGACGCGCATTGTCTCCTCCCTAATCTAAGGAACTCCCCACCCTACCCCCGCCCGACCTCTCCGTCAAGGCGGTATGAAAAAACCGCCCACTCATCGTAGGCGGCAGCAAATCAGCCAGTGCCTTTCTTGTATCGCAGCGCGAGAAAAATCACCCAGCACGTGGCCGCCATGCTAGCGATCATGCCCCACATCTGCCACGGATCTCCGTGACGAAGCCACATCCAGACCAAGGACGGTCGCTGGTATATTCGCAACTTTTCCGATGAGAACGAAATTACTAAGTACAAGGATCGTTGGGACCTGATTAAATGAAATGATATGCCTCGAGTAAACAGAAAGTGAAGGCTCTGCTGGGACACCAGACGCTCTCGCAGACCGAGAGATATTCCCATCTGGCGCCCAATGATCTGCATGATGTGGTCCGGGCTCTACCAACCCTCGAGAAAAAAACGTCACAACGACCGTCACAATCGTCACAACCCGCCATCGACGAGGTTCCTAAGCTAACGAAACCAGGGGTTCTAATCTCCGCTAAGGTTACCGGAAAAACAAGAGACACCGCTTTAAGCGATGTCTCCTGGCACTGGTAGCCCCAAGGGGATTCGAACCCCTGTTTTCGCTGTGAGAGAGCGACGTCCTGGACCGGGCTAGACGATGGGGCCGTACGATTGACGGGAATGAATATACCAAAAAAGCCGGGGCCTGTCCAGACCCCGGCCGTATCCGTCCGATCATTGTTTCCAGGATTCCTTGACCTCCACCAGCAGTTCCTCGGCCCGCAGAGGGTCGGCCATCAGCTCCTTGACCACGGCCTCCATATGCATGCCCCGCGAGCCCTTGATCAGGACCATGTCGCCCCGCCGCAGCTTCTCCTGCACGAAACGGCCGGCCTCCTCGGTCGTCGAGAAATGGAAGACCCGGTCTTCCGGCGCCCCGGCCTCCCGGGCTGCCTTCTCGGTATCGATCGTCCTCTCACCGACCAGGATCAGGTAGTCGATGCCCAATTCCACGGCTCGAAAGCCGACCTTCCGGTGCCCCTCTTCCGACAACGACCCCAGTTCCAGCATGTCGCCCAGCACGACGAAGCGACGCTCCTCTTCAGCCAACGGTATCTCCTCGAGAACCTCCAGAGCGGCCAATGCGGATTTGGGCGCCGAATTGTAGGTATCATCAATGAGTACGGTGCGTTTGATGCCCGGGATATAACGCAGCCTTCCGGGAGGGGCGACATAATCCTTAAGCCGTTCCGAGATCTCAACCAGGTTCATCCCCTTAATCCGACCGACGGCCGCGGCAGCCAAGGCCGCGTAGATTGACGGCCGACCGAGCACGGCGGGCAGGAAGACCGGTACGGTGCTGCCGTCGGCGGACATCTTGAAATGGACGCCGCACTCCCCTTCCGGGTCGCAGACGTAACTGACCGAGTCCTCGACCGCCCGGATGTCGGCATCCGGATGGAATCCGAAGCTGACCACCGAAGCCTTGGTACGGTCACGCATCGCCCAGACCCTCTCGTCGTCACGGTTGAGTACCGCGGTGCCGTCCGTCGGCAGGCTGGCGATCAGCGTACCCTTCTCCTTGGCGATGTTCTCGACGGAACCGAAAAACACGGCATGCGATTCACCCACCGCCGTGACCACACCGATGTGCGGCGGGGCAATGGCGACCAGTTTAGAGATGTCGCCCGGATGATCAGCTGCCATCTCCAGGACCCAGGTCCGGGGATATCCCTTGATGCCGAACCAGGAGCGCCAGCCGGCCTTCTTCAGGGTGACGCACCACCGCCAGACCGACCGGCCGGGGGAAACCAGCATCAGCACGGCCAAAGGCAGACCGAACTCGGTATTGTAGTTACGGGGGCTCGGTTCGGCCTCGAACTTGTCCTTGAGTACCGTGGCGATCGCCTCCTTGGCCGAACTTTTGCCGACCGAGCCGGTCACGGCGACCACCTCGGCTCCGCTCCGGCGCAGCAGCCGCGCGGCCTTCCGGCCCAGAGTCTTCTCCAAAAACGCTTTCATGACAGTCTGATTTAAACGCCGAACAACGGGCGTGTTCACTTACGTTCAGGCGGAATCTCCATATAGTGTAGCAGGAAGTCGGCGATCTCGCCAAAGAGAGGCGCGGCCGTCGATTCGGCCCACTGCACGTCACGGGGGCGGTCCACCCGCACCAACATGACGAAGGCCGGATCGTCGATCGGCGCGAAGCCGGCAAAGGAGCCGATGAAGGCGTCCTCCTCGTAACCGTTGCCGTCCCGTCGGGCTATCTGAGCGGTGCCGGTCTTGCCGGCCACCCAGTATCCGGGCACAGCGGCCCGCTTGCCGTGACCGTTCTCCACCACGTTGACCAGCATACCGCCGACCAGCGCCGCGGCCCGCTTGGTGATCACCTGCCGCAGCACCTGCGGTTCGGTCGGCTCGATCGTCCCGTCCGGCCGCATCACCCGATCGACGATATACGGCCGCATCAGCTTGCCGCCGTTAGCCAGGACGCCATAAGCCGCGACCAGCTGCAGTGGCGTCACCGAAATCCCCTGGCCGTAAGAGGCGGTAGCGCTCCAGATGTCGCCTTTCTTGTACAGCGAGTCGATATCGCCGGCCACTTCGGTATCCAGACCGATGCCGGTGACCCGACCGAAACCAAAGGCCTCGACATACTCCCGGAACCTTTCGGGGCCCAATTCGCCGACGGCGAAGATGGTGCCGGTGTTCAGCGATTTCTCCAGGACCTGGGTCATCGACTGATAGCCATGAGCCTTACCGTCGGAATTGCGGATGGTGAAGGGACCGATAACCACCGAACCCTCGTCGTTGTAGACAGTGGAAGGCGTGACGCTTCCGGCGTCGATGGCCGCGGACATGGTGAAAGGCTTGAAGACCGAGCCTGGCTCATACGGATAGAAAACCGCCGGATTGTTGAAAGTCGCTATATCCTCCACCCGGGAGAAATCGTTTGGGTCGAAATCAGGCACGCTGCACATGGCCAGCACGGCTCCGGTGGACGGCTCCATGATGACGACCGTCCCGCCGGCCGCCCCGTACCGTTCTACCGCGGCCCGCAGCTTCTCGCAGGCCACATACTGGACGGTCCGGTCGATGGTGAGCACGAGAGAGACGCCGTCGCGCGCCGGCTGGATGTTACGCTCTCCTGTCCCGATCCAGCGGCCCACCGGATCGCGTTCGGTCTGCAGATAGCCCGGCTCGCCGGCCAGTTCGCCGTCCCAATAGCCCTCGATGCCGTATCTACCGGCCCGCTCGCCGCTGTCGTCGGAACCGACGAAACCGATGATATGAGAGACCGAGGTGTCTTCCGGATAGAACCGATGCCGCTCCAGGACCTGCTTGACCCCGGGGATGCCTAGCTCCCTGACCTTCTCGGCCGTCTCGTCGTCCACCCGACGCTTCAGGGGTTCATACGGATCGTCGCGGGACAGCTTCTCCGCCAGCATCGCCTCATCGAGATCGAGCAGCGCCGCCAGTTCCGCGGCGGCCGACGTGGCGTCGGGCACCTCACGCGGGTTGGCGTAGATCATGGCCATCCCCTTGTTGACGGCGGCCGGGAAGACACCTTCCGGCGACTGGGGGTCGCTCAGGAATATGGCGCCTCGCTCCGGAAACAGGTCGCGGTAGATATTATGCTGACCCGTGGCCAGCAGGGCGTAATCGGCGTGCGACAGCACCTGCAGGACGAACAGCCGCACCACGATGACGGCTAGGGCCGCTACCGTGGCGGCACGGAACGCAAACAAGCGCCGATCGATGGTCGACGCCCTGGTGCCGCCCGCGACACGCCCGTTTTTCCGTCCGCCCTTATTCATCTGAGGTGATGTTGAAATCGAACAGCCTGCCCGGGCCGGTAGGGTTCAGTCCCGCCGTGACCTCATCGCCGTCATTCATCCCATCCCCGTCGGTATCGGGGTTATGGGGATCGGAAAGGTAAAAGGATTCCAGGGCGTTCGACAGGCCGTCGCCGTCGGGGTCCTCCTCGGCCAGGAAAGAGACGTAGACCGGCAACCCCCCGGCGGCCTCTTCCTCCCTGATGACCCGATTACCCTCACCGGCCGCGGCGAGCGGCAGGTGCTGGGTGATGCCCGGCAACAGTGAACGGATGAACTCATGGATGTCTTCCGCCGTCTCGCGCGGCGGACCGATGGCCAGGGGACGGTTGAAATCGGAGAAGGCGGCGGTCAGGGCGAAGATGCCGGACCTGGAGCCGTCATCGTAACGGAAACGCAAGCGGAGCCGATAGAGATAATAATCGTTGTGTCCGATCCATATCTCCCCGGGCTCGCTGGTGACGTTGGCGAAGAACGTGTCGATGGCCAGGCGCTCCTCGCGGGTCAGGTCCCGCCCCAGACGCAGGGTCTCCAGGGTCAGATAGAAATCCTTGATGAACAGCACCTCGGACCTGATCTTGTAATGATGGGTGCGCTTGTCGCCGATCGTCTCGTCCTTGAGCCGACGCTCGAACTGCAGGAAAGGGGTGAGCCGGAACTGCTCGATGAGATAGGCCTTCTCCGCTTCCCCGATATCCTGACCGCCGCCGAAGAGCGGCAGGTCGATGCTCCGCCTGATCCGGCCCAGATCGAGCCTCAGCCACCGGTCCTTGAGGTGAACCAAAGACAGTCCACCGAACGAATCCGGTGCCTGCTGCAGCTTCAGGTAGTCGGTGTCACCGACCTTGCGGTACTCGCCGACGAATTCGTCGGCCGCCTCGCCGGAACCGACAGTCAGGCCGACGGCCTGCTTCAGGCGTGCCTTGTCGGGTTCGGTACGGTCGACCCAGCCTTTGGCGGACAGGATGAGGTCTTCCTGTTCCTTGTGTGTGGCGTTCAGGTCGTCCTTCCACTCCCGCCAGCCCTGATAGCTGGCGTCCAGTTCGATGCCGAAAGTCCTGAGATTCATCATCCGCCACTGCATGATGCGGATTATCTCGGACGACTGCGGCAACAGGAGAAACAGCAGCGCCGCCATAGCCACTGCCGTGAAAGAGATGAACGCCGTCACGATGACATAGACGTTCGTGTACCACTTGCCTTCCGTAGACATACTCAGGGAACCGCCTCCGCCGTCGGTAACAGGGCGAACAGCAATCGGGAGATCGACTCGGAGGCGTCCGGTATCATGACCTCCACCGACGGACCGAAGCCCTCGAATCCGACGAAGAGGGTCCAGGGCAGGCCGGCGATGGGATTGTCCGCGTCGACCATCGACAGGCTCAGTTCACGGAAGACCTGCTCCTGCCGGTCCACCACGGCCGCGCCCTCAAAGATATGCCGGTCCGTGAAATCGCTGACCGCCGTCTCGGTCACGGCGTCGATGTGCCCGCCGCTGGCCGCCGCGGTCACCGCCGACAGCAATTCGGTCAGTGTCGTCCTGTCGACATTCAGGGTGTAACGCCAAGCCGGATGCCCTTCGATGATCGTGTCCTTGGACATCCCGCGTACGGACCACAGGGAACGTCCGGCGAGTATCTCCCTGACACGCTGGCCGATCGTGGGGCGTCCGGCGGTCTCATAGGCCGTGTCGGGGGCCGGCCGGTAGGTCGGATCGACCGGCAGGAAGGTAGTGACGTCGCGGGGGCTGATATACAGCCAGCGACCGTCGAATTCCGCCAAGCCCGGCCAGAATGAATCCTCTCGTCCTATCCCGTCGAACTTGACGTACCCGAAACCGTCCCCTGGCAGGCGGAATTCGAAATCGACCGATTCCTGCAGGGCTACCGCATCCGTCGTGATGACCCCCCGCAGTTCGACCAGGAGGGGCCGGCCGTCACGCGGCAGCTCTGCCCGACCCTGACCCTCGAACAGTATCGGTGCGGCCAGGCCCGGCGCAGCCTCGTCACCTTCCGCCGGTTCCAGCGGAATCACCACGACCGAGCCTCCGGAGACCCTCAGGTCGAAAGACTCCTGCAGGGCCAGATGCCCCGAGGCCTGACGATAGGCGTCCAGAGTATAGTCGTGACGGAAATACCAGGATACGCCGATACCGACCAGAGCCAAGACCAGCGCGACTATGATGAGTTTGGTGGCTTTGGTGTCCATAAGCATGGATGGCGATCGAATCAATCCTCCGGCTCCAGATATCTCCGGCCCCGCAGCGACGGGGGCAGATAGTCCTGCCGCACAGGACCTTCAGCCGAGGGTGGGTAGATATAGTCCTTACTGTAACCCAGATCCTTCATCAGCCGGGTCGGGGCGTTGCGGAGATGCAGCGGCACCGGTTCGTTGACCGTGTTGGCCACGTCTTCCTTGACCTGACCGTAGGCCCGGTAGACCGCGGTCGATTTCGGCGCTCGAGCCAGATAAGCCGTAGCCTGAGCCAGACAGACATCGCATTCCGGCATGCCTAATTTATGCGCCGCTTCGAAGGCAGCTACCGCCAACGGCAAAGCCTGGGGATCAGCCAGACCGATATCTTCCGAGGCGAACCTGACCAGACGGCGGGCGACATAAAGCGGATCTTCACCCGCTTCCAGCATCCGGCCCAGCCAATAGAGTGCCGCGTCGGGATCCGAACCGCGCAGGCTCTTGTGCAGCGCGGAAATGATGTTGAAGTGCTCCTCTCCGGATCGGTCGTAAAGCAGATGTGAACGGCGGGCCACGCGGGAAATCACTTCACGACTCAAGTGTATCACTTTTTCCGCCTCATCGCCCACCGGCTGACGCCCCCGACGGGATTGACGGGGCGGAGTGGACTTGACTGCCATCTCCAGGACGGACAAGGCGGTCCGCGCGTCACCGTCGGCCATCTCGGCGATCGCCTGAAGCACCCCGTCGTCGGTCCGGATCGCCTTGCCCCCCAGGCCGGATTCCCTATCCCGCAACGCCCTTTCCAGGAGCCGGACGATGGCCGCGACGGACAGCTTCTCCAGCACGAAGACCTTACAGCGCGACAGGAGGGCGGCGTTTACCTCGAACGAAGGATTCTCGGTGGTGGCGCCGATCAGGATCACCGTCCCGTCCTCGACGTGCGGCAGGAAGGCGTCCTGTTGGGCCTTGTTCCATCGGTGGATCTCGTCGATGAAGACGATGGTGCGGGCCCCGTGCAGACCGAGGGTCTCCTTAGCCTCGGCGACGATCTTCCTCAGGTCGGCCACTCCACAGGTCACGGCCGACAGCTGGATGAAGCGCGAGGCGGTCATCTTAGCGATAATCCGGGCCAGGGTGGTCTTGCCGGTACCCGGCGGGCCCCAAAAGATCATCGACGGCACCTCATCAGCCTCGATCAGGTGCCGCAAGGCGCTCCCTTCACCGACAAGATCCTCCTGACCGACGAAACCCTCGAGTGACGCCGGCCTTATCCGGTCGGCCAAGGGAGCCTCCCGTTTGAGCTGCTGTCTGGCCTTATATCCGAGCAGATCCATATGTGGGGACCTTACACCTTATTAGGGAAAAAAGCGACGATTCAGCCCTATACCGGACTTCCCTGCCTTGCCGGACCGAGCATCGACTGATAGGGTTGCTCAGGATCAGGAGATGACCGGGAGGTGTACCTTGAGACGACCTGATGACCGTAAACGATGGGTCTGGGCGATTTTGGCCCTGACCGTCACCATAGGCCTGTTCCTGATATCGCGCTACGGACCTGAACGGGAGCTGCCGCGCTGCGTCTGCGAGAATCCTGACGGCACGCTGGTGATACCGCAGACACCCGAAGCCCTGGCCCGCAGGAACGTGGTCTGGCAGGTGATGAACGGTGCGGGGAACGACCTGCCGCCGTCGGCGGAGAGACGGATCGGCGAGATCCTGACAGCGATACTCGACCCGAACTCCGACACCCTCTCGCGCAACCTCGCCCTGCAGTCCTATCTGCAGAAATCGACGCTCTTCTTCACGGAACAGCGCATCAGCGAGCTGGCGGAGACGCTGGCCGACGGAAGTCCGGCGGAACGGCTGGGGGCACTGCGCCTCATCGCCGCCGCCGACAAGAGCGGCGCCGAACTGATCAGCTCCGTCCTGGCCGATACGGAACGGCTGCATCGCTTCTTCGCCGGGATCGAGATACCGCTCGAGACCCTGCCTGACGGACGCACCCCTTGACCGACGCCTCTGATTTACGGGCCCTCCGGCCCGTTTTCCTTACCCCTTGAAATGAATCCGATTCTGCATTATGCTGTTTCCGTCATCGGGGCGTGGCGCAGTTGGTAGCGCGCATCGTTCGGGACGATGAGGTCGCTGGTTCAAGTCCAGTCGCCCCGACCACACGGAAGGCAGCCGGTAAAGCCGGCTGCTTTTCTTCAGACGACCATCAAAGACACCCGCGTACGGCGGGTGTTTTTGCGATCGATGACTTTTTAAACTGTGGTCGACCGTTCAACCGGCATCATGACGCCGCAGCTCGATCTTCCGCTTGGCGAATTCCTCCAGGGTGTCGCAATCCCGGTTGTCGAGATAGTATTCCATCTCCAATCTCTCGATATCCTTCGGCGAAAGTTCCGGCCCGAAATCACCGGCCAGGTTATAGAGTTCGCCGAATCTCTCGATATCGAAAGACTCCTTCCGGTCATCGGCCTCCTCCTTGGCCTGCTCCAAAAGAACCCGACGCTCGGCCAGGGCCTCCTCGCCCTTCCGTGCGACCTCATCCAATACCTCTTTCAGTTCGGAATTATCCATGACGTATCCCTCTCCCGACGACTCGTAGCCGCCGAACCTCTCTCTCATATTTTTTGAGACACTCTTTAATGTATTAGGACCTTACGACAACCCGACCGACGACGCAAGCCCCGACCGTCAGGATGCCGGCACCAATTTCTCGTAATATTCAGTGAACTGCTGCAGCTGCGGGTCGTTGTCACTGGTCTCGTCTTCCTTCCTGATCTCACGCGGCGCGTTCTCGTAATAGGCGCTCCGGGCGCTCTTCTCTCCGGTCGCCTGAGAGGAATAGTCGGGCAGACGTTTCCCGGCTCGCATCAGTATCCAGGAGCTGATCGCCTTGGCCGTCTTACCGCACCCGTCGGCGAAGAAATGATCGGACAGGTCGATGCGGTATTCGGCCCAGGCAGCCAGCTTGACCGGGTCCTCCTCCGGGTCCTGAAGACGTTCGTGCAGCTCCTGATAGAACTGGGCCATGGCCTTCTCCAGGTCGGCGACGCGGGTATAGGGATATTTGGTGGAATCGGCGCCGCCGCGGATGAGTATTCCCTCCTTGAGGATACCCCCGTTTATCTTCAGGGCGATGTTCTCGACGAAGTCCCTGAGCTCTTCAGGGCTGCCGAACGAAGCCTCCCGGTTGTCGAACAGCTCCCGGGTGGCCTCCTTGAAATTCTGCTTGGCCCGCTCGGCGGCGGTCTCGGCGGTGAGATCACCGGCCATCTTCTCGGCCTTGTCCGCCGAAGCCGAAGTGTCGACCACCCCGCTGGCGGTCCGACTGGTCGCTTCCAGGTTCTTCTGGGCGGCCTCGACGTAATAATCCCTGGAGGGCGGGACCTCGTTGATCTCCCGGGAATGCTCGTTGAGCGCCTGCTCCAGCGTCTTGCCCTTATATTTGGACAGGGCGGCCCGATTGGTATCGCGGAATTTCTCCGGCGTCGACGCCAAAATCCTCTCGATGTAATCGTCGTCGATCACCGTATCCCGCAACCGATCGATCTCCGCCTGGGCATCCTCCGTGTTCAGGGCCTGGTCGAACAGCTCCATGTTCAGGATCCTGAGGCCGCGGTCCCTCTTCTCGGCTATCAGTTGCGGCTCACCGTCCGGACCCGGCGGTCCGTAAAGCGCGTAGGTGTCGATCTTGTCGTTGGTCATGGCCTTCCAGAGAAGATCGTTCCGGTTCTCCCTGATCCCCTGGAAGCCCTGGGCCACCGCATCGAACGGCACCAGAGGATCTTTCCCGCCGGGGGGCCGGGCCAGGACGACGATCAACGAACTCTCCAGCGGAGCGTCGACGTCGAGGAGTTTGAGCGACTTACCGGACCTCTCGGCGAGCTCCACCAATTCATTCACGTTTTTCGCCTTGTTCAACCGCTTATCGATGATCATCGAGGCCTCGGCCGTGTTCTCTATCCTGTTGGATACGGCCCGGGAGAGCATCGAGCCCTCTTCGTGAGTCTGATAGTGCGTCACGTTCTGCCAGCTGTCCCGATCCGATTCGGCACTCTTCAGCCCTTCCTTGTAGGTATCGGGGTTGATCGCCCCGTCAGGGTTGCCGGTCTCCGGATTGATCGCCTTGCTGAAGAGCGGGTGTTCCTTGAGATTGGTCGTCTTGCCGGAGGCCGTGTTCCCACGCAGGGCGAAGACGGAATTCGGTGATTCCATCCGGTCGGACAGGTCCAGGGCCTTCTGCACCTCCTGTTCGACGATCTGCTCGTGCAGCCTCCGGCGTTCCGGGACCCAGCTCTCCGGATCGTCCAGGAAGGCGTCCAGGTCCTTGTCGGCGACCGGCTCGGTCCCGTAGGTATAGGCGTCATGGCTGGTCAGCTTCCCCTCGCTGCGCCGCAAGATCTCGTGCCTCAACTCATAACTGTTGCCGCGCCGTTCCAGCTGTTCGTCCAGCTCCTTGACCTCCTGCAGCGCTTCCCCGGAGTTCTCCTTGGATACCTCGATCTCCCGCAGGCCGCCGGACTCGTCGACGATGAGCAGCCGGTCACCGCGCCCCCGCAACAGGCTCAGCTCCAGACCCTGCAGGGCGCCGGCGTTCTTCTCATTGAACTCCTTGATGTAGGCTGCGGCGTTCTCGTCAGTCAGTTCAGGCAGGCTCTGACGGATTAGATCCACCGCCTTGGACCTGATGTCTATCAGCTTGTCCCGGTCCTGCTCCTGGGCCATCTCTTCCCTGATCTCGTCCAGCGATTCGAACAGGGCGGGATCGGGCAGCTCCGGACCCGTCTCGCCGGATTCCTCCTGGAGAGACTGGTCCACCACCTCTTCCAGCTCCCGCTCAGAGACGTCCTCCCAGGCTCGGGGCGCTTTCTTCGTCTCCCGGGCCAGGCCGGGTACCGGCAGGGGCGGTGGGGTCTCGGGAGCCGTCGGCGCCGGCTCTTCATCGGTGATGATGTCCTCATCGCTGATCTCCATCACCTCCTCCGGCGGCTCTTCCCCCTCGCCGGGCATCTCCTGAAGCGCCCCGTCCACCATCTCCTCTATCTCAGTCTGGGTGGCCTCCTGAAGAGAGGTCACTTCGCCCTGAATCCTATCCAGGCTGGCGTCCACGCCGGTTTCCTGACGGACCGCCGACACCTCATCGGACTCCAATCCGATGTTGTCGACGTTCTTCTGGATGCGCTGTTCGCCGCCGGCGACGACCGCCTTGGCCGCCTCATCGACCAACCGTAACCGTTCCGCCGAAAACGACTCAAAGGCGGCCTGATCGGGCACGTCGGGCAGTGATTCCGGCACCTCAAAAGATTCGGGTAACGACTCCATCTCCTGAGCGGCCCGGGCGCGGTCCTGTGATGATTCGACTCCAGACTGCATACGGTCACTCCAGATCGATATTCTTCCTGATCTGTTCCATCTTACGGTCCTCCAGCACCTTGATGAATTCGTCGATGACCCGATCCTGTTCTTCCTTGAGACGCCTTATCTCGAGAAGATATCTCTGATACACCTCCTCCACCGACTGGGCCTTTTTCTTGTAGTCCTCTTCAGCCATAACCGGTATGGTCAATCGGCTTTCCCGTCCCGATACCTGTCAAGCTCATTTAGCAACACCCTGTAGGAAAGGGCAACCATCGTCTGCAGCATCCCGCCCGCCCGGGGATAGGTCTCGAACGGGACCGTGGACAGGGCGGCGATCATGGGGCGGACGATCGGCAGGAAATACCCCTCGACCCACGCCGCATCCATCACGGCCATGCCGTAAGTGACGCTGGTGCAGTTGTCATAGAGATCGGACAGCTTGATCAGCCTGACGCCTTCCTCGGCTGAGGCGACCTGCCGAACGTAGGGTTCCGGATGTTCGTCACCGAACCGGTTAGTCATGCCCTGAATGAGCCTCAGGCCGTCGGCTCCGAAATACTCCTCGATCTCCGCCTCGGTCACGTCGGTATCCTCAAGGGTGTCGTGGCCCAAGGCAGCGATCACGATATTCTCCCGTTCCTCCTGATTCCCCTCGTCGGAACCGTCAAGCACGGCCTCCAGGATCCGGGAGACCCGATCGAGATGATGCCACTCCCTTTCCTTGCCTCCTAAGCGCGTCCGTCTGGAATGCATCTTTTTCACGAAGGAGAGGGCCTCAGCCCTCCTTTTTTCGAAAATTGAACCCATGATGACGGTCGTTTAAGCGTGGATTCCGCCTGACTGTTTCCGTCTCTCATCTTAATTATACCAGATGACGGACGGCCCATCAGAAGACGGCCCCGATTACGGGGCCGTCTGATTCCGTTCTTCGATCATCGGGATTACGCCTTTTTCATGGTCCGCCTGACGAATCTGAGGGAAACGATCGCCGCGACCAGGATCAGGATGGCCGCCAGATAGACATAACGCCGTTGACTGGCGGCGGCCGGCGTCTCCGGCACGTTGACCTCCGGAGCCAGGGTCGCTTCCAGGAAATCCGCCTGGGTGACGGCGCGGGCCTCACGGACGAAAAGCGCCAGAGGGTTGCTCTTGCGGACCACCTTGCCGGTATCGTCAGTGACGACGACATAGACGGTGTGATCGCCGTCGGTCAGGGTGTCCGCCAACTCATACGACCAATTGCCGTCAACGTCAGCCTGGGTCGTCAGGACCATCGGCACGTAGCTGTAGACATAGAGCAGGCAGCTGGCTCCGGGATCGCACCGGCCGTCCAGCGTCAGGATATCCCCGCTGCCGGCAGCGGCCGTCAGGCCTTCATCGACGACCCCGGCCCCGCGCGGCTGCTCGAGCGGTCGGCCGCTGACCAGGGCCTGTTCGGTGGGATCGAGGGCCCGATCCAGTTCGCCCTCTCCGGCCGGATCGCTGCCTTGCCCCAGCTCCTCGGCGTCGTTGACGCCGTCCCCGTCACTGTCGGGATCGTCCCAGGCCCATCCGTGAGCCTTCTCATAATCGTCCGGCAGGCCGTCCAGGTCGGCGTCGAGCATGGCCACCGCGGCCGAGACACGCGTCTCCTCCTTCCTGACCGATTCGCGCCAACGGGTCTGGCCGACCAAGTGATGCGGCACCGGAGTCATCCCGGGCAATTCCACGAACACCTCCTCCTCGACGGCCCGTTCGATGACCCGGTCGGCTTTGGCGACCACGTCCTCCGCAGGATAGCTCATTGTGGCAAGTGCCTTGATCTTATTACAGGCCGCCTCGTCCAGTCCGTCACATCCCGGAAAGACACCCTGACTCGTCTCCAGCAGGTACTTCTCGCAAGATTCCTTGGTGGTATGGCCGGCCGCAGCACAGGTCTCGTCGGCATACCGGGCCGCCAACCAAGCGGCGCAGGTCTCGGCGGGCACATCGTTGGCGGTACATTCTTCAGCGGCTATGACGGAGATGTCGGCCTCGCCCATCTTCCCCGAAGTGACCGTTCCGGCCGCGGTACCACCGGTCTCCATGATGAACTCCTCGATCGATTCCTCCAGTTCTTCAGAGATCTCCGGAACCTCCGCGTCCGCCCCGGTCGATCCGTAAGCATGGACGCCGATGGTGGCGCCGACGGTCGACGGAGCCTGGACCGTCATGCGTCCGCTGACGATAGCCTGCTGCAGCACGGCCGCCGCATCGATCACCCCCACGGGAGTGAGGGATACGGAACGCCTCATCTTCTCTCCGGGCTTCTCGGATGAAATCATCCGCGATTTCTGGGGCCCGGCGGTCACCGCCCCGGCCCCATCCTCCGAGACAGTAGGCTGCTTGGGCGCGGTTTCGGTCGCGGGCTTTGGTTCAGGTGCCGGTTCCGGTTCGGGTTCGGGCTTTGGTTCAGGTGCCGGTTCCGGTTCGGGTTCGGGCTTTGGTTCAGGTGCCGGTTCCGGTTCGGGTTCCGGAATCACCGATATGGTGACCGGAGCAGCCTGGATAGTCACCGCCGCCCCCTGGTCATCGTAGCCCTGAGCGCTGGCCGTGATGATATGGTCACCAGGTTCCCTGGACACCCCCGAAACCGTCCAGACGTCCGCTTGTTCGGTCGACGGATCGGCCCGGAACGACTCCCCCGGACCGCCGGCCGCCGGCGCCACGGATACGCTGACCGGGACCGATATGTCACCAGCCGGCGGCCCCTCGGTACGTACCCGGATATCGAACCCTCCGGTGACGGCTTCGCCCGACGACGGCTGGATGATCGATACCTTGCTGAGCGCCGGGTGGGCCACCTCTTCCGACGGCGGCAGCCCCTTGGTGGTGAACGTGCCGGTGCCGGAGGTCGCTGTCAGGCCGGATTCGGACACGGATCTCACCCGATAATGGTAGGTCGTGCCCGGCTGCAGCTCCCAAAGCGTGATGGCGTGGCTGATCTCGCGGACCTCGGTCTCCTCAAGCGGTATGATCTTCCGATAGGTCTGTCCGAGTGACGCTGAGATCCCGAAATCGACCACGGATGTCGACAAAGCGTCCGTAGTCCACGTGACCACCGCCGAAGTCTCCGTGATCATCTCTGCGGGCACCGACGGACCCGAGATGATGACCGGCGCAGCTGCCGAAGCCGACGATGACGTATCGGCGGGTGGTACCGTCTCGGTCAGATCTTCCTCCGTCATGCCGGCCTGCCCCGTCGAATCGTCCGTCGTCTCGTCGCCGGCCGGCGGCGCGGCATTCTGGTCGGCCGTCTGTGCCAAGACCGTGACCATGGTGAAGGGTACGATGACTATCACGGCAGCGGAAACCGCGATCCGATAGGCCCACGACAACCGCTCACGATCGATATATTTGGAGATTGGGTCCATAGCCGGCTTTGATGAGGCATCTTAATTATGGGGGCGTCTGACCCCTTATCTTAAGACAAGTATAAGGCAAACGGCCCGACCGCTCAATATTCGGACTGGCCGATCAAAAAACCCGCCTTCCTTTTAAGGATGGCGGGCGAACGGACGGGGAACGGCGGTCATTGGAGTCAGGCCGCCAGTACCAACCAGGTCTCCAGCTCTTTCCAGGGCTCCCCAATCGGGATGGCCCGGGGCAGGATCTCCATGAGAGGCACCAGCTCACCGAAGCTCCGGCGGTCACCGATCGCCGCATAGGCCAGCAGATAATAGGCCGCGATGAGCGGCGTGGTCCAGACCGCGGCCATGAGCGGCAGATCCAGCTGACCTATGAAGGAATCATGGCTCTGCTGCAGGGCATACAGCAGCCGGTCCACCAGACAGGAACTGACCAGGTCATCGAGCTCTTTCCTCAGGTCCTCCGGCAGTGACCGGTCGAGCTCTTCCTTCCGGTTCTTCCAGAAGATCAGCGGCAGGTGCATCACATAGGCCTGTTCGGCGCGCAGATGGGATTCTTCTTCGGCGAAACCGGAGCGGGAAGGGATGACGCGTACCTGATTGGCGACCGTCCGACCGGCCCGAGCTATGGCCCGGGCCACGGCAGACGTATCGAGACTCGCGGAGGGTTTCAGCGGATAGGAACCGTTCTCACCGTACGTGACGAGCGGTTCCAGGAGCTGCAACGAACGCTGGGCCAGTATCCGGTCGCGGACCCGGGCCTTGATGAAGTCGTACAGCTGCTCTCTCACCTTGACCATGACCGACCTCCCGGGACATGGAAACCTATTCCGAAGGAACGATGGTCCCATTTCCTCATCGTCGCCCCTCTTTGTCAACGGCGAGGTGCCCGGACGGCTGGCCAGCAACGCGGGAGATAAGCTATAATGATCCGGTATGATTTCAGACCTGGATACGTTCGTCAGGGATTCCCTGAAACAGGGGCTGTCGCGAGACAGTGTCCGCGAGGCCCTCCGCTCCGCCAGATGGCGGGAAGAGGAGATCGCCGCGGCACTCGACCGTTATGCCAAGGTGGACTTCCCCGTCCCGGTACCCAAGCGGTCGCCCTATCTTTCGGCGCGCGAGGCCTTCATGTACCTGCTGCTGTTCCTCTGTCTCTACATCTCCGCGGTCAGTTTCGGCCGACTCCTTTTCGAATTCATCAACCGCGCCTTCCCCGACCCCCTGAGGTACTTCGAACAGGCCGATACCTCAGGCCTGAGGATGTCGGTGGCTTCGCTCATCGTCGCCTTCCCCCTGTACCTCTGGCTCTCCTGGCTCACCCTCAAGGCCGTCCGCCAGGATCCGGACAAGCGCGGCTCGAAGATACGCAAGTGGCTGACCTACATCACGCTGTTCGTGGCGGCCGGCGTCATCATCGGCGACCTGATCACCCTGCTGTTCAACCTGCTGGGCGGTGAGCTGACCACGAGGTTCTTGCTCAAAGTGGCGGCCGTGCTGCTCATCGCCGGATTGATCTTCGGTTATTACCTATGGGATCTGCGACAGGAGGAGAAAAACGACTGAAGCGGCCCGACGGGCTCAGGATCTTCGTCGGTCTGGTCATCATCATGGTGGCTACGGCAGTGGTGGCCGGCCTTTACCTGTCCGGTTCGCCTTCCAAGGAACGCGAACGGCGATCCGACCGCGAAAGGGTCAGTGACCTCCAGTACCTGGCGACGACGATCGATGCGCATTACAGCCGGGTCGGCGTACTCCCGGAGAACCTGACGGATCTGGAGCTGGGCGGCACCGAGCAGTTCACGGACGCGGTATCCGATCCGGTGACGGGTGACCGCTACGACTACCGGACGACCGGTCAGCTCAGCTATGAACTGTGCGGCCGCTTCGATCATCCCTCAGAGAAGGACGAGGAGGGTCGCTATTACCCGCCTGAGCCGCGACCCGTCAGCCCGCTCGGGACGGATGTCAAGATCAGGGACTGGACGCATCCGGCCGGTGACTTCTGCTTCGGCCTGGAGGTCCAGCGGTATGGGATACCTGATGTCTGCAGCGTGGTCGACCCCTGCCCCTTCGGGCAGACCTGTGCCGTGCTGCCCGGCAGTCCGGGAGCGGTCTGCGTCCCGGAAGGCAAGGAATGCCTGGCCGCGGGGTGCCCTGAAGATTGCCGTATCGCTGAAAGTTATCCGGTCCAGGTATCCTGCGGACAGGAAAATGATACGGGAGGAGACAGCTGTCATCTGAGGCGGCATGTCCGGACCGGAGAGATCGGCTGCTTCGGCTGCTCTGAGGGTGTCTGCCGCCGGCCCGATGCGGACTGGGAGGTATATGAACTTCCTGAGGATAATCTGGGCATACCCTATGCCTGCTACCCCACCCCGGACGGCTGCGCCTTAGCCCAATGAATCCGAAACCGGCAATGAAACCGAAACGGCCCTGCGACAGGGCCGTTCTTATTTGACCGCTCAGGCTCCCGGTCCGTCAAATTATACCTGACATGATCACTCCGGCCAGCACCAGACGATAGACCACGAAAACGGCCAGGCTATGATGGCGAAGGAAGCGCAACAGGAAATGGATACTGACGAGGCCTATCCCGAAAGACGCCAGGAAACCGGTGAAGAGCGGCCAGCCCCAGACACCCGCGTCACCGACAGTATACAACTCCACGCCCTTGAGCAGGCCGGAACCGGCGATTATCGGGAAGGCCAGCAGGAAACTGAAGCGGGCCGCCCGGTCCCGGCGCAGGCCGACCAGCAGGCCGCCGGAGATGGTGGCACCGGAACGGGACACTCCGGGAACCAAGGCCAAAGACTGGAACAGGCCGACGATCAACCCGCGTTTCGCGCTGAGGCGGCGATCCTGTCGGGCGAACCTCTCGCCGAGCAGCATGACGGCGCTCCCGGCGATCAGTGTCACGGCGACCAGTCGGGAGCTACGGAAGACCGTCTCCATCTGGTCCTCCAGGAGCAGCCCGAGGATCATGGCCGGCAGGGTACCGACGATTATCGCCGCGAGCATGGTCCGCGCCTCCGGTTCCGTCGGCCGACGCAGCACCAGGCGCACGGCGCTCCGCAAGAGACGGTGCAGATCGCTCCGGAAGTAGATCAGCACCGCCAGTATCGTGGCCAACTGCAGCACGGCGTCCACGGCCAGACCCTGTTCCGTACCCATGCCGAAAGCCTCACGTGCGACTATCAGGTGCCCGGATGAGGAGATCGGCAGGAACTCAGTCAGCCCCTGGATCACTCCGAGGATTGTGCCGGAAAATATATCCATCGGTTTTCGGCTGACGCCCGTTTGGCCGCCGTTGGCGGGCGTGCTATATTTCCTGCCGTACCGGCTTTCCGCAAGGAGGCTGCCATGTCGGCATTCATGTACTCGGACGGCAAGACGGTCAACGTGATCGTTTCACTCTTCGAACTTGAGGCGGCCGCAGCGATGCTCGGCGGTCACGCCATCGCCCTGGACGGACGGGCCGAGAGATGGCGGCGGTTCAGCGCCCTGATCGGACGGGTGATGGGCAGCGGCGGCAAGCTGCAGATACAGACCGACGGACTGCTGCGCCGGATCCGGCCTGGTACCTCATCCATGGTCCCGCTTCCCGAAGCGCCCGAAGAGATCCGCCGGCGCATCTTCCGCACCCTCGATTTCTTCGCCTCCAGGAACTGCAGTCCCTATGAGGAGTCGTCCGTCGAACTCTTCCACTGACCCCGCGACCGGGGTCTTTTTCTTGCCGGAGGTCAGGCTGACGGCCAGCCACCGGCCGACAGGAAGGAGACGGCTGACAGGAACGCCCCGAGCAGGAACGCTACAGCCATGAGACCCGGACGGACCTTCTTCTCGGTCCGTCTGATGCCGATGTAGGAACAGATCAGTATGACTAACATCACCGCCTTGGACGACTCGCAGAACAGGCAGAAAGCGCCGATCACCAGGAACTCGACCGCCGAGAGATAGACCGAAAAGACCAATGCGAACAAGGTCAGGGCCGCCATGAGATTGTAGCGCCCACCGAGCCGGCGCAGTCTGGTCAGGGCGAAGACCGCCAGGAAATAGAAAATACCCAGCAGGGCGACAGGCAGACCGAACAGCTCGGAATAGGCGCTGGCGTTGACCACGTCACAGGAGACGCCGCCACCGAAACCGCAGGATGCCTGCCCGACCGCTGCCAGATGGACGTAGGCCAGATAGCCGAGCAGCGCCGTTCCGATACCGCAGAACAGCATGACTGTCGAATCGATTTTATCAGTGTCGTTTCTGTCCATAGAAATGGTCGCGGTCCTCAGGGACCGCCTTGATGCGTCAAAGAGTATAGCACGGTGTTCCGCATGAAAAAAGACCGGCAAGTATCGCCGGTCATGTCGGCCTGTCATCCGTCGCCTTTGGGTTTGACGGTCCTTTCCCGCACGACCTGATCACCGTCGGACTCGCCTTCCACCTTGACCCGGATCTTCTCCACCTTCTGAGGACTGACCTTCTTCTTGGCCTCGTCGATCGCCTCGTCGGCCGCGTCGAGCTGTTTCTTGGCGCCGTCGCCCTTCTTCTCCTTGATGACCTTGGTCACCTCGTCCTTAAGGCGCTTCTTGACCTTCTTGGAATACCCCTGGTTTTCCGAATCGTCGACGCCCTCACCATCCTTCTTCGGCGTGACCTCGACATGGACCCTTTCCTTCTCCAGAGGTTTGGCCTCTTCCTTCTTCTCACCCATGGGTGACCTCCTCTACCAATGAGCTGCCGCCTGATCGGATAACTGCGGCCATCACATGATGGCATAAAGCACCAGAGCCTTCAAGTCGCCCCAGGTCCGATGCCGTCCGCGATCGGTCACAACACGGAAAAAACGCTCATTATCCCGAAGGAAGTCAGGGCGGTGAACAGCAGGTTGCCCAACAGCAGGGGTGCGGCGACATAGGCCAGCCGGTAACCCATGAGGCCCAGGGGGATCGCCAAGACCTCATTCGGGAAGGGGGCAATGATGGCGTAGATGAACATGAGACCGATCGGCGCCCAGTAGTGCCTTTCCCGGATACGCTCCAGACGCCTCACGGCCCGGCGCATCTTGCCGGTCACCAGCTTCCGGCCGGTCCGCCCCACCAGGAAGGCGATCAGGTCGGCGATGGTGACCCCCACCGCCATGACGACGATGGCCAGCCTGATATCGAGTCCGGAGACCACGAACAGCGGCAGGAAAGCCACGGCAGGGATCGGCACGAGGATGTTGAAGCCGCTGAAGACGGAGATGACGAAGAGTCCAGGATAACCGTACGCGGCGATGGCCTCGCGCAGTCCGGCATGTCCCACCGCATATACCCCGAGACCCATCCCGGCGATGAGCGCCAAGACGGCGCCGACGAACCTGATCCTGTTGCTGTCACCTGGGCGCATACGGGTCCCATTGTATCAGGCGCCGTTGACGCCAGGAAGCCGGACGACATCCGGCTTCCTCTGTGTGATGATCTGTCGCCGCCACTGCCTCATTCACTGCCGCTCCTGCAACGTGACCTGTACCTCCGTCTCCTGGCCCTTGTGCAGGATCTTCAGGGTGACCGTATCACCGACCCGATATCCCCTGATGGCCACGACCAAGGGGTGTGACTGGGTCAGGCGCTCGCCACCCACTTCCAGGATGATGTCGTTCTCGACGATGCCGGCGAGGTCGGCCGGTGAACCCGGCGTCACCGCCAGATCGATCTGTCGTTCGCCCCGGACGACCAGGGCACCGTAATCCACCGGCAGTTGGTTCTCCTGGGCCATCTCCTCGTCGATCATCACGTAACGCACGCCCAGGAAGGGCCGAAGTATCTTGCCGTGCTGCCGCACGCTGTCTACGGCCAGCCTGACGTCATCGATCGGCAGGGCGAAACCGATGTTTTCCGATCCCTGCACGATCGCCACGTTGACCCCGATAGCCTTGCCGTGCAGGTCCAGCAGAGGACCGCCGGAATTGCCGGGGTTGATCGCGGCATCCGTCTGGAGGACATCAAACAGGTCCTCGGCGGCGTGCTGTCCGTCGCTGGCGGTGATGGACCGCTGCATGCCTGAGACCACCCCGACCGACACGGAATTGCTGAAACGGCCGAGCGCGTAACCTATGGCCAGGACACCCTGACCGACGCGGACATCATCGGAATCGCCCAGTTCCACGAAGGGATGGTCCTCACCGGGAATCCTCAAGACGGCGATGTCATTGACCGGATCGCGGGCCAACACCTCGGCCTCATGCTTGCTGCCGTCCTGCGTGACCACGGTGTACTCGGCTGACTCTTCGGAGACCACATGCTTGTTGGTGACGATATAGCCGTCGGCGGACACGATGAACCCGGTGCCGGCTCCCACCTCCCGTCTTTCCGTGCCTTTCTGGCGGTATTGCGGTACGGAGAAGCCGAAGCCGTCGCCGAAGAAACGTTCGAAGAACTCATCGCCGGAGAAGGGATCGTACATATACTGCTCGAAGACCGGCATGTCCTTGGAGACGACGATCGACACCACCGCAGGCGAGACTTTCTCCACCACGGCGATGCGGGCCTCCTCCTCACGGAAGACCTCCGACCCGGCATCGGTGACGCCGGATACCGGGGCCCGGCGCAATACCTGGACCGGAGAATAGAACGGTTCGGGCAGTAATGACGTGTGGGCCGCCAGGAAGCCGGCCACGAAACCGAAGGCGGTGGAGACGAAGACGGACAAGACCAGGCTCGCCAAAACCGCCCTCCTGACCTCCTTGTTGCTCTCAGGCATGGCTTTGATGGTTAGGAATCATCCGCGGACATTATAACGCCCCGACCCGAGGTCGGGCAACGGGTGGGGCCCGGCTGGGCCGCACCAGGACAGAGGCGCTTTGATCGGGAAATTCAGGAACAGCCGCTGGTCGAACCGCAGTTCAGGCATTTGTAGCAGGACCCGTTCCGGACCATCATCGCCCCGCAGGTATCGCAGGGCGGGGCGTCCGACTGGGTGTCGAAACTCATGGTCAAAGAATCGGCCGTTCTGGCGCCTTCAGCCGCCTGCGGCGTCTCGCCGAGGTGCATCTGCTTGGCCGATCCTGCGTCGTCGTCTTCGGTTTCCCGAGACCGCTCCTCGTTGGAGGCGTCGACATCGGCCTGACCCTGTTCGGCCAGAGTCTGCGCTTCGGCGTTGATGCCGATAGCGTGCAGTTCGTCCGATGACAGGAACTTCATGGCCAACCACCTGAAGATATAATCGACGATCGACTTGGCGATCCGGATATTGGGATTGTTGGTGAAACCTGAAGGTTCGAAACGTACATGGATGAACTTGTCGATCAGCACCCGCAGAGGCACGCCGTATTGCAGGGCGATCGAGGTCGAGGTGGCGAAGGAATCCATCAGGCCGGAGACGACCGATCCGCCCTTAGCCATACGGATGAATATCTCCCCGGGCGTCCCATCGGCATAGAGCCCGACCGTGATATATCCGCGGTGGCCGGCGACGCTGAACTTGTGGGTCAGGGACCGCCGCTCGTCGGGCATCCTCCGCCGCAGCGGCCCGCGGACCTCGCGTTTGGCTGCGGTGGCTGTCTCCGCCGGTTCGCTGTCCGGCTGGCCCCGCCCTCCACCATCAGGGTTGGCGGCCACACCGTCCTTCTGTGCCGTCGTCGTCAGCACCTGTTGCCCCTTGGAGCCGTCGCGGTAAATGGCTACCGCCTTAAGTCCGGTCTTCCAGGATTCGATATAGGCGTTCTCGACATCCTCGACCGTGGCCTCATGAGGCATGTTGACTGTCTTGGATATCGCACCGGACAGCAGTGGCTGCACCGCGGCCATCATGCGGATATGACCCATATAGTTGATGGAGCGGCTCCCCTTGGCCGGCCGGAAGGCGCAGTCAAAGACCGGCAAGTGCTCCTCCTTGAGATGCGGCGCCCCCTCAATCGTCTCTTCCCGGTCGAGATACCCAAGGATCTCCTGCGCCTGATCGGCATCATAACCGAGACGGTCCAGGGCGAAACGGACCGTACGGTTGACTATCTTCATCAGGCCGCCTCCGACCAACCACTTGTATTTGACCAGGGCGATATCCGGCTCGATTCCGGTAGTATCGCAATCCATCAGGAAACCGATCGTTCCGGTCGGCGCGAGCAGCGACACCTGGGCGTTCCGGTAACCGTGGGACATGCCGGCTTCGAGCGCCTCGTCCCAGGATCTCCGGGCGGCCTCACGGACTATGGGCGATACCCCCTGCTCCGGGATGGCATAAGCCTGGTCACGGTGCAGACCAATCACCTTGAGAAAGGGTCGTTCATTGAGTTGGTAATAGCGGAACGGCCCCATCGTCTCCGCCAGCCGGGCGGACTGCCGATAGGCCAGTCCGGACAGAAGCGCCGTGACGGCAGCGGCACAGTTCCTGCCCTCTTCCGAATCATAGGCCAGTCCCTGGGCCATGAGCAGGGCCCCGAGATTGGCGTAGCCTATACCCAGCGGCCGGAATCCGTGACTGTTCTCCTCGATGGCCGGAGTCGGATAGCTCGACAGGCCCACCACTATCTCCATGGCCGTGATCATCACCTCGGTCGCCTGGCGGAATCCGGTGACGTCGAAACCCTTCTCCGGATCGTAGAACTTCATCAGGTTTAGCGACGCCAGATTGCAGGCCGAGTCGTCAAGGAACATGAATTCGGAACAGGGATTCGAGGCGTTGATCCGTCCGGAATTCGCTGAAGTGTGCCACCGGTTGACCGTGGTATCGAACTGCATCCCCGGATCGCCGCACTCCCAGGCGGCCTCGGCTATCCGGCGCATCAGCCGGCGTGCCGGTACCGTATCCACCGTCTCGCCGGTGGTTATCGCCCTGGTCTGCCAGTCACCGTCCTCGATGACGGCCCGCATGAACTCATCGGTGACGCGCACGCTGTTGTTGGCGTTCTGAAAGAAAATGGAGCTGTACGCCTCGCCGTCCATCGATCCGTCGTAGCCGGCGGCGACCAGCGTCTTGGCCTTGCGCTCCTCCCTGGCCTTGCAGGTGACGAATTCCTCGATGTCGGGGTGGTCGGCGTTCAGGATCACCATCTTGGCGGCCCGACGCGTCTTGCCGCCGGATTTGATCACGCCGGCGAAGGCGTCATAGCCGCGCATGAAGGAGACCGGGCCGGAAGACTTGCCGCTGGAATTGGACAGCCGCTCCCTCGAAGAGCGGAGCCGGGACAGGTTCGAGCCGGTACCGGACCCGTACTTGAAAAGCATCCCTTCGGTCACGGCCAGGTTGAGGATGGACCTCATGTTGTCGTCGACCGAATTGATGAAGCAGGCCGAACACTGCGGCCGTACGTTCACGCCCACGTTGAACCAGACCGGACTGTTGAAGGCCGCACGTTGGTCGACCAGAATGGCCGTCAGTTCGTCCTCGAAGACGTCGGCGTCCGTGGCGGAGGCGAAATACCCGCTGGCCCGACCGTGATCGGCTATCGTCTTGGCCACCCGTGAGACTATCTGCCGGACGGAACTCTCCCGCTCCGGCTTCCCCAACTCACCGCGGAAATACTTGGAGGCGACGATGTTCGTCGCACTCTGGCTCCAGGACTTGGGGACTTCGACGCCCCGCTGTTCGAACACCTTCTGGCCCTGAGCGTCGGTCAGTACCGCATCCCTGATCTCCCACTCGATCCCGTCGAACGGATGCGTACCGTCGTACGAGAACACCCTCTCCAACCGCAGGCCGGGACCGGTCGCCTGTGACGCCTGCCGGATCGGAGCGCCCCGCCGATCCAGATAGGACTTGACCGCGAAATGCAGGTTGTTGTCGAGCAGGACCAGAGCGATGATCCGAGCGATATCGTCGGTGGTCGGTACGGTATGCCCGTCGAATTCGCGATCCAACCGCATCAACGCCTGATGGGTACACCTGGCCAGCAGGGCACTGTCATCGATACCCACGCCGTCTAAAGCCCGAGAGAAAGAGAGACCGATCTTCTCCGAAGCGAAATCGACCGTCGACCCGTCAGGTTTCCGCACCCGCTTGACCCTAAGCAAATCCGGGATCTGCTCCAGGATACTCGACACTATGCGCCTGGTCTCATCGGTCTGACCGGATAGTGCATCTGCCCTTTTGGCGGGAACGGCTCCGTACATAGACGATATGTCTTAAAATCGAAATAAATATTTATACTATATATTGTATTCCTTTTTCTGATTCTACCACAAGATATTGTATCAAATTGTGGACAACTTAACCGAGTGAAAAAAAGCGAGTGAAGGTATCACTCGACAAGCCCTTAAATGACGGCTCTCCGTACGGGCCCCGCGTGCTTGTCTCCGCTGGCCCGTGACCGAACTCCCCTCTTCCCCGATCCGGCCCCGGCCCTAGAACGGCATCGTCAGGTTAACCGGCCGGACCCGGTCCTCCTTCAGGGCGAAATCCACGGGTACCTTCACCTCTTCCCCGCTCCTCTCCCTGAATTTCACGAAACCGTTCTCCAGACCGAACTCATAGACCTCTTTGGTGACCTTCACGTCCTGCAGGCAGTACTCCTTCAGCTTTTCGATCTCGCCCCTCCGGAAGAACTCGATCGCCTGAAGGCCGTCGCCGGTCTTGCCGACACCTAATGAGGTCTGGGCGACATTATCCAACTTGATCCGGAAACCCAGCTGACCCTCTATCTCCTTGAGCAGGTCGAGTGAACGGAAGCGGGTGAGATCGCCCGGATAGTAGGTGTTCAGGACCGGGTAATCGAAGCCCAGGATGTTATACCCGATGATGCGGTCGGCATTCTCGAATATCCTCCAGAGACGCGGCAGGTCGGGCTCCAGGAAGGTCTCGTAAGTATCGGTGTCGTAACTGTACACGCCGACCAACGATACCTTGAGCAGGCTCGGATCGTAACGGCCGACGTCGGCGAAACTGTTGCTGGTCTCGATGTCGAAGACTATCTCCTTGCCCATAGATACAAACGTTCAGGAACGTGACTTTACCATGTCCGCCCCGGCGCCTTCAAGTCGGCGGCCGGTCCGGCCCAGACAAACAAAAAACGGAACTGACCGACAGCGCCGTCGGGTGGGGAACTTGTACGATGTTATCGGTGCCGGCTAGCCGAGGCAGCCGCATTTGCACTCGCGACCGTCGTGTTCGAGGTGACCGCACAACGGGCAGAACTGCTCGAGCTCCAGCTCCGCCTGGCAGCCGCATTGGCAGGTGCCGTCTTCCTCGTGCTCGTGGTCGCAGACGGTGCATATCATAACTACCGCCTGTATGATTTCCCACTGGGTCCATCTTACCCGATGCGCCGGATACCGGCAACCCGATCACTTGAGCGCCGTCTCGAGGGTGGTGACCCGCTCCTGTACCAGACGCGCCGCCTCCTGCTGATCCCGGACCGTATCGAGCCGCCGGGCCAGGACGCTGTCGCCGACCACCTCCTGTACCCATCGGGACAGGTCGTTCTTCTGTCCGTCCACGTGATACCGGAAGACATCATCGCTGATGGTCTCGAGGCCCGCCGCGAATTCCTTGAGGTTACGGGCCACCCGGTACATGTGGAACCAGAAAGCCTTCCACGGCGGATCGACGTCACGGAGATAGGCGGCAGCGACCTCTTTGCTGATCGATTCCATAGGACAGGGAAAAGTATACGTCATGCGCCGCCGGCCCTCAAGGCAATGGTATCTCGGTTGCCACAACCGGACGGCTCTGCGATGATGAAGGCGTGTTCCTTATCACCCGAGGCCGCCGAGGCGGGAGCGAGAGGCGACATGGACGAAAAACGGACCTTGCCCGCGCCGCAACGGCAAAGGCTCTACCGGCTGATGTGCCGCATCTACGAGGTGCTCAACTCGAGTGACTGGCGCGTCCGCCTGACCCGACTCGAGAGCGACGAGGCCGCCTGCCGACGCTACGGCATCCCCGTGAACAGTGTCGGCACGATCGACGAGGTACTCCGGGAGACGCCGGAGATCGTGGTCGATTTCCGGAAGGACATCATCCCCATCCTGGTGCACGAGTGCCTGCACGTCATCTACGAGGACCTGCCGGAGGAGGATATCCTCAGCCTGGAAAGATTCGTCATCGACCACATGACCCCCCTTCAGGCGAAGCGCGTCCTTCAATTGGCCTCCTGTGCCCTGGTCTGACCTCCTGTCCGGAGGTCTTTTCTGATGACGTCCGGTGCCGGGATGTGCTATGATACACATCAGATAAGTCATAATCGACGGATCATCCTATGGGAGCCGGAAAAAAACTGGTCAAAGGTCTCGCCGCCGGAGCGGTACTCTACGCGGTGGGTTCCTACATCATGAAAGACAAGCGGGCGCAGCGGAAGAAGGCAGCGCTCCAGAAGGTCGCTGACCGGACCATGAACCGCGTCGTCAAGCATGCCAAGAGCCTCGGCAAGCTCAGCAAGGCCTCGTTCGACAAGATCGTGGACGCCACGGTAGCGGAATACCGCGGCATGAAAGACCTCTCCAGCGCCGAACTCAAGGAGATGAAGGCCGAACTCAAGGGTTCCTGGAAAGACGTCCGCGAGGTGATGCAAAAACCGAAGAAGGCCCCGGGTCGCGCCAAACGCAAATGATACCGACCCGACCCCGTTGAACGATACGACAGAGCGCCCCCTAGGGGGCGCTCTTTACATCGTCTGGCGTAAGCCTGTCGGGTCCTGGACTCAGTCCCCGAGTCGGCGCAGCAGTTCCTGGGCCTCCTCGATCGTGGTCACCTCGCCGCGCAGCTGCGCCTCGCGCAGTTCCTCGAGCAAGCGCCCCACCTCCGGACCCGGACCGATGCCGGCGACCTCCATGACCTGCCGTCCGGAAAGGAGGCGGCCAGAGGCCGGACCTCCGTCCTGAGCCAGCCTTTCCAGGTCGATGACCTTCTCCTGAAGGCGGCACAGGTTGGCCAACGCCTCTTCCCTGCCGACATCCGCAGCGGCGGCAATGGCGAAACCCGCATGCAACAAGGCCCGTCCCTTCCGCCGATCGTCCAGGAACAGCCTTTCCAGCAGCGTGTGCCGTGCCGCCCCCACATCTATCTGGCCGGGCAGGCGGTGATGTTCGACCAGCCAGGCCAAATCATCCCGTGACACCCCGAGGCCGGGCACGCTCGAGAAACGCAAGCGGCGAGCGAGCGACCGGACCGCTTGGGCCCCCGCGCTCTCGGATACCGGTCGGTCCCCGGACGGGATGCCGAACGGTCCGGTCTGAACACGTCCCAGTCCGTGGAACAAGACCGCCAGGACCGTCCTGACCTCGGGCTTCTCGCCGGGGAACATCCGGTCGAATCCCGGACCGGACAGGTGTGCCACGGCCGACCTGGTATGTTCCCAGACGGTGCTGCCCGCGGGACGCTCCGGAGACTGTGGGCAGTATCTCAAGTCATCGAGTTCCGGGAACAGGCGGAACAACGCCCCGCTCTCTTCCCATAGACGGACCGACTCTTTCGAATCGGCGGCCAGGGCCTTGAGCAGTTCCCGCGAGACGGTCTCGTAAGGGACGACCCGCTCGATCTTCCCGTCGACCTCGCGCGTATCATCAAGATGCGACACCATCTCCCGGATCGCCTTCCAGGTCCCCTCCTCTATCCGGAAGCCCAGCTGGCAGGCGAAACGCATGGCACGCAGTATCCGCGAATAATCCTCCCGGAAACGGTCCCGGGGTTCGCCGACCGCCCTGATCAGGCGGCGCTCCAGGTCGGCCTGACCATGATGCGGATCGACCAACCGGGACCGGCCGACGTCCCAGGCCATGGCATTCATGGTGAAATCGCGCCTCTGCAGGTCGTCTTCCAAAGGAAGGTCGGGGTCCGACTGTACGTCGAAGTCGCGGTAACCGCCGCTGCCGCCGGCGATCTCGGTGCGGGGCCAGGCTATATCGATCGGCTCCTCCCCCTCCAGGCCCTGAGGCACGAACTTCAGGACGCCGAAATTGCGACCGACCAGATCGACCCTGCCTCGCCGCCCCAGCAGAGAGGCGAGGTCATCGAGCGAGGCCCGTCGGATGACGAAATCGAAATCCTTGCCGGCCGGACGCCCCAGCAGGTGGTCGCGGACGGCGCCGCCGACGAGATACCATTCGGCCTCCGGCAGCCTCTCTTTCGACTCTCGGATGAAATCGAAACGGGCATCCCTGGTCAGGAGCTCACTGATGTCGGGCGGTCTGTTTTCCCTGCTTTCCGGATTCATATGATCCAAGGTCAGGATATCACAAGGCGGTGCCGACCAGGAACCGTATCAAAAAAGGGCCGCAATCTCATCTCACGGCCCCGCCCATACGTCCTTCAGCGGTTCAAAAATATGGTCTGTGTCGGGTAGGCGAACTCGATTCCCTCTTCCCCGAATCTCCGGTAGATCTCCAGGTTCAGTCGCTGCCGGATGTCCATGTACTCGTTGTAGTCGGCGGTATCGACATAGAAGACCACCTCGAAATCCAGGCAGGAATCGTTGAACTTGACGAAATGACACCGATCGAGTTCGGCCTTGTCGATACTGGCCAGTATCTGCCTGATCATGTCCGGAATACGCTCCAGCTTCTCCTGCGCCGTGCCGTAGACGACACCCAGACTGAAATCGATCCGCCGGCGGTCCATATGCTCGAAATTCTGGACCCGGGCCGAAGTGAGTTCCCGGTTAGAGATGATCAGCTGTTCTCCTTGCAGGGTGCGCAACCTGGTCGTCTTGAGCCCGATCCGTTCGACCGTGCCCCGGTCCCCTCCGACGACGATGAAATCACCGACCTGGAACGGCTTGTCCAGATAGATGGAAAAAGCGCTGAAGATGTCGCTCAGGATGTTCTGGGCGGCCAGAGCCACGGCGATGCCGCCGATACCCAGACTGGCCACGAACGAGGTCACGTCGATGCCGATGTTGGCCAAGACTATGGTGATACCCAAGACCCATAGCGCGATGCGTATCACCACGTTCACCACGTTGATGATGGACTTCCGCTGCAGTTCCTCCCCCTCTTCGGCCCGACCCATATACCGCTGCAGGAAATAATCGGTCAGGGTGGCGCCGGTCCGGATGACCTCGTACATCAGGACGAAAGCGAAACCGATGCCGACCAGACGCTCCAGGATCTCCGGCATGACGAGGCCTTGGGTGGCGACATAAAGCGATACCAGGACGTAGAAAGGCGGCCTGATATCACGCAGTATCCCGATGAAAGTGTCGTCGAGCTCGGTCTTGGTCCGCTTGGTCAGCTTATGGATGCGGGAAATGACGAAAAGCTGGAGGCCCTTGAGCACCAGGTTCATCGCCAGGAAGACGACTAGGGCGATGAGATAATCCCGGCCCGTATTCTGCGACAACAGACCGTTCAATTGGCTGATTCCGTCCATCTTATTAAAGTTAAGACTAGCGTATCCGCGCTGGTGCGGACGTCACCAAACCATGATACTACGGCTCATCAGCCGTGTCCAAACCGCCGTCTTGGCCGGGAGGACCGGCATCTGTCATAATACCATCGTGTGGCCGGACCGCCTGGCCAGGAAGAATCGCTAAATTCTATGAAGATCATCAAATCATACGGGGAGAGGGTCGAATACGATCCGGACAAGATCCGCCACAGCCTCGAACGCACCGGCGCCTCGAAGGAATTGATCGAACACGTCATCGAGCGGGTCAGCCGTAAAGTCAAGGAAGGGATGACCACCCGGCGGCTTTACACCATCGTCCGGCGGGAGTTGAGGCGGGCCGCCAAAGGCATCGCCTTCCGCTACAACCTGCGGGACGCCCTGCTGAAGCTGGGGCCGGCGGGCTACAAGTTCGAAAAGTACGTCTCCTCCGTCCTGAACGCCTACCAGTATGAGGCCGCAGTCCCCAAGAACGACTATCACGGCATCTGTGTCAATCATGAGGTCGACGTCGTGGCCAGCAAGGAGGACCGGACGGTGATGATCGAGGCCAAGTTCCGGAACAACTTCTCCGACAGCGTCAACCTGCGTGACACCATGGCCACCTGGGCCCGCTGGATCGACCTGAGCGATGGCGCCAAGGCCGGAAAGTGTCCGCGTTTCGACGAGCTGTGGATCGTGACCAACGGACGGTTCTCGGACCGCTCCCTGCAATACGGATTGTGCAAGGGCATCCACATGGTCGGCTGGAGCACCAAGGAATCCCTGTCCCGGCTGGTCGACCATGCCTCACTCTACCCCATCACCATCCTCGACGATCTCAAGCCCTGGGAAGTGAACCGCTTCTCTGACCGGAACATCATGCTCTGCCGGGAGATCGTCGGCCGCCGGCCCGATAACCTGGCCAACCGCCTGGGCCTGCCCAAAGAGCGGGTCAAGGAGATCATCGCCAACTGCCAAGCAGCGATACAGGAAAAACCCTGACCGGAAGAATCAGGAGGGCACCCTGACGCCCTCTTTCGATATGGTCGGTCCGGCGACCGTATTTGACGGCGCACGCACCGCTGCTATAGTTGAGTCGGCTCATTCCATAGGAGAAACGACGCGAAGGAGCAGGAAAATGATCGGAAGATCGACCTATTGTGCCATTGTCACCTGTTGTGTCCTATCCCTGGCGTGCTGCGCCGCTGCCGGTCCGGCAGCCGCCGCGCCGCCGAAAGTATCGGCGCCGACCGACGCCGAAGCCCGGCTGTCGGACAGGTTCATGGCCGCGACAGCGCTCCTCTACGCGCAGGAGTTCAACGGGACCATGCGCATGTACTGCACGGCGACGGCCTTCGAGCGCGACAAGAAAGTCTACCGCTTCGCGACGGCCGCCCACTGTGTGGCCGAGGACGACACCCTCCACAAGGAAGTGGAGCTCGAGGCCAAGACCTGGTACCTGACCTTCGACGAGGACGAGGCCAAGCGGTTCTATCGGGCCAAGATCGTCGCTGCCGGTTACCAGCATCGCGGTGACGACTTCGCGGTGGTCGAGGTGACACTGGACCGCTGGGTGCCCATCATACCGCTGGCCAAAAGCGACCCCCATACCGGAGAGGATGTCATCAACATTGCCTCTCCCGGCGGCCTGGGCAAACAGCTGTTCCGCGGGCACGTCAGCAAGGCCAAGCTGAGCCGGCCGGTCGTGGCCCGCAGCATCAACTGGAAGAACGCCACCCTGCTGCAGATGAACGCCGGCGGCGGCTCGTCGGGATCAGCCATCGTCAGCACCGGACAGAGGGGCATCGTGGCCTTCCTGGTCGGCTCGATCGGCGGCGGCGACTCGCTGAACACGGTCGCCATCCCTATCGGCAAGTTCAAGTCCTTCTGGGAGAGGTCCCGGACCGGTAAGTACAAGTGGTTCGACCCCAAGAAGGCCGAAGAGGGCGATTCCGCCGACCCTGAAGACGAGGATGATGAAGAGGACGCCGACGATGGCTTCGACCGGCTGGGAGACCCGACACCTTCCCCGAAATGACCTTCACGTCCTGACCGCATCTCGATGCGACCCCCGTGACGCCGGGGGTTTTTCATTTGTAAGACCGGGGGTTCCGTCATATACTCCGCGAATATGAGACTGCTGGTGATCGGCAAGCCTGATGTCGCGGAGAACGCCCGTTTCCGGGAAGAGGCCGCGGCGGCCTCTTGTGAGGTTCGGGTGGAACCCGTGACTTCGCTGGTCTTCGAGGCCACGACCCGCGGGACTGTCGTGCTGGTCGGCGATGATGAGCTGACCGGCTTTGACGCGCTCTACCTTCGCTCGTTCCACCCCTACATCTCCGAAGCCCTGACCGCCGCGGAATACGCCCGGAAACGGGGCTTGGTGGTGGTGGATCGGTATCTGGCCGAGGGTAACTACGTCCAGAGCAAGCTCTATGACGCTTGGCGGCTGGCCGAAGAAGGACTGAACGTCCCGACCGGATTCCAGGCGCTCAACGATACGGCGGTCCGACGCCGCTTGCCGGGTCTAAGCTGGCCCGCGGTGGTCAAGGGAGTACACGGATCGCAGGGGCGTCGGGTGCATCGTATCAGTGACGCTGCCGCAGCCGGACGGCTGGCGCGGGTGGCCGGCCCCGGATTCTATACCTATCAAGAGCTGCTGGACATCGACGAGGAATACCGCATATTGACCGTCGGCCACGGGCCCCTGGGGGCGATGCGCAAGACCGCACCGCCGGACGGCTTCCGCCATAACCTGTCCCAGGGAGCCTCGGGTGAGGCGGTCCGGCTGCCGGATGATATCCTCCGCGTCGCCGCAGATGCCTCAAGGATACTGCAGCGGGAATTCGCCGGTATCGACCTGGCCCTGGTCGACGGCGTGCCGGTAATCGTCGAGGTCAACCGGTCGCCGGGTTTCATCGGCTTCGAGCGGGTCACCGGTCACAATGTGGCCCGCAGTTTCCTCGACCATGTCTCCCGCCTGGTGGCCCAAGAGCGACACTTGACGCCGGGATGATCCTGCGATAAGTTTCGCGGCGCTGTCCCGGCCGCGAGACAGCCGACGGTCATATCACATCAGCGAAGGGAGTATGCAGTGGAAGCACCGCGCCTCATCATCACGTTCCTCCGGTCATCCGTCGGGGACAGGAATCTCACCGAACGTATCTGGCGGGACCTGATCCCACATACCCACGCCCTGCACTCCGGTCACCATCTGCCAATAAGCGAAGTCGGCCTCGACCGGCAGCAGGCGGCGGCAGCCATAGCCCTGGCCACCGGTACCCGGATCCGGGAAATCAGCACCCGTCGCCTCAACGAAATCACGCCGCGGTCCCATCTCACGATAGACGGCGACCGTCTGTCCGGACTCATCGAACGACGTTACGCCGCCGGTCCGACAAGCCCGGAATCCGACCGGGATACGCCGGAACTGGAGGATGTCGTCAACTGTCTGGAGCACGGTCTGCGCCGGATCCTCTGGGACACCGCCTGGAAAAAGGTGGAACAGGACCTGGATTCGACCCTGTGGACCAGCCTCTGGAGATCTTTTCGGACGGTCCTGACGCATTACCTGCGGGCCGCCCGGCGCGGCGACGCCTCAGCGGTCAGGAGCCTCGCCCCCCTGTTACGCCTCTTCGCCTGCGCTCCGGTCCTGGGAGAAGATGTCGCCGATCCCCGACCTTGGGTCATCCTGGTACGATGACCCGCCCCGCTTCATCAGCGGGGTTTTTCATGCAAAAAAGCACCTCAACGAGGTGCTTTACGGAATTCCCTGACGGAGAACCGCACCCGGACGCCATAGTGGTCGGACAGGTGTATCCTGACCCTCTTCCCCCCATGGCCGATGATCGTCACCGGCCGGTCGAAGAGGCGCTCCACGCAGACCGGGATGAGATCCGTGCCTCCGGTGACGTCCCGAAGCAGCACGTGGTCGATCAGGTGGCTGCGGTCGGAATCCCGCAGGGTATTACCCTCACAGGAGCTGCAGAACGGGGGATCGGCGGCGGCCGCGAAACTCTCGAAGCCCAGACGGGCTGACTCGTAGAACTGGCCGGGCAGGTGGTCATCTAGGTCGCGGCCGTCACTGGCCCCGAAGTTCATGTCGCCCAGGAAGAGCGCCGGACGTCCGCCGGCACGTCTCCGCAACCGCTCCGAAATCAGGTGCAGCTGTTCCCGCTGCTCATCATTCCAATCGTCGAACCTCGGATGGGTCGGCGAGACGTAACTCTTCGAGGAAAGATGTGAGCAGGCCACTTCGATCGGTTCGGCACCCGGACCGTCTATCTCGGCGATCAGGGCCACACGATTGGCCCCGCTCGAAGGCAGACGGATGATCTCCCGGTTCCGGAGCGGGTATCTCGACAGCAGGACGACGCCGTTACTGCCGCCGTAAAGACGGGATCGTCCCTGACCGAGGACACATGACTCCACGATCTCCCCGATCGATAGTCCGGCCGAAGCGATCATGCAGTTGAGACATCGACGTGCCGAGAAGTAGAGTCCGACGCCGCTGCCGCGGCATTCGGCCAGGGCACAGGTCGTGATCTCCTCATCCGGCAGTCCGCCACATTCCTCATGGACGCACTGCAGCATCGGCGCTATCTGTGACATGGTACAGCGGTCCTGCCCGGTCTCACCCTCACCGCGGGTATCGACGTACATCATCTGTTCCGCCGGAAGATCCAGGGCCGTCTGGATGGCCTGCAGGGCCTCGGGCGTCCAGACCTCCTGCAGACAGAGGACATCCGCATCCAGGTCGGCCAGGGCCTGGGCCACATGAGACGTCCGCGGCGTCGTCTGGGCGACGATGCCCGGAGCCAGCCCGACGTTATAGGTGACCGCGGAGAAATCATAGGGCTGATTGCCGCATTCCGAGGGCACGCGACGGACCGTATTGAGGTTTATGATGGTGCAGGCGGTCAGGAGAAACGAAGACAGGAGAAAGACGATTCGGTTCATTCCGCACTCCCGTGATTCTCTCGATTTCAATGAGCGGGTCCGTCCACCTTACGATATCGACCTTCAACACACAAGTCACCGGGGGTCGTATGGGTATTGAAATAAGCCCGCCGCTGCCGTAAAATCAACACCGCATCATGACGACCGATATGCTGCTGACCCCAATCCAACGCTGGGCTTACCGGAACCTGGCCAGGCCGGTCTTCTTCCGCTGTGACGCCGAGAGGGTCCATGAAGGGATCATCCGGTTCGGGCGGATCCTAGGAAGGCGGTCTGTCACCAGAAGGCTGGTCCGGTCACTTTATACCTTCTCCCACCCGGCCCTGAGGCAGAGACTGGCCGGTTTGGAATTCCCCAATCCCGTGGGGCTGGCGGCGGGATTCGACAAGAACGGGCTCCTCACCCGCCTGCTTCCCGAAGTCGGGTTCGGTTTTTCCGAGGCTGGCTCAGTCACCGGTGAGCCATGCTCCGGGAACGGCCGGCCCCGACTCTGGAGACTGCCGCAGAGCCGGGGTCTGGTCGTCTATTACGGACTGGTCAACGACGGCTGTGAGACGATAGCCGACCGCCTGGCGGACCGGCCGGAACGCCCCATCCCGCTCGGCGTCAGCGTCGCCAAGACCAACAGTCCGGATACGGTCGAGACCGAAGCTGGCATCGCCGACTACGCCAAGGCCTTCGCTGTCTGCGCTCCGGTGGCCGATTATCTCACGGTCAACATCAGCTGTCCCAACGCCTTCGGCGGCGAGCCGTTCGGGACGCCGGAGCGGCTGGACCGGCTACTCACCGCCCTGGACGGCATTCCGACCGAACGTCCGGTCTTCCTCAAGATGGCGGCCGACCTGCAGCCGAACGAAGCCGAAGAGCTGGCCCGGACCGCCTCCCGACATCGTGTCCACGGACTGATCATGTCGAACCTGACCAAACGGCGCGACCACCCGGCAATCGACCGACGGGAACTGGACCGGGTCGGACCGGGCGGATTGAGCGGTCCGCAACTGCACGCCCTCTCCAACCGCCTTATCGCCCATCTCTACCGGACATTCGGCGAACGCTTCGTGCTGGTCGGATGCGGCGGTATCTTCACCGCCGAGGAAGCCTATGAGAAGATCCGACTCGGCGCCTCGCTGGTCCAGCTGATCACCGGCATGATCTACGAGGGACCGCAACTCATCGGCGAGATCAATCGCGGACTGGTCCGGCTGCTGGAACACGACGGCTTCCGCGATATCAGCGAGGCCGTAGGTTCGGCCCACCGGCCGCGGATGGACGGCGCGGTCAGCGCACCCCCGACTTGACCGTCCACACATCAGACGATACACCTAGCTGACCTGACAGTTCCTTCATGACAGGAGTGACGGATGACCTCAGACCCCAAGGCGAGGCTGCGCGCCGCGATCGGCCGCCTGCCTCTTGATGACGCGATGGCCGAGCTGTTCGAAAAAGGGGTGGAGAACATGAGCCCTGACAACGCGGTGATCGCCGCCGGTCACATCGAAGCCTGTATCAGACATTTTCCCCGCGTGCTGCGGCTCATCGAGAAGGCCCGGGACCGCTGGCTGAAGAGGCGGCGGCGCCCCTGAGCGGCCCGATCCGGATTTCCGACCCGGTAATCCGGATCTTTTTATAAAAAAACCGGCAAAAGCCGGTCCGGACCGACCCCGAATCTCCCTGAGCGCGCTAATTCACCTTGTGGACCACATCCTTGCGTTCGATGATGATGGACCACCCCTGCCGCCGGGCATGACGATAAAGCCTGAGGTTGGGATTGAAGCAGATCGGCCGGTCGACCATCTTCAGGAACGGTATGTCGCTTTCCGTATCCCCCACACCGATCGAGCCCCTAAGGGTGAGGTCGTTCCGCTCCACGGCCCGCTGCAGTATCTTGGCCTTGTCCTGGACCAGTTCCAGATAGGCCGTCTTACCGGAAAGGTGGCCACCGTCGTCCACTTCGTATATCCGGCCGTAGATCTTGGTGAATCCCAACTGGGAACAGAAGACGTCCAGGACCGCTTTGGGAGAGTTGGAGATGGCCAGCAGGAAATAGCCCCGCCTCTTCAGATCCTTCACCAGATCCCGGGTATAACGATAGACACGGTTCTTGTGGAAGGAGACCACCTGAGCGGCGACCCGCTCGAACTCCTCGGACGAGATGCCCTTGATGTGGCTCTCGAAGGCCTTGATCACCGCCCCGATATAGTCCTCGTACGAACCTTCGCGGTCCAACCATCGCTGGTAGGCCGCCGCATAGACCCTCTTGACCCTCTCGGGCAGGACCCCCTCCTGCACCAATCCCTCAGTCAACTCTATGAGAAGACTGGACCGGAAGATCGTCCCGTCTATGTCGAAGATGGCCACTTTCCTCTTTTTCCTGGAAGGCATATTCAAGCTCTTTCATTTACCTTACATTATCCCCGCCGGAGAGGGGAAGTCCGGTAGGTCGAGGGTCCGTTGACTTAAGGACCGCCGGCTGCTGGAATTGTGAGAGGTACGATGACATTTGCCCTTTTCTCGGAGGTCCTGAAATGGGAAACAAGAGGGGGCGAAGACTCGCCAAAGAGACGGATCGCCGTCGGGCAGCGCACGCCATAGCGCTCGCCGTCGGACGACCGGTCCGTCGGGTCGTGCTTATCTCACGAGCGACCCCCTTCCCCCGTCCGGCCTGGATGAGCGTCGAGGTTTATCGGCGCACGGTCCGCGACGGTCTGCGCGACAGCCTGCGAGACAGCTCCTGGGCCGACCTGTGGTTCAACTTCGAGGGCCGGCCGGAACACGAGCTGCGTATCGCTTTCACCCGCAGCATCCAGGATATCCTCGGGATCAGCATTGGGGATGAAAAAGAGAGGATCCGCCGCCTGGCACCGATCATCCAGCTCCTGGAGCATGCCATCCCCCTCGGCGAGAAGGCCGACGAACCCGGTGTCTGGCTGGTACTCGTGGCCTGAGACCTGAAGGTGCCTGCGGGCACCTTTTTTCTTCTGGTCTCGGCCGGGTGAGACGCCCGAAACCGCAGCGGCCCCGACAGCAGCGGGAGACGACTCTTGACACCGCTCCTGACTCCCGTAGAATGACTGAGGCTCTTTCAATGGAGGTACAGCTTGGCGAGAAGGAAACTTTGGGGTGTGGTGCTCGACTGCGACGGCACGCTCTTCCGCAGGGAGATCCGCTCATTGATCTCGGTGTTCGACCGCCTGACCCTACCACCGAAAGCCAAACGGGAGACCGACCGGCTCCGTCAGTACTATCTGCCTCTGGCCATGGAAGGTCGCCTCACCCCTGAGGAGACCCTGGAATGGCTGCGTCTGACGCTCGAAATCTACGTGCGTCACCGCGTCACCATGAAGCATGTGCATGAAGCGATGCGGACGGTGCGGTTCCGACCGGGCGTCAGGAAATGCCTGCGCCTGCTCAAGAAGGCCAACATCCCGGTCGCCATCATCTCCTACGGCGTGGAGCCGCTCATCCGCGAAGCCGTGGCACTCAACGGAGCTGCCGACCTGGTGCAGGAGATCTATGCCGCCCAGGTCAGCCTTAACCGCCGCGGACGCTTCATGGCGCACCATCCGGATTCCTACGTCATACCGGAAAACAAGGGCCTGTGGTCCCGCCGCTTCGCCGAACGGTACGGTATCGGACATTCCCGCCTGCTGGCTGTCGGAGATTCGGCCGGAGACAGGAAGCTCGGGACCCTCCGACGGAACCGCCTGGGGATCGCCGAGAACGCCCGGGAGGCGGACCGGATCAGGCGATACATGGGCCGGGTCGTGGTGACCGACGACTTCTCGCCGGTGATCGACTGGATCAGGGAAAAAACGGACCTCATCTGACGATGAGGTATTTTTATCTTCAATATGTCGGGGGCGGTCCGGATCACTGGAGCTGCGGCCGGTATTCCCCGACCACCTGCAGGAAGCGCGTCCGGTCGGCCTCGCGGATCGCTTCGCCGGGAGGGAACTCCTCGGTCAGCGGATTGATCTTCACCCCCCGCTTGACCATCTCATAATGCAGGTGAGGGCCGGTGGACAGGCCGGTCGACCCGACGTAACCGATGACATCGCCCTGTTTGACCTTCTGGCCATAGCCGACGGCCACCCGCGACTGATGGCAATAGTTGGTGGTGTAGGTCTCGTTATGCCGGATGCTGACCGTCAGGCCGTAGGCGCCTTTCCAGCCGGCATAGACCACCGTGCCGTCACCGACCGACCTGATAGGCGTGCCGGTCGGCGTGGCGTAATCGATCGCCCGGTGTCCGGTACTGATGTTGAAGGCCTGGATATACCGCTGCCCCGTGGTGAAACCGGAAGAGATGTACTTGTAGTGCACCGGGGCCTTGAGGAAGATGCGCTGCACCGAATTGCCTTCCTCGTCATAATGTCCGCCTGCCCCGTCATCGCCTTCGAACCAGAAGGCCAGATGCTCTGTACCGTCGTTGACGTACTTGGCGGCCAGCACCCGTCCCGGCATGACATATTCGCCTCCCAGATACCTCTCCTCATGGATGAACCTGAAGCTGTCGCCCTGACGGACGTCCAGGGCGAAATCGACGTCCCACTGGAATACCTCGGCCAGGGCGATGATCGCCCGTTCGTCCAGGCCCTGGGTCAATCCGGCCAGATACAGCGAGGACTCGACGGTCCCTTCCGAGACCTTCCGCCGCACCTCATAGGGTATGTCGCGCCGTTCCGCCTGCCAGGTCGCGCAACCGCCATCGCCGCAATCTGAACCGTTGACGTGCAGCATCTCCTCAGTGCCGATCCGATAGACGAGCTTGTGCAGCTGGCCCGTCTCACGGTCATAGAGCAGGCCGATCTTGCGTCCGACCAGTATCTTGGTCAGGTCATAAGTCTCCCCGGCCGCCGCGAAAATAGCCGCCGAGGTCGCCGCGTCGAGGCCGACCTCTTCCATCAGCAGACCGAAGGTCGAACCGGTCCTGACCTCGACATCCCGCCTCTCCAGGGGCGGCTCCGGAACCGGGACCGATTCCCCCGTCTCCGCCGGGATGGCGCTGGCCCGGGTGAACCAGATAAGCCCGATGACGACTGTCGCTACAGGCAGCAGGCCGGCCCATAGGATAAGCCGGCGCAACCGGCGATACTGTCGATACCGGTCGCGCTTGGCCGGGAATCCGTAATAAGCCCTCCTGTCTTCGATATCCATAGACTATACGGTGCTACGACGCCGCAATTTTGTAAACTCCCTCACCAAAAGGGTCTCTCCCGGATCCGGCGGGCAGGAACGGCCGGATCATCATGTGTCCGGACAGAGGGGTACCGGACATGCTGGACCGCATCCGGCTGATGGGCGATAATCCCCGATATGAATCGACGAAACCTTATCGTCTATGCCGGAGCTGCCTGAAGTAGAGACAGTCCGCCGACAACTGGACAGGGCGATCAGGGGCGCCATGGTCAAGGAGGTCGTGGTCCGGTTCGGGGATCGCCTGCAGCCCTCGCCTGCGCGGTTCAAGAGACTGATGCGAGGACGTACGGTCATCTCCGTGGAGCGCCGGGCCAAACTCCTCCGACTGCGTCTCTCGGGTGGATGGAACCTGTTCGTGCACCTTAAGATGACCGGCCGCCTGCTGCTGAAGAGGTCCGGCAGCATACCGACCAAACATACGCACCTCGTCTTCCGGCTCTCCGGCCGCCGTGAACTCCACTGGGAAGACGTCCGTAAGTTCGGGTATATGAAAGCCCTGCCTGACGCGCAGGCCGAGACCTGGCTGGCCGGACAGGATTTCGGACCGGAGCCGCTCCGCACCGGCTTCACCTGGCGATCTTTCGCCATGTGCCTGCGCAACCATCCCAAGGCGCAGATCAAGCCGCTGTTGCTCAGACAGGACTGCATCGCCGGCATCGGCAATATCTACGCCACGGAGGCGCTGTGGTCCGCCCGGATACATCCGTTGAGACGCGTCGAGCGGCTGTCGGACAAGGACCTCCGGCGGCTCCACCGGGCGGTGACTTCAGTGCTGAGACGGGCAGTCAAGGCCGGCGGCACCTCAGCAGACGATTACCTGGATATCTTCGGGGAAGAGGGCGGTTTCGTCCCTCAACTCAAGGTCTACGGACGTGAGGGGCGAAAATGCCGCCGATGTCGAGGCTTGCTGCGCAAGATGCGTATCGGCGGCCGAGGCACGGTGATCTGTCCGACCTGCCAAAAAAAAGGCTGAAGATACGAGAATAAAGAACCCGCCATACGGCGGGTTTGGCCTGTCCGGCGCCGGTTATCGGCACCGACGATGAGGCTGAAGGTGACGGCCGGGAAGACGAGCGGGCCGCGGAATTCAGGTTTCTGATGCCGGACGGAGAAACCATTCCTCGGCCAGAAGGCCGAACTCGACCTCATCGACGAACCTGCCTTCATGCCACCACCTCTTCCGTCGCCGACCCTCTTCACGATAGCCGCTCTTGAGCAGGCAGCGGATCGACGGTGTGTTTCCGTCTATGACCGAAGAGCCGACGCGGTGCAGGCCGAGGTCGGTGAAGGCGTAGCCGAGCAGCAGCTCCTTGGCCTCATGGCCCAGACCCTGACCGCGGCAATCGGCCTCGCCGATGATCATGCCGGTCTGGGCACAGCGGTGCGGCCAGTCGATCCGGTGCAGACCGATATTACCGATATGCCGCTCCCCGTCCTTAAGCACTATGGCCAACAGGATGTCTGAGGAGCGGTCACGCGACCGGAACCATTCGGCTTCTTCGACGGCATCAAGAGGGTAGCGCCTCTTGAGGAAACGCCTCGCCTCGGGATTGTTGAGCCACCGCCGGCACCGCTCCAGATCCGACTCCTCCAGGGGCCGAAGGGACAACCGCTCACCGGAAAGGAACACCGGTCTATCCGCCTTCTCTGACATGACAATGACCTTTCTCCCGACCGAAAACATAAGACCCTGCCGGCCGGGCAGGGTCTGTCTTGCCGTATGCCTGATGAGCTCACACTTCCGGCAACACGAACCCTGCCTGTCCGCCATGATCCGACAGGTCGGTCCCGATGAACATCTTGTATGAGACTCGGTTATGCATAAGTGTGATTTCCGGTGCGCGACACCTTATCACGCGGACCGGATATGTCAAGCCGTCGTCCCGGCACCGGTATCTCGCTGCAGCAACCCGATGACGTTACCCTCCGTATCGGCACAGTAGGCCAGCCAGCCCAGACCGGGTACGGCCGTCGTCTCCAGGACCAACGCGCCCCCGGCAGCCGTGACCCGACCCACGTACTCGTCGACCGAAGGCACTTCGACCGTACAGCGGAAGCCGTTAAGGGGCATATCCAGTCCGGGGGGCGGTCCGGGCCGGCGGGACAGGCCGCCATCGATGCCCGGCTCCCCGGCGCCCCCGGTATTGACGGTCCAATAATCCACCCCGGTGCCCGGCCACTTATCGAAACGCCAACCGAATACGGTGCCGTAGAAATTCATCGCCCGCTCGGGATCGGCGGCCTGCATCTCGAACAATATGGGACGTAACATAGGTCTTCAGTGATGATGATATCGGGGCCGCCGCAGGTACCGGCGACCCGAGTGAAGGATAGCCCAATCGGAACGCTACGCCAACAGAAAAAGACCGCGCCCATACGGGGCGCGGTATCCTGGCGGCGCATTGCGATGTCCTGAAGACCTAGAGACGCGCCCTGCGGCGACGGAACTCTTCCGCCAGATCGTCCAGATTGAGGCGGCCGGCTGCCTCGATCGCGTCCGCGTACTCGGTTCCCATCTCGTACAGGGCGCGGTCCGCCCCGGGCAAGAAGCGCCGTAGGGTCTCGATGAAATCCCAGCCGCCGCCCCAATAGTCTTCGAAGGCCTCATCGCGGGTCCGACCGGAGGGTCTGCCGCCTATCCAGTCGGCCATCCAGCAGAGACGGTCCAGGATCTTGGCCTGAGGATAGCTGGCGCAGGTCCGGGTGAGCCGCTGCCGCTCCGCTTCGTCCAGACAACCGAGTCGCGGCGCCATGATCCGCCTCATCTTGCAGGCGATCACCTCGGTCACGGACTCGTTGAGGCCGCTGTAGACCTGTCGGTCGTCCGAGAAGAGACCTAGGCCTGATCGCAGCGGTTCCACCGCGACGTCCCGACCGCCGCCGCCGGACGGCCGGCAGACCGCCTGAAGCACGGAGTATCCGGAAAGGTGGACCAGCTCGTGAGTGATGACGGTCGCGACGATCACCGGATCGTGATATCTCGGCAGGTAGATGTGGCCGTAAGTGGAATTGCCGCCGCCGCCGGAGATGGAGACGTCGTATTCCTCCTGGTCCAGGATATGGATCCGCCCGACCGACACTTCGACCGCGGGAAACCCGTATCCCCCGCGCAAACCATCCAGTGCCGCCAGACCTTCGAGGATCAGCTCCTGCTCCGCCTCGGTCTTACGTAGTTCCGAACGGCAAAGCAGGGCCTGTGACGCTTCGGACAATATGTTCTCGATGATACCGAACCGCTCCTCGGGGCGGCAGCCGGACACCCGTATCTCGTCGAACCATCTTTCGGCCAGGATCGCACCGCCATGGTCTTCAGGCATCTCGCGACCTCCTATATCAAAGGGCTCCTATCTTCACGAAAACTGATGATAACCGCTGACCGGCCGCCCGTCAATCGGTGCCGCGCCATACAGAAAACGCCCGGCCGATGCCGGGCGGCAGTCGATCGGCATGAAACTATTTACCCTTATCGACGTCTTTCCCCCGGTTCTTGAGCCTCTGCAAGGTCGCTGCCATCAGATCACGGACGATCCTATCACCCACCTCGTGCAGCCGATCGACGATCTTCCTCTCTATACGCCCCTTCTCCGTCCGGCCCTTGGCTTTCTCGTAGGCCGTCCGGAGCTCCCCGATCTCCGCGCCGACGTTAACGGTCAGATAGATGCCCCAGGCGCTCATGCTGTCAGTGAATTCAGTCAGCTCGTCAGCGGTGATGTCAGGCATGGCCGCGGCCTCCTCTATCTCCATCACCGATTCCGCCGTCAGTTTGATCTGATTCCGGTCAGCCGCGATCTCGGCCGCCACATTGCCCAGCCCGGCGGTCAGATGCAGGCGCAGCGGCGGCGTGTTCGGAGAGAGCCGCTCCTCCCCCTCATAGACGGCTACCGGGATGATCCGGCCCTTTACCTCCTTGGCCAGGACGACCAGGCGACCGTCATCCGACAGGTGCAGACGCTCGCCGATCCCGTCAGCCTGGGCCGCCTTCCGGTATTCGGCCGCGATGTCGATCCCGGCCCGACGACAGGCCTGGATGATATCGAATACGGTGGAGACGCCTTCGGGAGCGCTATAGAGGACCTGAAATTCGGTCGCATATCTCGAACGCAGGATCCTGTCCGCCTCCCCTTCCCCCGCTTTGCCTATCTTGGCGGCCAGCGCCTGCCTGATCTTTTCCGGCTGACCCTTGAAATACGCTTCGGCCAGAACCTTGGTGCCGACCAGACGCTCCAGCAGGTAGGCGGAAGCGAACTCGCCCCCGGCATAACCCTGACTCTCCGGTCGGTGACCCAGCTTTTCGGAAATCCGTACCGCCAGAAGCTCGGTCAGACCCTCATTGAGGCTCCGCGACACCCCGCCCCTCTCCAGTTCGGCGAAATGCTCCAAGGTACTGTCATCCTCCCCGTCAGGGGTAGTCAGGACGTGGTTCTTCTCGTGGACCATCGTACTGAAAAGTTTGCCGGTATCTATCTGATCCCCCTTCATCAGCCGGGAGGCCCGTATGGCTATCCGACCCTTCAGGTGGACGGCGACGGTGGTGCCGGTTAGATGACCGATCCATTTCCTGTCCGGCGGAACTTCACCGCCTTGCATCGCCTCGATCTCCGCATCCGACAGGACGATGATCTCCTTCCAACCTCGGGCATCCAGGACAGCAGGATCCACTCCGGCCATCTCAGCGATCGCCAGATTCATCTTCTGCTCGTCGAAATCACCGATCACCCCCGCCAACCTGTCTACGTTCATGCGACCGAGCTGCTCCATGAGGGCCTCGTTCCTGAACATCGCCTCAATGGCCTGACTTCGCACCCGGCGCGATCTCACCTCCGGTGTCTGCACCACCTCTTCGATCCGCGGCCGCTCCACGGGTGGTCGGACGGCGGCGCAGGCCTCGGTGAAACTTGCGGCAGCCAGAAGTACCGCGGCCAAAACCTTACCTCGACCGACTTCGGCCAAGCGGGTCATCAGCCCCTTGAGGCGGCCCTGTGCCCTTCGCGAAATCCGCCCCGTCTCCTGCCTCACCCCCTTCAGCTCATCGACCAGCCCTTTCAGCTCCTGATCCTTCTCAGCCACTTCCGGCGGGATGCCGGAGCCGTCAACGATCTCCAGAAGCCGCCCGATCGTCTCGACGTCGAACTTCAGGGTCTCGGCATCTATCCGCCCCTCCAACTCGGCGCCCTGCTCAACCAACGACTCCGGAGACAACTCAGACGCTAACTCCTTCTCGTCCGGCCTCCCGCTTTCGACCGATCGCGGGATATCCTGCCTACCCATTTCCTTCATATCTTGTCTTCCGGTTCCGGATACCGGATATCCTTGGACTTCCGGCCGTCCATGATTTCATCAACCCGCTGCGCTATCGCCGCCAATATCCGGCCGCGCCTCTTCTTGAGTTCGGTCATCTCAGCAGTAAAATCATCACCGATCACCTTGAGATCGTCGGCGATACCTGACTGATCATCGGTCTGTCCTGTCTGAGATCCGGTCATAGTATACGGAAATCATTTCATCTCAACAGCTTAGTCTCGCGGCCGGCTGAGAGCAAGCCGGACGGTCCGTGACAAAAAGACCGCCCGGGTCCGGGCGGTCCGGTCGTATCAGGGTTGGGGACGGAAGTGAAAGCGGCCAGTGACGACCCGTAGCAGCAGCGGGGTCAGGACGGTGGTGACCACCGAAAGTAAGGTAATGGCCGTGACCACTCTGGGGCCGATTATACCCACCGTGGACGCCGCATAGACGGCAGCCAGGGTCGTGGTGAGCTGCGGCAGGGAAACGATGCCGAAGAAAGAGGCGTACCGCGACTCCAGACCGGCCAGCCGTGCGCCGATGTATCCGCCTCCGGCCTTGGCCACGAAGAAAGACAGGATCAGGGCACCGACGAAGACGCTGGTCAGATCCGGGGTCAGCAGGATGCCGAGATCCATCTCCATGCCGACGATGAAGAAAAAGACCGGCACGAACAGACCGTAGCCGAGGGTGTGCAGCTTGCCGATGATCTCCCCTGAAGTGACCACGTCGGCCAAGAGCAGACCGACCAGGAAAGCGGCCACGATCGGATGGACCCCCAGGAAAGAGAAGAATATAAGCACGGCTATGGTCAGGACGATCACGAAGCGCAGCTGGCTCTCATACCTGGTCTGGCCGGCCGAAGCGCTGCTGCTGAAGAACCGGCGGGCCAGCCGCGGAACGACCCGTCGGATGAACAGGAAGGAAATGATCAGGGCGACGAAATACTGTGGTAGCGGCAGGTCGGTGATCGGACTGATGCTCTGGAAGACGATGGCCAGCAGAAAGAGACTGACGATATCCTCGACCACCACCGCGGCGATCATGATCTGACCATCCTCCTCCTTCAGGATAAAGGACCTGATGGTGGGAATGACGATGGCTACGGAAGAGGAGATGAAGACTGTGCCCACCACCAGCGAAGGCAGCAGCCCGAAACCGAAGGCCAGCGAAAGCAGTGCGCCGGCCAGGAAAGGTATGCCGCCGTTGGCCAGGGCCAGGGTGGCGATCTTCCGCTTGGAATGCTGAAGCGTCCCGACGTCGGTCTCCAATCCGGCCAGCAGCATCAGGAAGGTGAAGCCGAGGAAGCCGAAAAACTCGACGACCTCGTTGGAACGGACATAATCCAGACCGTACGGACCGACGATGGCGCCCACCAGGATAAGCGAGGTCACGTAAGGCAGTTTGAGCCGGCGAAACAGCTCCGGAGCCACCAGACCGAAAAAGAGTATGGGGAGCAGTATGAGTAGCGTGCTTTCGGCGTAGGGCATAGGGATTCGTCAGCGGATACCGGAACCGGATCAGGTCACGGTCTCCCCCAATTTGGCACCGACGAAGATTATGTAAGCGATGATCAGGAAAGCGGCTTCACGGCGGCTCAGGAGCAACCGGCTCCACAACACGGCTACGACCAACAGGGTGAGGATGATGAGCATGACCACGTCCATGTACAGCAGGCTTGCTGACATGACCAGTCCGGAGACCGCGGCAGCGGCCCCGAGAGTGAAGATGATGTCGAAGATGGTGCTGCCGATGAGGTTGCCGACGGCCATCTCCCCCTGTCCCAGGCGCACTGCAGCTACCGAAGTGGCGAATTCCGGGAGGCTGGTGCCCAGACCGATGATCAGGGCGCCGACCACTGACTGGGCCACGCCCCACTGCTGACTCAGGGTCAGGGCGTGAGTTACGGTCATGTCAGCGGAGAAGCCCAGAAGCGTCAGGCCGCCGACCAGCGATAGGGTGGCCCGCAATAGGTCGGTCTTCGGACGCAGCCGGATCTTCTCGCGTATCTTCTCCTCACGGAACAGCGTCGCGAAATAGACCAGATAGACGATCAGCAGCAGCAGCCCGTCGATGCGCGTCAGGGCCCCGTCATAGCCCAGCATGAACAGGAGCACCGCCCCGATGACCAGCATCGCCCCATCCCGGGCCAGCTTGCGGCGGGTGATCGTCAGGGCCGCGAACAGTCCGGTTATGCCGAGCATCAATCCGGCCTGACCAAAGCTGGAACCGATGGTCTGACCGATGATGAGTCCCGAGGTCTCCACCCCTCGCAAGCGGTTCACCGCGGCGGTCACCACCACGAAAAGTTCCGGCACGTCAGTGCCGATGGCGAGCACGGTCAAACCGATGAAGGCCCGGGACACCCTGAAACGCTCGGCGATATCGAGCGCGCCGCTGATGGCTATCTCTGAGGCCAACCACAGACCGGCAATCCCTAAGAATAGGTAGAATAGCGTCATGGATGACGGGTTATCCCTTTCATTATATCACGAGAGACCGAAATAAGCTTATTTTCGACAAAAAAACGCCCCTTCAGCCGCCAGCCTGTCGAGTCCCACTGTCAGAGAATACCTGACATGATGAGGGCGCCGTAAAGACCGAGTCCGGCCGCAGCGATCTCCCTCTTCCGCGGTAGCCGATCCAGCAGGTCGGAAAAGAAAATGAGCATGAGCAGATGCAGGATCGTAGCCACTAAAATGCCGGCCAGGATCGCCGGAAATATCTCCCAGCCGAGGAAAAGCGGCAGGATGGCGGCGATATCATCGATCAGCGTGATCAGTGACACTATGAAACCGGCCAGTATCAGCCGCAGGAAGCGCCGGGAAGTGACGATGCCGTCACGGAAGGGCCATCTCTCCGGCCGGCTCCGTCTGGACCCGGGAATGAGATCGAGCAGCGTCAACCCGGCCAGCAACAGGATCAATATGCCGACAGCGAAACGCGATACCTCGAACCGCCCCAGGAACCTCGCCGAGATTGCGGCCAAGCTGACCGCTACCACGACTGCCAGGAGATTACCCAAGGCGAAGGCGACCTTGCCGGTCCTGGTCCGGGTGATCGTCGAGATGACCGGCAGCTTGACGATCGTGTCGTCCAGGCTGGCGATGAACTTGACGCCGAAACCCAGCAGGAAGGAATAGAGGATGGCGGAGGATATCATACGGCTCCCGAGTGACGACAGGTCTTCCGGTGACCATTGTACCATCGGTCGGCATGGGGAGTCACGGACATTCTGAGGCTTGACAGGCGGGCCCGCATGCCCTAGGATGGCCGGTCAGCATCAGACGGGTCCAGCCCGCCGATGCCGGCGCCACCGACCACAGGAGGAGCAGATGAAGACCAGACTCTATACCCCTGTCGCGTTCCTTGCCATGACTGCCGTCATCACCCTGATCGGCTCTCCGGCGGCCGCCCAGGATCTCGCCTGGGGCGGCACCCAGCTGCAGACCGTGGTCTCCGGTGAACTGGAGCTTGCCGAACACGTCGGTCTCCGCGGTCAACTGGCCGGATTCTTTGTCCCCCACAACGGGACGACGATTGCCTTCGCCTACGCCGGCCCGACCTTCACGCCGTTGGACAGCGATGACCTCACCCTGTGGGTCTCGCCGCAGCTGGTCGGCGCCCTCGGGTGGTTCGAGAAGGCCGACGGCCTCGGCCCGTCCCTCTGGGTCAGGCTGGACCTGTTCCAGAAGGCCCTGGTCATCTTCCTGGAGGGTGACGTCCTCATCGGCGCCGGTATCGACGAACAGTCCTACTACGGCTATTACGCGTTGGACTGGAACCCGCTCGACTGGCTCAACGCCGGCGGGCAGGTCGAACAGGTCAATCTCGACCTGATTGCCGGACCGCACGTCGGCATCACCAAGGGTCCACTGCACCTCGAGCTGCAGTACTACCTCGGTGAGGGGTTCCACACCATCCGGGTGTTGACCATGCTGAACTTCTGAGACCTCAGAAGACGCCCCGTATCCTCAAGGATACGGGTTTTTCGTCGCCCGATCCACGATTGATTCAGCCGGCAAGATCCCGCCATAACGGCGGGATCTGGCGTCGGCTCTCATTATGGAACACCGGGACGTATCTCAGTCATCACCGAACCAACGACCCAATATCCTCTGCACGAAATCCGCTATCCGGTCCCGCAAGGTCTGCTCCTCTGCCGTATCCAACTCATGCCAGGTGACCAGGTGGTCTACGCGGTCGTCAGCCCTCTCGGTCAGGAACTCGGCCGCGTCATCAGACGTCTTGCCGTTGTCGGCCAGTATCTCCCCCATCTTCTGACCGTCCCGGCGGGCCTGACTTATCTCCTCACGGCTCAGGCCGACGAACTCCTCTATGGCGGCCCGTTGCCCTTCCCGAAAGTCCCGGCGGGCCTGACGCAACTGCTGCCGCTCCTCCTCACTCATCTCCCGAAAATCAGCCCGAAATTCCTGGCGCATCTCGAACGGGACCAGGCCGGACGATCCCATTCCCATACCTCCCCGGCCGAAAATGACGCCCCGGCGGAAACCTTCCCGGAAACCGGAGCAGGCCAAGGTGGCTTCGGCGGTCATCGCCGTCAGGCCGATGACCGTCACCAGTACGGCGAGTATCTTGGTCTTTCTGTTCATATTCTCACCTCCTTTCTGTCCAGGTCGGGAAACCGCTATCCCGGCTCCCTCTCACTGCTTGATACGAGAATCCGACCCGATACCTTTCATCCTCTCCCTAACGATGGCGGACCACAGGGGGCCGATAGGGAAACGCGGGGATATAAAAAAGGGCGAGCTGACTCACCCTTGATGCGCGATCATTCGGTACCGTCGGTGTCAGGCACCCCTCCGGCCGTCAGATACGGGATCCCGTGCTTATCGAGGAATTCCCGGATGATGCGCGTCGCCACGAAGAGGTGGAGGTACATCGGTGGTTCGCCCGCCGTATGCGTCACCGTCAGGCTGACGGAAAGATTGCCGACGAGCCGGCCGGTACGCTGGCTGTACAGACCCGCACCGGAACTCCCGGGAGCGACGTTGATGTCGGCGATGACGCAATCCCTGATGAGGAATTCCTCGCTCAAGCCTTCACTGACCGACTTGGTCAGCCTCACCTCGGCGTCCCGGCGAGCCACGTAACCGCGGCTGAGCAGCGGCCCGAACATCAGCGGGTAACCGTCGCTGTATACCGAGTCACCGGGTACGACCTCGTCATCGTCGGCCAAGATGACGGTATCCTCCAGAGGACGGTCGATCTTGATGACGGCAAGGTCGTCCTTCGGCTGAACGGCCAGGATCCGGGCCTCGTGCACCTCGCTGAGGTTCTTGCCCAGAGGCACGTTGACGGTGATCCTGTCGGCGTCGGCGACCACATGAGCCACGGTCAGGATATGACCCTCGCGGCTCAAGGCGACTCCGGTTCCGTGACCCCCCTTACCGTTGTCGATCCGGTAGGTCGACGACCGGTTCGGCTCCAGACGCGCCAGTTCCGGCTGCGGCGTGGGCCGGACCGTATCAGGACAGGGGGTGACCGCGGGACCGGTCACGCTACGGACATTCGCGGCACAACCGACGGCGCCGGCCAGGACCGCCAGGACGAATAGCTTCCAAATAAGACCGGACATCATATCCTCCTGATCGATGCGGTTTTAAGGTGCTTTCCGGATAACGATACACCTTGCGCCCGATCAGGCCCCGTGTCAAGCCCTGACCGACCGGGAGTCCGTGGAGGCCGGACACGAAAAAAGACCCCCGGTGTGACACCGGGGGTCAAAGATCGTCATGACGGCTTACCAGTCACCGCCGCTCGAAGAGGATCCGCCGCCTCCCCAGCCGCCGCCGGAAGAGGATGAACCGCCTCCCCAGCCGCCGCCGGAAGAACTGCTCTGCCGGCGACGCCGCTCTTCCTCTTCCCGACGCCGTCGTTCAGCCTCGCGGCGTCGCCGCTCCTCCGCCTCGCGGATACGGCGGAGGCGCTCCTGTTCGGCCTCATAAGCCCGGCGGGCCCGACGCTCTTCCTGCCTCCAGGATTCCTGGATGGCGATGAGCTCGGCCAGCAGGGCTGCGTAATCGGCCGGACCGTCAACCTGAGGTACGATGCTGTCCTGCAACCGCGACGGTGAACCGTCGTAAGAACGGATCTTCCGTGCCGCCTGTTCCCGCAGCGAGGACATCTGAGCCGCGACCTGCCGGAACTCGTCACGCTTGGCGTCCAGCCGCTCGCACTCGGTGACCGCGGCACCGTACCGTTCGGCAGCCTCACGGAACCGGTCGATGGAACCGTGGGCTGCCCTGACTGCGGAGACGAGCCGATTCTCCTCATGATGTCGGACGACTGCCGCCAAGAGATCGTCTCCCGACCTCCGGCGGTCATCACCCTCCCGGAAACAGTGCTCGACGTCGACGACGCTGTGCACCTTCCGGGCAACGGCCACCCGCTCGGTGGCGGCGGCCCGCGCCGATTCTGCTGCATTCTGCGCGCTCAGCGCCTGGGCCATGACCGTCTCGACCGTCTCCTTGGCCTTGAGGATCGTCGCCGTCTGCTCGGCACACTTCACGTAGAAGGCGCGGACGGCGCGGGCCTGGGACATGACCTCTTCGGGATCGTCCCGACTGGCCAGCAGGCCGGCGAACACGTGGTCTTCGCGCAACGCCTTATCGTAGGTCACGGCCGGATCGTCATCCGGCTCCAGGGCGATACCTGGATCGGCCGGTGCCGAAAGACGGCGGTCAGCGGCCAGCCCGACTGCCTCGACCAGCCGGTCCAAACGCTCCCCGACCTGTCGCTCCTTGTCCCGCAGCTCTTCGAGCCCCCGGAAGAAGGCGACCGGATCGGAATCGTTCTTCCTGTCGAGTCGGTCGTAGACCTCCTGGTCCGCAGCATCGTCACCGAACAGCGGGTGATCCTGCAACCAGCGCAACGGGATGCCGTGCTCGGTGGCCTGGATGATCATCTCGTCGAGCCTGTCCTGCGGAAACAGCTTCTTGGCCGGCACCCGCCACAGGCGGGTCGCCTCCTTGAGCGTCTTCCAGTCGGCCATGCTCTTGCGGAAACGTTCCTTCAGCTCCTCGACGAACCGCTGCGGCACCACGGTGATCACCTTGGTGCTGCCGCCGAACAGCTCCTCCGGATTGAGCTGTTCCGTGTCGAAGGAGAACTCCCCCTCCAGCCGTTCGGTCGCCCGCTTGAGGGGGTCTATCCGAAAGAATCCCGCCTTGACGGCGAGCAGCTGACAACGGCCGACGTGTGACTCCATCGCCTTGACGGCCATGAAGATACGGTCGACCTCCTGGGCCACCCGGTCGGCCAGCTCCTTGGTCTCACCCTCGAGGGTGAGATAAGATCTCATCTCGCTGAGTTCGTTGTGGAACTCGACGTACTTGACCGAGGCGTTGCCGACTCGCTCTTTCCACTCGGCGCACGAACGCACGAAAGAGGCCTTGAGCGAGGCGTACTTCCGCCAACGCCGGACCAGGAAGAAGATCAGGCCGAACAGCAGGAGACCGCCGACCAGCAGCTTGACGAAACCGGCCCACCAGCGGGCTCGGGCTTCGCCGCGACGCTCGCCGACGTAGGTCGAGAGCGTATCGATGCTGGATCGCATGGAATCGGCGAAGGCCAGCATCTCGCCGGGATCGTCGGCCTGGCGGATCCGCTTGGCCTTGGCCAGCAGGTCACGGTACGGAGCCGTATCGGCCGGCAAGTAATCCGCTGGCCCGTCCAGCAGTCCGGCGAGCGTCAGGATACGCGAATCCAGGGCGCCTCGGGCGTCACGGAGACGTCGGGCCTCGACGGCCCGTCGTTCCGCCTCCTGGCGCGCCGCGATGCGCGCCGGATCGGTCTGATCGACCAGGTACGCATCTACCGAACGCATCAGGGCCAGGATGCCCCCCTTGGGATCCTTGGGGGTCCCTTTCACCGACCGCTCGAAAAGCGCGGTATGCGGGCGGTGGGCGGAACGCTCGAAACCGAGCTCCGCCTTCCATCGGGTGCCGGTCAGGAAACGGTACTTCCTGGGCTCGAACGACAGGAGGAACAACTGGGACTGCGAGACGTCGAAATCGGCAGCCCGTTCGGTCCAACGCTGGGCGATCGTATCGATCGCCTCCGCCGCCAGACGGTCGCCGTCACCCCCACCCTCCAGTCTCTGGGCGATGATGACATAGAAAGGAAAGCGGAGTGCTGCCGCGGCCCGTTCCAGCTCCTGGAGGTCGCGCGGACCGAAGAGCGGCGGCCGCCACCCCTCGGGCACCACATAGACGTGCTGCCCCTCCCGCCATTCGGGGATGGACAGGGGCGCTGCCGCCACCTCACCGAGAAAGGCCAACGACAGGATCGAACCGATCAGGATAGTCATGAGTCTCATGAACCTCTCCTCTTCTGGAAAAGTTGTCGAAAGGACGTGCCTGAATACGGCGCTTGACCATAGCAGCAACCCTCGGTCACGTCAATCCGTCCGGCCGTTTGTCCCGGACTCAAATACGGGAGTCACGACCCAATCAGAAATACCGCCCCCCGGCGGTATTTCTCCAGTAAACTGCCGCGTCGGATGTCAGTACTCCTTGATCTCTCTCCCCTCCTCGATGGCTTCCGATGAATCCTTGAACTCGTCCAACTGCCGCCGCAGCTCGTCTCTGGTCTCTTCATCCAGGTCAGGATCAGCCGACGCGGCCTCAAGCCCGTCGATATATTCCCGGAGATCGGCGGCAAACCTTTCCCTTTCCTCACCCTCAAGCGTGCGGCCCTCGCGCCGTTCCTCCGGAATAGGCGGTCTTTCGCTCTCCCTCATATGACAGTCAGACGATCTGGGCAAAGGCCACCGTATAGTTCTTGCCGTAATGCTGGGCGCACTTCGGACAGGTCGTATAAAAGAAATACAGCCGTCGTATCTCCTTACCTTGTCGCTTGACGTACTCCTCGGTCTGCTTGACCCATTTACCGGCGTCCTTATAGGGACCTTCGAAAACCTTGGTCAGGAAGGTGCCAGTGAGCCGTACCATCTCCATCCCCGGGACATCTTTGGTGACGGCGAAATAGTGTTTACCACGCCACGGTGAGGGATCATAAGAAAGCAGCAGGAAGTCGTCGGGTCTGGCGTCGGCCGCTTCGATCCTTTTCCAGCTTTTGGTGATGACCGAACCCATATTCAGCGGCATGTGCAGGAAATTGACGGTCGAAGCCTCGGCGAACAGCTTGTCCTCGAACCGGAACTCCTTGCCGTCCCAGGGCTGGGGATCGAACTTGGGGCAGCAGCCGGTCTCACTGTTGTCGTAATCGTATTCGGGTAATCGGTTTTCCATAAGAGAAGCGTTGGGGATTGACTGGATGGAGTATAGCAGAAATCGGGTTGACTGAAGAAAAACCGCCCGGGTGGGCGGTTGCTGGAAAGTCCATCCAGCGTCCTCAGTCTTTACGACTGAATCCGATCGCCTCCAGATACATCCGGCGGATGGTGTTGGCCGCCAGACCGAAGCGCCGTTCGACCGGCGACGGGCTGGCCCAATCCCCCACCTGGTAACCGCGGCTGGCGAAGTCGCGCTTGATCCTCCTGAGCCGCTCCGGTGAGACGGCGACATGACCGGCCGCCGCCCCATGCCGCGTCGGTACATACTCCCGGAAGCGGAAGCGGAACAGTTCCGGCGGAAAGATCCGGACGACCCGAGCCGCCTCACAAGGCATGTCATCCGTGACGATGAGGCTCAGGTTGACCTGGCGGCCGCGGGGATTCCGGGAGCGCCACAGCTCCCCCGCCTCCCTGACCCGATCGAAACCGGCGATGCGGCCGCGACAGGACCGCAAGCGCCGCTCTTCCGACGTGGAGATCAGCGATATCTGCAGCTGCACCGGCCGCTCATAGCCGGCGGCGAAATCGGCCAATCGCTCCAGGTTCCGCCAGGCCGCCCGGGCCGCCGGCAGGACCGTCGAAACCTTGAAGGAGACCGGCAGATCGCGCAGCGATTCCAGTCCGCTCACCAAAAAGGGATTCAACAGGGGTTCCCCGCTGTCGGCGACCGTCACCTTGTGCGGCGTTCCGGTGGGGTCGAATCCGTACCGGAATGCCTCTCCGATCATGAGTCGGGCCTGATCGTGCAGCTCCCGCGCCGTCAGGTTACGTACAAATCCGTCGAGTTCGCAGAAAGAACAACCGAGGGGGCAACCGACCTGCGAAGAGATCACGATGATGTTCTTCGGCCGGGTCAGGCCGAAGAAATAGCTGATCTCGATGACATGGCCGTCATGAGTCAGGCCGGGCAGGCCGATGACGCCGTCGTCACGGTCCCCGAAGAAAAGAACCGCATCATGATGAATCGTCAGGTCATCGTTCACGGAACACCTCCTACGACACCAGCCTGCCACCGCGAGATAAGGAGGTCAACAACGCTGTCCTGGAATCCAAACGCCCATCGTCATGATGGGCGTCCTGTCTCATGGTGACCCGCTGATGGCCGACGGCTCAATGTGCTGTCTCAGCCTTACCCCGCTTCAGTTTCAGCTGCACGAAATGCTCGGCCGCCTTGTTGATCTCATCGATGTATTGCCTCTTCCGCTCCTTGGATATCGTCTCGCCCTGAAAGAATCCCGGTACATGGGCGATCTTGGCCTGTTCGAAACCGACCACGGCCACGGCCGCGGGATTGTATCCGAGAATCCTGGCCAACTGACCGTAATAGTCATCAGCCCGTTCGGTCGGCGGCTCATAATCCTTCCGGGTCATCATCAGTTCCAGGAAAAGCAGCGAGGTGCTGCCGTTACGGTCCGGAAAGGGATGGATGTCGAGCATGTCGTTATGCAGGGAGGCCACCTCGATCTCGTAGCGCAGCGTGGACAGGCCTTTGAGGGCATCCCGATCGATCAGGTCATTGGCCCGCTCCACCAGGCGCTCCATCTCCGGACCCACATCCTCACCCAACAGACCGGCCCGCATGCCGAAGGCCACCACCTCTTCCTGGGTCCGGAAGCGCGACGCTTCCTTGGGTACGATTCCCTGATTGTTGATCCGGTGCAGCTCCAGCAGCATGTCGAGGGTCACGTACGGCTCTCGGGCCAAGCGGATGATTTCAGCCGCCACCTCCTGGCGGTTACGCACCTTGAGCTCCTTAACCTCAGCGGGACTGCGTCCATACATCTCATGCATGGCTTGCTCCACGGTCGTCGGAACCAGCCTCTCCCGGCCCATATCCTCGCCCTCCGGCAGGTTGGCGTCGCGAATGCCCTGATCGATGCGGAAGGGCACCATGTCACCCTCGATGAACTCACCGAACTCGTCGAAGATCTCGTTGAAGGCCCGGCGCAGCTCCGGTTTGACGGCCCGGCTCTTCAGGCGGGCGATGGAATTGAACCGCTGAAATACCTCTTCCTTTATTCTGTCGCTGGGGTCCGCCCCCTCCACCGTCCGCGCGATGGCATCCAACGAATGCATGGAGTCGCGGACCCGCTCCACAATCTGCTCGATACTGGCGGAGCTCTCCATGGCTTCCCGCAGGGCATCGATACGTGCGAGGGCCTGATCCAGGACCCGTTCCTGGATAGCCGTCTCCAGCACCTCGCCGATGTTGTCCTGGGCCGAGGTGTGTGCACCTTCCTTGAGGCCGTTATACAGGACCAGCAGACGCCGGCGTTCTTGCTCCGGTACCTGATCCAGCGGCAATCCGTATTCTTCCGTGATGATACCGAATTCCTCGGCCAGTTCCGGGCCGTCGATCTTCTCGCTGTCATACCCGGCCACGACCTCAAGGGCCGCTTCATCGGACAGGCCGCGCGTGGTCAAGGCCTCGAGCATCACCCGCCGCTCAGCCAACTCACGCTCCCTTCGTTCGCGGGCCTCCGGAGACCCTTCCGGCCCACCCGAAGGCGGGGCCGACTCGACCGGCCCAGGAATTCCGCTGCCCTCGAGAGGCGGTGGCGGTTGTGGTTCCTGCATAAATCTGGGCGTGTCAAGATTCATAGTCATCTTCGGCCGGACTTGGGTGTCCGCCTTTCGGCATCCGGCACGCCCCGGTCTGACTCGAAAACGTCAGGATAGCTGGACCGCAGCTCCTGAAGCCGCTCTTCGGGGACATCGGGGTCAGGACCGGAAGACACGTCCAAAGCCCTGCGGGCCAGCTCCTTCATGCGTTCCATAGGTATGTCGGTCTGGCTCAGACCGTCCAGAATCCGTTCATTGACCTCGCGATAGAATCTTTCCTTTTCCATAATTTGTCGTGACTGTTTACCCGTCTCTCAAGTTTACCTTATTTAAGGTAAAAAAGAAAGGGCCCGGATACCTCGGTCGAGGCTTCAGGCCCTGAAGATCTTCCGTTCTGTCCGGTCGCCGTGCCGGATGAGCAGTTCGCGTCCGTACCGGCTGCTGCCGATGCTGGTATAGTCCACGCCGCCGACCGCTACCCTCTTGCCGGTATGGATATGCCCGCAGACGACCGCGGTCGGTATGGCAGTCCGGGAACCGATGATCTCGGCGAAGACGTCGCTGCCCAGGAAAGTGTTGGCGACACGCCACTTCCGGGGGACGAAACACCGGGGCCGGAAGAGCAGTCGCCGGGTCGGGACATGATGCATCACCACCAGACGGCGTCGCGCGCCATCGGTTAGGACCAGGTGCCGCTCGAGGCGGCGGGCCTGGAACCGGGTCATCTCGTCGTCAGAGAAGTTCCAGCGCACGAAAACGGAATCGGCCCAGACAGGTCGGCCGGTCCCCGGATCGGTCTTGCCGACGTAGGCCTCGGCCGGATGACCCAGCCGTGGGTCATGGAAAGAATAGTCATACCATCCCATGAGACCGATATAGGCCGTGTCGCCGACCGCTACCGGTCGGTCCTCCAGCGGACTGAAACCGAGTCCCCGATAGAGCGACCGCAGATCGAGATAGCGCTGCCAGGAATCGCGCCCCGATGAGGGGACCCAGACGTCGTGGTTCCCGGAGATGGCCAACCGGCGACCCCGGAATCCCGCGAACAAGGTCAGACATTCCCTGATACCGTCATCGTCGCCGGCATGGTCGCCGCCGATGATCAGTACGTCCTGCGGCCTGCCAACCGCCGTCACATAGGCGGCCAAGGACCGTACCGCATCCGCGGACCGATCCCCCGGATGCAGATGCAGGTCACTGGTGATGAATTCCTTCACCGCATACCCCTTTCTCGATATCGAAAGAACCGCCTAGGATGCCACGAATCCGGGCCGCTGTCAAGATGGTCGGGACGGAAATGAGCGTAATCGTGGTCCGGCAGCGGACTTGGGGCAAACAAAAACCGGACCCTGTCGGTCCGGTATCTGAGCGGGGGGTGGTCATTCGCCCTCCAGAAGATGATAGCAGTTGCTGCGGTCGAAATCGAAGGTGCCGGCCTCCCGGATGATGTGACCGCCCTCGAGCCGGCCGAGCCGCATCCGCGGTTCGAGCAGGAAATGACAGCCGTAGACCGAGCCGTCCACGGTGACATAGGCCTTCTCGACACCGGCCGGACAGTAGCGTCCGGCCGCGGCCAGTCCCTGGCCGACCGGGGATCCGGGTCGCGGACCGAAGTTGCCTACGAAACGCAGGCGGCGACGGACCTCATCGCTCCGGGACCTTATCGCTGCGGCCTGCCGGAACACCTCTTGGGTCTGTCTGGCCGACAGGCAATACTGACGGAGCTCCGGATGGACCGGCATCAGGTTGAGCAGCCACAGCCGCTCCAGTCCGTCCGCCTCAGCTTGGGCGTATATCTCGCGGATCATCCGGAAATTGAAAGTGCCGATGAGGCAGAACGCCTCGACCCCGAGACTATGCCGCCCTGCAGCCCGCACTATCTCCGACACTTCGGACGATCCGCAGGGTGCCAGACTCAGCCCTTCCGGCGAACAGAAATAGTGCGCCGAGATGCGCAGGCGCCGAAAACCGTAACCGGCGATGAGGCAGCCTATGGAGGGGTCGTCCAGAAGACGTCGCCCGTTGGTCACCAGGTACTCAGTCCACCGGGCCACGCGATACGTCTCCAGGTAGGCCGGATGGTCCAGCACCTCACCGGTCACCGGTATGACCTGCGATCCGGTATCGCGCTGCAGCAGACGGATACGCCGAATGGCGTCTTCGACCGACAACGACCGGCCGCGCGGCAGGTTCCCCTGCACCTGATAACACTGCCGGCAGTGCCCGGAACAGCCGGTATGGACTTCGACGAAAACCTTCTCGGGAACCCAAATATCGCCCGACATCGGTATGCCTCCTCAAATGCTATCGTAATGACCTGACGTCACCTTCCTACAGATGACGGCTGATGTAAAGCGCCCTGTCCGGTATCCCGACGGACCGACCGAACGAAAGACCCGACGGACGGGGCCGTCGGGCGACGATGCCTGGAAGAGGCGTCGATTCAGCGGTCTTCCCGGCTCTTCTGATAGATCTTCTTGAGTAGCGCCAATATCTCCGCCGTGTTCTTCTCGGCCTTCAGGTCGGTCTGATAATCCAGCTCGGAACGCAGTTCCGATATCTCACCCTGGCGGTTCTGCGACATCAGGATGAACGTGGCCAGGATTATCGCTTCTAAAGAGACCACCAGGGTCAGCATGCCGAAAGGATAGGGATCGAACGGTTCGTCGACGACGCTGTTGTAGACTAACCAGGCCGTGAACCAGACCGCGTGAACGTACACGAAATAGATGTTGCCGCAGAAATCGGTGATGGTGTCCGATATCCGGTCCGTCCTGGACTTCCGCCGGTCCACCTCCTGACGGACGTTCCTGGTGACGATGAGCAGCTCCCTCTTGGTGACCAGCCAGTGCTGCTCACGCCCCTTCTCACGGCAGATCTCGCATTCCGATGCCACCTCTCCTTCGATGAGCGCGTGCAGATTGCCGCACCTGCTGCATTTGTAGATGCCGCTTGCCTTGCTCCGTTTGCCGTTCTTGAGAATGGGGTTCCGGTTCATATCCTTCGACGATATTGTCCACATACAGGATACCAGAAACATCCGGTTCCGACGATTGGACAAAAAAGGCGCCGACCCGGGTCGGCGCTCAGATGAAGTATCGGATATCGATCGTCTAGCGATCCAGTCGCTGCTCACGCTCGAAGGTGAATTCACCCTCCTTGAACGAATGCGGTACCTCGAGTCGCACCAGGACCTCGATCTCCGGGTACCGGTCGTGCCACTCCTGGACCAGGTCGCGCAGGATGCCGAACCGGTCATGGAGACCGTTCTCGTCCCGGGTGCCGTGACCCGATTGAAGCGTCTCGACGACTTCGACCCTGTCTACGGCCGGGAACCGGAAGAGGACGTGCCACTTCTTCCAGAAGGAGTCGGGCGGGTAAAGAGCTGCCCGCAGGACTTCGACCTTGGCTTCCAGATCGGCCAGACGGTCGGCTGTCTCCCGCAGGCAGGCGAATTCCGGATAGGTCGGATCCTTCTTCTCCTTGAGTAGAGGCCGGACCGCACCGAAGACCTGAAGCAGGTCGTTGGAATCGCTGTTCCGGGCCCAACTGATGGCCAAGGTCCTGGCGATGCGGTCGATCAGCCGGCAGCCGAAACGCTCCATCCGGTCGGCGAGCGACAGGTAGCAGCGGACCGCCCGGCCCGTCGGGAACCCGGGGCCGGTAGCCTCCCGGACCACGGTCTCGACCAGCTTGCGCTCCTCCTCGAACCGGCTGTCGATCTGGACGATGAATCCGAACAAACGGTCGGCCTCGTCCTCGTCCTTGGTGTCGCGCCACCGGCGGGCCACCTCCTCGAGGACCGCCTTCTTGGTCTTGAGTAGGGTCGGCGCGTCGCAGTCTTCCAGATAGCTCTCATCCTCGGCCACCTGAACCCGACACTTGCCGACGCCCTTGGACGGCAGCTTCGACCACAGGTCGACCGCCTCGGCGGCCCGGCACCGGACCAGCTGTTCGCGGGCCTCATCCAGCCCGTCGGTCCGATCCAGCACCTTCCCCCGCATCGTCTCTCCCAGGAAATCGCCCAGGTGAAAGTCGTCGACCGCCTTCAACAGCCAGCGGAAGCAGGTTTCGGCCTGTTCGTCATCACGCCGCTCGGTTGCCGTCAGAAAGAGCCGGCGGACCGCGTCCAGCCTCTCGCCGGCACCCTGATTCTCCAACAGCTGAACCATGGCCCACTGTCTGGCCCGTTCCAGCTCCTCGATCAGCGGCGTGTAGGGATCACCGATTCGGTACCTCATCTCGTACCTCCTTCCGGCCTCAGCCGGTCTGTTCGCCCCGCAGGGCTCATGGAATGAACGCGGACCGCAGTCCGTCGCTGTATCTAGACACAGATCACATCCGGTGTCCATCTCAATCCATGAAAAATGCCCCGGATACCCGGCGACCGGGTCGCTCAAGGCTGTATTTCCCTTAAATGCGCCGGTTGCTATACTCCTTATTATATTGCGGCGATTGGGCCGCCCTGACTTTTGTTGTCATGCGTACCGCGCTTATCGGCCATACCGGCTTCGTCGGCTCGAATCTGGACAGTCAGAATAAGTTCACCGACCGCTTCAACTCGCGGAACATAGGGAGTATCCGGGGCGAGAGTTTCGACCTCATCGTCTGCGCCGGAGTGTCGGCGGTCAAATGGAAAGCCAACCGGGATCCGGAAACCGATTGGAAAGGTGTCGAAGCGCTGCTCGATCCGCTGGGTGAGGCTGAAGCCGGACGCTTCGTCCTGATTTCCACGGTCGACGTCTACCCCTTCCCCGTGGAAGTCGATGAGGATACGTCCATCGATCCGGAGATCAATCATGCCTACGGTAAGCACCGCTACGCCGTGGAGGAATTCGTCCGGCGGCGCTATCCGCAGCACCATATCCTGCGTCTGCCCGGGCTGTTCGGACCGGGGCTAAAGAAGAACGTCATCTACGATCTGCTGAACGACAACGGTCTGGAGAAGATAGATCCGGCAGCGTCCTTCCAGTGGTACCCGCTCGACCGCCTGTGGGACGACATCGGAAAGATCATGGCCGCTGACCTGCGAACCGTGAACCTGGCCACGGAACCCGTGACCACCCGAGAGATCATCGAGGAGCTCTTTCCGGACAAGCTCTCGAGCGTAGCCGAACCGTCGGCCGAACCGCCGGGCTATGACTTCCGGACCAGACATGCCGGACTGTTCGGCGGCCGCGGCGGCTACCTGATGGATAAGACCGGGGTGATGAAGGCGCTGCGTCGTTATGTCGACGCTGCCCGGAAAGACACATGAACCTCGCCGTCTCCAACCTGGCCTGGGATTTCGCCGACGACGACCGGATGCTCGGCCGGCTCGCCGAGCTCGGCGTGACCGGCCTGGAGTTGGCGCCAGCCAAGCTGTTCGGCGACCTCCGGACCGGTACCGAAGAGCAAGCCCGCGACTACCGGGAGAAGGTCCGGTCGGCAGGTCTGGAGATCGTCGCTTTCCAGGCCTATCTGTTCGGCCGTCCCGAACTCCAGCTGTTCGTCGATGACGCCCGTGATGACTTCATCGCCTACACCAAGCGGGCGCTTGACCTGGCCTCCTGGTGCGGCGCGCGGCGGATCGTCTACGGGGCGCCCAAATCCCGCGCCACCGGCGGCCGACCGGAAGAGGAATGCCTCCGTATCGCCACCGAAGCTTTCCGGGATATCAGCCGCTATGCCGCGAGCCGTGATACGATATTCTGTCTTGAACCGAATCCTCCTGCCTATTCTTGCGATTTCGCTTCAAATGCCGCTGAGGCGGCCGAACTGGTGCGGGCCGTAGATTCCCCCGGATGCCGCCTGCACCTGGATATCACCTGCATGACACTGGCCGGTGACGACATCGGGGAGGCGATTACGGCCAACGCGGATATCCTGGCACATTTCCATGCCAGCGAACCGCAGCTCGGTGACTTTACCGCGCCAGGGATGGACCACCGGAAGGCGGCGGCGGCGCTCCGGAAGGCCGGTTATGAAGGTTGGGTCTCGATCGAGATGCGCCAACCGGAAGATCCGATGGCCGGCGTGACGACGGCGGTGAATTTCGTGCGTGAAGCTTATGACCTCTGACCGAACCTACGATACCATCATCGTCGGCGGCGGCTTCTTCGGTGCCGTGATCGCCGCGCGGCTCCGGGAGCGCGGCCGGAAGCGAGTCGTGGTCCTGGAGAAGGAGGCCGAACTGTTGACCCGCGCCAGCTACCGCAACCAGGCCCGCATCCATAACGGCTATCATTATCCACGCAACATCGTCACCGCCTTCAGGTCGCGCGTCAATTTCCCCAGGTTCGTCGAGGAGTTCCACGAGTGCGTGGACGACTCCTTCGAGAAGGTCTACGCCATCGCCAAGACGCACAGCAAGGTCACCAGCGTCCAGTTCAGGGATTTCTGCGTGCGGATCGGCGCGCCGATCGAGCCGGCCCCGGCCCGGATACGCGACCGCTTCGATCCCACCTATATCGAGGAGGTCTTCCTCTGCCAGGAATACGCTTTGGATGCGGCCAAGCTCCGCGGACTGATGTGGCGGCGCCTGCAGGACACCGGCGTCGAGGTACGGACCTCGACCGAAGTGAAGTGCCTGGAAAAGGACGGCGGGGGGATATCCGTGCGGATCACCGGTCCGGGCGTATCGGAACGGATTTCCGCCCCTCAAGTGATCGTCTGTACCTATTCGATGATCAACGGGTTACTCCGGGCCTCCGGACTGCCGGAGATACCCATGAAGCATGAAGCGACGGAACTGGCCCTGGTGGGGGTGCCGGAGTCGATGCGTAATCTCGGAGTGACCGTGATGTGCGGACCGTTCTTCTCCTGCATGCCCTTCCCGGCCGAGAACCTGCATACCCTGAGCCACGTGCGGCACACGCCGCACTGCGCCTGGACGGACGGTGACGGCATCGACGCGCACAGCCGCATGTCCCGCCTGGACCTGCACACGTCGTTCATGCACATGAAGAAGGACGCGGAACGCTACCTGCCGGAACTGGCCAGCCTGACCTACCGGGGTTCGCTCTGGGAAGTGAAGACGGTGCTGCCGATGAACGAGAACGACGATGGCCGACCGATCCTCTTCCGGTCGGACCACGGACTCAAGGGCCTGACCTGCGTCATGGGCGGCAAGCTGGACAACGTTTACGACGCGCTCGAGGAGATCGATAAGGAGCGCGAAAGGGACAAAGTCATATGAGCGTCAAGAAAGCCGAACTGTTCGTGTCGGTCGTCGCGCCGCTGCAGGACGAGGCCGGCGCCATCAAAGGGTTCGTCGACGAGGCGTCAGCGGTCCTGGACTCGTCCTATGCCAACTACGAGCTGCTGCTGGTCGACGACGGGAGCCGTGACCGGACCCGCGACGAGATCGGGGGGCTCCTGGCCACATACAAATGTCTCCGTTACCTGCGTCTGGCCCGGCGGGCCGGCCGTGAAGCGGCGGTCATGACCGGACTGGAATCGGTGATCGGTGACTATGCGGTCATCATGTCCGCGTCACTGGATCCGGTCGACCGTATCCCGGCGATGGTCGCCGAGGCGGCCCGTGGCAACGGCGTCGTGTTGGGTGTCCGCGGACCCGATAGCCGGGAATCACTGGCCTCGCGATGGGGCGGGCGGGCCTTCCGCTGGTACTGCCGTAGGTTCTTGGGTTTCACGCTGCCGACCCGACTTTCCGGTATGGCTGTCCTGAGCCGGCAGGCGATCAATTCCCTGGTGCGCGTCAAAGGCAAGGGCAGCTATCTGCGCCTTTTCACCAAATACACCGGACTGGACCATCGTGAGATCGAGCACGTACAGGCGCCGCGTCCCGGCGCCTCCGGCAAGGCCACTTCGCCGGACGGGTTCTGGCGCAAACTGGAGACGGCCACTGACATCGCGGTATCCAACTCCACCCATCCCCTGAGGGCGGTAACCTATCTCGGACTGATCGCCGGAGCGATCAACCTGCTGTCGATGACCTATATCGTCGCCGTCTATCTGCTGAAGGATGACGTCCAGCCCGGCTGGACCACCAGCTCGATGCAGTCGGCGGTGATGTTCTTCCTGGTCTTCGTCATCCTGACGGTATTCGCGGAGTACCTGGGTAAGCTGATGAACCAGGTCGTGCCCCATGACACGGATACGGTCATCGAAGACCTGACCAGCTCGACGCTGCTGGCCGACGAACAGAAGCTGAACGTGATCGACCGGAGCGAACGCGCTGATGATGAAAGGACCTATGGCTGAAGGCGTGGGCGGGCGACAGGTTCCCGAATACGAGGTGAAAGAATTCAGCGGCAAAAGCAGCCGCTGGTGTTGGTGCGTGTTCGTCATCAATGAGGGCGAGCGGATCGCCCGACAGCTCAGGAAGATGCGGCCCTACGCGGACCTGGTCGACATCATCATCGCCGACGGGGGAAGCGATGACGGCTCTCTCGCGCCCGAGACCTTGCGGCAATCCGGTATCCGCACGCTGCTCACCAAGACCGGTCCCGGCCGGCTGTCGGCGCAGATGCGGATGGCCCTGGCCTACGCCGTCGATGAGGGATATGACGGAATGATCGTCATGGACGGTAACGACAAGGACGATCCGGCTGCCCTGCCCGAATTCGTCCGGAGACTCGAGGGCGGCTGGGACCATATCCAGGGCTCCCGTTTCATTAAGGACGGCCACCACGAGAACACCCCTCTCTCCCGGCTGCTGGCCGTCCGTCTGCTGCACGCGCCGCTCATGCGGTCATTCTCCGGCTTCCGCTATACCGACACGACCAACGGGTTCCGCGCCTATAGCCGGCGCCTCATCACCGACCCTCGGGTCGACCCGTTCCGTGATGTCTTCACCACCTACGAATTGCACTATTATCTCGCCATACGCGCCCCGGAGCTCGGCTTCCGTACCTGCGAGATTCCCGTATCCCGGGTCTATCCCGCAATGGGTCGGACACCCACGAAAATCGGTTCGTTCAGCGCGAAATTCGGCCTACTGAGGCTGCTTTGGAGGGCCGGTCACCACCATTATGATCCGCCGCCCGACGGACCTGCCGGAGAGGCCGGCCTACGGAAGAGATCCAGCCGACAACTCTCCAAATGGTCGGCTCGGGCCCGTCGGTACGGCGGCTGGCTGCTCGGACCCCTGGGACTGCTGTCGCTACTCTCCTTCGCGGCGGTCGTGGGCAGCCGAATATACGTCGCCGCCACGGCCTTCGACTGCCTGCCGCTCAACGGCTGTTTCCAGATGTTCGATCCGCTCCGCCGGCTGGCCGCCGGACAGCTGGTCGGACGGGACTTCCAGTACTTCTATGGCGCGGGGGCTCTGCTCATCCATTACCCCTTCTTCTCCCTGCTCGGCGGCGACCTCCTGGCCTCCGAGACGGCCAAGCTGGTCGTCCAACCGGCGCTCTTCCTCGGCGTGACCTTCGTGGCCTTCCTGGCCCTGACTCGCCGCCTGGGCCTGTCGACTTTCCTCACTGCCGCCGCCGCCGGACTGGCCACGACGCATTTCCCCAGCGTCTTCATGGACACGCACCACCAACTCGGCGTCCGGGCCGCCTTGCCGGTGGCGATATTCGGCCTGCTGCTCTGGCGGAAGGGGTTGCCTAGGCGCTGGAGGTCTCCGGATCTGCGGAGTTCCCTGATCGGCATACTGCCGCTCTCGCTGCTGGCCGCAACGGCCTTCACAATCAGTCCCGAACAGGGGGCCATGACCGTCGGCGCCCTGCTCATCATGTTGACCCTCTGGTCAGGCAACTGGCGACACGCTGTCCGCAACGGCTCCATGTTCGCGGCTCTGGCCCTGCTCGGCGGCGCAATCATGCTCGAGCTGGCCACCCTCGGTCACGCCACAACAGCCCTGCGGTTCCACCTGACCGAAGCCCGGCCGGACCAGTTCTGGTATTTCGGCGCCTGGCCGGGCGGCTTCCATGAATCGATCCTCGGCGTGGTGACGGAGCGCCATGGGGCCTGGGGCTTCGGAGGCGTCCTGCTGGCCGTCCTGGCCGCTTTCCTGCTGCGCCGACGGACCGACCGGCGACTCAAGGCTGCGGTCACTTTCCTGCTCACCTACGGTCTGCTCTCCACCGTCAGTATACTGGGCTATATCAAGAAGGAATACTTCCACGCGCTCTCCTGGGTACTGCTTCTGGTCTTCGTCACCCTGCTGCTCCAGCCGACGATCGACTGGGTACGTGAGAACCTGCGTCGCGAGGTCCTGGAGGAAACGACATTGCGGTCGAAACGCGGCCTGATCGCCGTTGTCGCAGTACTCGGCCTGTCGGTGCTGGCGGCGCACCTGATCTTCCACTTCTGTCTCTCGGCCTACGAAAACACCGACCGTGCCATCGCCATCGCCCGGAAGGCCGACGAACGCACCTCGGGCATGACTACGCTGGGCGTGACGCTCGACGAGGCCTGGGCCGAGCACCGCGAGGCGCTTATCCGTTATGTGGCCCTGCCAGGTACGGGCCCGATCGGACAGCGCGCCGCCGATATCTGGTCGACCTACTCCAGCATCCCGGAAGCGGAGCTCGGTATCTTCAACCCGGCCAGTGATTACATCATCCACGCCCTCGGACCGGAACGCCGGGCCGCATACGCCGCGGCGTTCGACGAGACGCGTCCCCCGGTTATCCGGACGCTCAACAACAAGACCCCCTATGAGTACTGGCTGACCAGCACCCACTGGGACATGTACCGGCTCCTGCTGGCCAACTACGAGTTCCGGGAACAGGACAGTAAGGGGGCCATCTGGACCCGGCGCCGGACGCCCTGGACGCGACCCGACGACATCTGGCACGGGGAGCTGCCCATCACCGACGGGCGGACCTTCACCCTGCCTACTTTTCCGGAGGGACGCTACGTACTGGAGCTGGCCGTCGACTATGCCATCGACAATCCCTGGAACGGCATCCCGGTGGCCCGCGACCTGCCCCGCTATGTGATCATGGCCGATGTGACGGACGGTCCGGTCCGACCCACTTACGTATCTTTCGCCCCGTATTACGATCGGATGAACTTTCCGCTGTTCCTCGACTACCGGGGGACCGTGCCGAGCTTCGAGGCCCAAGTGCGATCGATGCTCCCCGGAGCCACCCTGACCCTGGAGCGGGTGCGCTACCGGCTGGTCAGGATGCTCAAGAGCAATCTCGATTTCTACATTCCGATCGGCGGACAGACGATGGATGACAGGATATCCGGCCGGAAAAACAGGCGCCGCGCCTCCCTGTCGTCGCCCGACACCCTTCTCACCGTCGAAACCGACCCCGAAGGACAGCAACCCTGATCGAGGAACGGCGAGACCCACGATCTCCTGCACGAGAAATCCCGGACGGACGTCCGGGATTCTTCAGCACGACTTGATTCTGGCCGATCACTGCCGGATATAGTCTTCGCGCACCTCGGCGCCGAACTCCGTATTGATCAGCGTCATGCTGTTGCCGTCCTCCGATATCTCGAAAGTGGAGTGATAGACGTCGGGAATGACCCCGGTCGGGCAGTCGGTGGAATCGAGCGTCATGGTGATGGCGTTATCCTGGACCGCGACCGTACCCGAAGCGACGCAGGAGGCTGACGAGATATAGGTATCGGCACTCAGCTCCAGCCTGGCCGGCGTGGTATGCATCAGCTGGCCGTCGGTGTAGGTCGCCTGTCGCACCCAGGTGCCGACGTACGAGGCCGGCCCGGCCGCCTCCTCCGGTCCGGGGGCCGCCGGCGTCGTGGTTTCGACGCACCCCGCCCCCAACAGGACGAAAGCCGTCATGATGATCGAAGCGGATAAAAATCGCTTATCCATAATGATTCGCGGTCACTAATTTCAAAATATCGGCGTTAATCCGGCCTGTATCGGATCAATCACAGGGCACCTGCGTACCGGTCGCCTCATCGATGCACATGGGGGGTACCTGCACCCGGACCCACCCCCCCTCCAGCTCTTCACAGACGAAGCGACCGCCCTCGATATAGATCCTGGTGGTCGCGTTACGATAACTCTTGCCCCTGCGGAATTCCTTTTCCATCCGATACTCGATCTTGATATAGGAATCCGGCGGGGGAATGAAAAGCGAGTTCTCCCCGTCCTCTATGCAGGTATGCTCTCCCTCGAGCACGAAAGACTCCGACCCCTTGAAATCACCGCCGTTACTCGACAGGGTCATGGGCTCGATCACCCCGTCGTGTCTGGTCATGACGTTGAAGCCGCGGACCTTCCAGGTGGTCATCGGCGCCATCCTGTAGTTGTAGCCCCATAACTTATCGGGGCCCCCGCCGCTCTTGAACCAGGAGAAATTCTGGTTCGGCGTGATCGTCAGATGATACGGGAAGGTGTCGCCGACCTCTCCCTGACCGCCGGACGTCAATTCGTAATTGAACATCCCTCCGCCTTCCTGATAGAGCGTGTCTATGTCGGAACCGACATAGCTGAAATGCGAGATATCACCCGAAACGCTGGTCCGTCCGGTCTCGGCATCGATGGATACCTCCGTATCCGCGATGAGCTCGAATTCGCCGTCGGCCACGTGGAACAGCGCTGGGATCACCCCGCCCTCGTTGGTCTCATGCGTGATGGTCACGGTGACCGGAACGCGGAACTCGATCCCATCCGGGAGCAGGTCGTAGGCCAGCAGCGTGGATTCTTCGCCTTCGGCGAGGTCCTCAAGTCCGAGCTCAGCTCGCAGGTCCGCCTCGGTCGCCGGTACGACCCCGATGTCCCCGATCGCCACATCAGCGGGTAAGGCCCCCGGCGGTATGCTCAGTTCCGCCAGCCCGTCGTCTGAGGTGACGGTCATCACCCCCTCGCCGGAACGACCATCGGGCCAAATCAACCAAGCCGCGATGATGACGATCACCGCGATACCGCCTCCGACCATGATCTTTTGAATATTCTTCATAGATGTCGTCGGTGTTTACCGTTCAAGTCGGGATTCGTCTGATATCGATTCAATATCCGGCGGGGGTTCGCGACAAACATCAAGGTCCTCAGTCGGTTATCAATTCATTGAGATCCAGTCCATATTCCTTGCCGTCGGTGATGCGCGCGATACCGGACTCGTCCTTGGTATATCGGATGGAATCGATATCGACCTCTTGAGGGATGAGGTTGATGATCATTCCCGCACCCAGGTAAATGACGCGCAGCCGCAATCCCGGCCGCCTTACATACGTGCCGCTCTTGATGTCATAGAGCCAGGCATAACCACTGATCCTGATGGCGTGAGGGGTGGCTACCTTGATCTCACCTATGAAATGACGGCGCGGCTGACCGGCGAAAACCCGCCTTTCGATGATGTGGACCTTCTCTCCGGCTGAAAGCACTTCCATATGATGTTCGAGTATAGACTTATGATATTGATTAGATCGGGCTGACGCACATTATAGCACAGTGCCGTCCAAAATAAATGGCGGTCTGTGACCAATGCCGACAGGTGAGACCTTATTCCCGTTCGTTTCCCCCTCCCGGTCACAACACAGAAAACGGCCTCCCCAAAGGGATGCCGTTTTCTGGCAGGGACGGAGGTAATCGTCCCTCGCTCCGCTCGGGCTCCGGGGCGCTACGCACCGGACGCTGCGCCAGCTCGCGTCCTCTCGCGCCCGTTCGATTCCTTATCCATCCCAAATCAAATCCGGCCGACACCCATAAGGCGTATCGGCCGTATCTAGCAGAGATTCGGGGATATCGTCGGAACTCTGACGTCTATCCGAGCTTAGAACCGTTCTTTACAGGCTTGTCCGGCACGGCCAAGACCACCCGACCGTCTTCCCGATAGAAACCGGTGATCAACACTTCGGAAATGAACGGCCCTACCTTTTTCGGGGCGAAATTGATAACGCCGATGACCTGTTTCCCGACCAGCCCATCAGACGTGTACAGGTCGGTGATCCGCGCACTCGATCGTTTGATGCCATATTCCCCGAAATCAACCATGACCTTGTAGGCGGGAATCTTCGCCCCAAGAAAATTCTCTACTTCCAGAATCGTGCCGACGCGGAGCTCGACATCCTCGAAATCTTGCCAGGAGATCTTTTTCATAGACGGGCACTCTAACACGGGAAGGCGGTCATCACAAGGAGAGTCGCCTCTTCGTGGCGAGAACAGTCCACTCTTCGCGGTCACAACACACAAAATCTGGCTACCGAATGGTGGCCAGATTTTGTGGCAAGGGCTCGTGGGCGTTGTTGGAACTACTCTTGTGTCTCAGCTGGTAATGAAAACTAGTACCCTGCCGCCTTGCAGTCCTCACACAATTCCCGCCCGTTCGGATCACCCACCTGCGAACAATACGATGCCGACGGCATCGCTGCGAACGGCGCGCAGTTACCGGCATTAGCCTGTGACTCGGGCGACGGTTCGGACGATGGTTCCTCGGCGGGAGGCTCCCCGGTCGGTTCATCCTCTACCGTCGAGACATCAGCCGGCGGACCGGCGCCCGATGGCGGACCGGCCTGCTCGGTCAACGCCGACAACCCCGTGAGGTCGAAGGTTAACGTCCCAAGATCAGGCTCCGGAGCGGTAATACCGACATCGGGCGCGGTCAGATCCAAGTCGACCCCCGACAACCCGGACAGGTCGATATCCGGCAAGGCGAAATCCAGGTCCCCGGAGAGCGCCAGGTCAGGGACGTCCGCGGCACCCAGACCGGAGACCGAAAAATCCAGACTGCCGAACTCATCGGCCCACTCCAATGATCCGTCTTCGGTGACGACCGAGAACGTCTCGGCCTTCTTCGCCTTATAAACCCTCCAGCCGAAGTAACCGCCGACTCCAGCTGCCGCCACGACGACGCCGATGATGATCGCGATGACCAATGACGTGATTCCCCTGTTTTCGTTCTTCATAATCATATGCGTTAGCGGCAGGACTTCTGCTGATTCTCCCAGCTGTTGTCATAAAGCGCCTTGTACTCGACGTACGGATCGTGCATGGCGCGCAACCCGGTCAGACAGGCCTCGACGCGCCTGCTGTACTCCATGGCCTGTTCGACCGACAGCGCCCCGGCGTCCGCCATAGCCCTCTTGTCGCCGAATTCAGACAGGATACCGGTGCATTCGTCGATCTTACTGACGACCCGCATGCCGTAGTCAGCCATATCCCTGTACTCGATCAGGCTGTTGCACATGGCACAGTTCGCGACGGCATAATCGGAGTCGGTCGAACACTTGACACCGGCGTAATCCAGTTTGGCCTTGCGGTCAAGCATCGCTTTCCTGGTGCTGGCCATGTAATTCTCGACCCGGCCGGAAGATGCGCCAGGCTCGCGCTCCAGCGCCTGTTCAATACGCCGCATGACAATAGAGGCCGACCGCGCCTTCAGGTAGTCGAACTTTTCGCGCAGATCGGTCCACTTCTTGGAGAACTGCTCACGGAACGCCTCGGTATCGGTGTCCGCAATGTCGGTCACGTTGGCGAGCGTGGCCAGAACCTCGGCCTTGTCGGCATCCAATTCATCGAGCAGGTCCTTTGTAGTCCGTAGCCCGTACCTGTCGCGTATCTCCTGTGGCACCTGCTCCACCAGGCCGGATTCTGCCTCTATTAGGTTGCGCGCTCTAGCGAACTCCTCTTCGACGAACGCCTTGTAGACCTGCTGGCCAATCTCGTCGGCTGAATCCTCATAAGCAGCCCACTCTTCCGCGAACTTCCGCTCAGTCGCCTCGTTAATCCGGTCTCCGACGCCGTAGAGGCCGGTCATCATCTCCCTCATCTCAGCCTCCTTCTCCTTGGCCTTCTCTTCGGCGGCCGCCTTCAGCTTCTCCACCTCGGTCCCGGCCAGCTTGTCGTACTTGGCACGCAGTTCTGCTTCGATCGAAGCCGCTTCGGCCTCTCCCCTTGCCCTCCCACGCTGTTCGCCGAGCTGCCTCAAGTACGGGATGTCCGGATCTTCCTGCCCGCCGTACTCCGCGATGAGTTCCGCTTCGACCTGCTTCTGGATCCGGTCCATCATCTCGGCCTTCCGGGATTCGGCCTCAGCCCGCAACTGTGCCTCAAGCCTGGCATATGCTTCGCTTTCCAGGTCTTCGACCTCTTTTCTTAATTCCTCCTCGTACGCGACGCGAATCTGTTCCTGATGGTCGACGATGTAACTCTCCAGATCACCCTTAATCAGGTCCTGCAACCCGGCAAACTGATTACGGATCCTTTCGGCCTCGGCACGGAACACCGCGTGGTGCCACTTCGCCTGATCGAGCGTTGGTTCGATGCAGGAATCGTCGATGATGTCACGTAGGCTGTCTGCATTATCGGCGTAATCCGACAACCGAACGTTCATTCCCAGCACGTCGAAGGTCTTGAGCTCCGCATCGAGCACTTCGTGCGCCGCTTCGATGTTGGCTATGGCATGTCCGCCCATGAACTTGAACCGGTGACAGTGTGCCTCGACCATCTCCACCTGTCCGGTCGGTCCACCCCACTTGTCCGGCGGCTCAATATAGGTGTCGACCGTTGTCGCCAGGGCGGCACCGCCCGCCATGACTACTGCGGCCGCGACCAACGAATACATAATTTTCCTCATAGGCATTTTCTATAGGTATTACCGGTTCAATATACCAAAAAAGGCGGAAGAAAGGTTAGAACTCGACGAAAACGGCTGCATAGACGAAAAAACAGCCGCTTTCACGACTGTTTTTTCATGGTGGCAGGGGCGGAGGGAATCGTCCCTCGCTCCGCTCGGGCACCGGGGCGCTGCGCACCGGACGCTGCGCCAGCTTACGTCCTCTCGCGCCCGTTCGATTCCCTCCTTCCGATCTCGACACAGAAAAACGGCCTCCCCAAAGGGATGCCGTTTTTCTGGCAGGGGCGGAGGGAATCGAACCCCCGACAGCGGTTTTGGAGACCGCAGTTATACCATTTAACTACGCCCCCATGCCTGTCTGATGATAACCGGAAACCGGCACCTTGTCCACCGGGCCTATAAGCAAACGCGGCCTCACGGCCGCCGTTTCTAGCACACCATGACCAGGAGCCCTATTTGGTCTCCTTATGCATAGTATGCTTCTTGCACCACTTGCAGAACTTCTTCATCTCCAGCCTTGCCTTGAGCGTCTTCTTGTTCTTATGCGAATGGTAATTCACCCGCTTGCATTCGGTGCATTCCAGTTTGATGAGATTATCCTGTGACATACTTTTCTTCGTTCTATCCTGGACATCGGGAGCCTATACCATCCGGGGTGGGATGTCCAGTCTCGACGCGAATGGAGCCGACGGAGGGACTCGAACCCACGACCAACGCTTTACAAAAGCGCCGCTCTACCAGCTGAGCTACGTCGGCATGGTGGGCAGGCCAGGATTCGAACCTGGGAAGGCGAAGCCAGCAGATTTACAGTCTGCCCCGTTTGACCGCTCCGGAACCTGCCCTTGTTGGAACGAACGCCTCAAACCGATCTGGTCGGATGAGACACCCCCCAAGGCTCCAGATGAATCGAAGCGCTGGGGGGTGGAGCCGACGACCGGGATCGAACCGGTGACCTACTCCTTACCATGGAGTTGCTCTACCAGCTGAGCTACGTCGGCGTGACTCTGACCGCCTTCAGGACCTGACCGGACGTTTCGACTCCTCCTGGAGCGACGCTATGTCCTCGGCGAATCCGGCGATTTTCTGGTTCTCCGGGTTGACCTCCTTCAGACGCTCCAAAGCGTCACTGGCCCCCTGACGATCGCCTTCCAGTATACAGGTCTCGATCAGTAAATCAAGGTGTCGCGGGTTGGCCGACTCGAACTGCGTCGCCTTCCGGAAGGCGACCTTGGCCGCCTTAAGGTCGTCTCCGGAGCGGCAGGCCCTCCCAAGTCTGGTGTAATTGCCGGCTATCTCGGCGGCCTTGACCTCGGAAAGGTCACAGGTCCCGGGATCGATCCGGTCGACATCGCGGACGCTGCCCGTCGCCTGACAGTGCTTGAGGAGGCTCATCTTCACCAGGAAAGCGAAGGTCTCACGGGCCTGCTTGTAGCGCTTCATGGTGAGATAGAGCTCGCCCAGTCCGCGGTAAGCGGCGACGCTTTTCCGGTCGAGACTGACCGCCTCGATATAAGCCTTCTCAGCGTCCTGATGGCGTCCTTCCGCCGCCAGTTCCTCCGCCCTGACTACCAGCTTATCGACCTTTTCCTGCAGCAGTTCCGGCGTCAGCTGACGCTCCCGCCGGAACTGCTGATCGAGCGTAGCCACCTTCCGGTAGAGCCTCCGGAACCTTTCCCGCAGACGCTCCAGATAAGGCACGATCGAGGACCACATCCTCCTGGCCTTCTCCTGGGCTGCCCGATCGACGCGCCGACGCATCAGTTCCTTCTTCTTCTCGGCCTCGCGCTCGCTCGGCAACGACTCGGTGTCGATCAGCGTCAACTGCGGCAGCTTACGTCCGATGATATAACCCAAGGCGACCGCACTCAAGACGATGATCAGGAAAAAGATGCCGTAATAGAACATAGGTTCAGGCCCGGGAGGCGTCCGCCGCCACCTCGAGCATCCTGACGAACTCCGCCGCCTTGAGCGCCGCGCCGCCGACCAGCACACCCTGGATAACCGGAGAGGCGATGAAATCCTTGACGTTCCCGGAATCGACGGAACCGCCGTAAATCACGGCACACTGCCGCTCCACCACGTCCTCGGGATAGAGCTCGCGCAGCGTCTCGTTTATCAGGTAGTGCATGGACGCGGCGTCATCCGGCTGGACCGCCGTGCCGGTACCGATCACCCAACGCGGCTCGTAGGCTATGATCAGGCGCTGGTTGCCGACCGGCCGGATATCCTCAAGGGCGGCCCGCACCTGACCGATCACCACCGCATCGCGCCGTCCCGCCTCCCGCTCCTCGAAGGTCTCGCCGACGCAGAGTACGGGATTGATGTCGTGTCTCATCAGGGCCGCCACCTTGTGGCGCACCATCTCGTCGGTCTCGCTCAGGTATTGCCGCCTCTCGGAATGGCCGACGATGCAATAACGGCAACCCCGCTCCTTGAGCGTCACCGGCGAGACCTCGCCGGTGAAGGCGCCGCGGTCCTCCCAGAAGACGTCCTGGGCGCCGAGTTCGATCGGCGTGCCATGTATCGCCTCGCTGACCTCGTTGAGCGACACGTGCGAAGGGCAGAGAACGACTTTCAATTCCGATACCTCGGCACCCTGACCGGCCCACAGGCGGACCACTTCCTTGGCCAGGCTCATGCTCTCAGCCTCATTGAGCTGCATCTTCCAGTTAGCGATGGCGAATATCTCCATAGTCTCAGGTTAACAGTTTAGCGTGATCGAGAAGTGGCTTGTCGTCGTCGCAGGGACCGATCGCCGCCAGGGTCAGCCGGTCCTTCCTGATTATAGCACCGGCGACCCGCCTTACGGCCTCGGCGGACACGGCATCCAGCCGCCGTAACCGCTCTTCCGGCGTCTCCAACCGGCCCTGGAGCAGCTCCTGCCGGGCGTACCAATCGGCCAGATGGCTGGAATCCTCGAGATGCAGGGCCATCTTACCCCGGGCGTATTCCTTGGCCCGCCGCAGTTCCCCGGCGGCCACGCCCTTATCCCTGATACGGGCCAGCTCCCTCATGATGATGCGCAGAGCATCATCCAATCGGTCTTTGGCCAGTCCGGCCTGAACGACCAGGCTGCCGGTATCCTGATAGGCCGAAACCGAGGAGCGGATGTGATAACAGAGCCCCTCCCGCTCCCGGACCTTGATGAACAGACGGGAACTCATATTGCCGCCCAGTATCGTATTGAGCAGCATCAGCGCCGGCCGACGGCGGTCGGTCAACGAGAACGCCGGGAAACCCAGCGCCAGCTGGACCTGTTCGGTCTCCCGCCGCTCCAGGTTGAGTCGCGACCCCCGGGATCCGGCCGGACGGAAAGGACGGAAACCGCCCGTCCGGCGGGCCTTCCGCCTCTTGCCGAAGCTCGACTCGAGCCGCCGGATCGCCTCAGTGCCGTCGAACCGGCCGGCCAGGGCCACCACGGTGCGTTGCGGTATGTAATACCGGCTGCGGTACGCCGACAGGTCCTGACGGCTCATGGCCCGCATGCTCTCCACGCTGCCGCCGATGCGCCAGCCGAGCGTCGAACCGCGATACAGGCCCTCTTCGAACAGGTCGCCGATCAGCATCAGGGGATTGTCCTGATACATGCGGATCTCCTCGATGATCACCTCGCGCTCCGATTCCAGGTCGGCCTTGCGGAAAAGCGAATGGAACAACATGTCCTCCAGCATGTCCACGGCCAAGGTCAGGCGGTCAGCCCGCAACTTGATGTAATAACCGGTATAGTCCTTGCCGGTGAAGGCGTTGTAGTCGGCGCCGACCGAATCCAGTTCACGTGAGATGGCCGTGGTGTTAGGTCGGCGAGAGGTGCCCTTGAACATCAGATGTTCGATGTAATGCGAGGCGCCATGGGTCCGCCGCGCCTCATAACGCGAACCGACCTCAAAAAGAACGAGCAGGGTCACGGCCTCGGTTCCCCCGCTCGGCACGAACAGCGCCCGCATCCCGTTGGACATCTTGAGTTTCCGGCAGACGGACATAATCAGAACTGGCGATGGCCCCGATCGGCGCTCAGATACCGACCTTCTCGGCGAGCATCGGCCCGAGGTCGTCTATCGGCACCCGCTCCTGCTCCATGGTATCGCGGTCGCGGACCGTCACTTTCCGGTCCTGTGGCGTGTCGAAATCGACCGTGATGCAGTACGGCGTACCGATCTCATCCTGACGCCGGTAGCGTCGGCCGATGGAACCGGTGTCGTCGTACTGGACTGAATGTCGTCCGGCTAGGCTGTCGCGGATCTCCCGGGCCAGGGCCGCCAACGGCTCTTTTTTCGAGAGCGGCAGTATCGCCGCCTTGACCGGAGCCAGGGCCGGATGGAGCCGCAGGACCGTTTCCACCTCCTTGACCGACTCGGTAGTGGTCGTCCGGCCGCCTTCGATCTCCTCGTAGGCGTCGAGTAGGAAAGTCAACACCGCCCGGTCGGTGCCCAAGGCCGGTTCCACTACGTAGGGCACGTAACTCTCGCCGGTGACCGGATCGCGATAACTCAGGTCCTTGCCGCTGAGCGCGGCGTGCTGCTTCAGGTCGAAATCGGTCCGGTTGGCACAACCCCAGAGTTCGGCCCAGCCCCAAGGGAAGCGGTATTCCAGGTCGACCGTGCGCTTGGAGTAATGCGACAGCTCCTCCTTGTCGTGCTCCTGGAAACGGAGATTCTCTTCCTTGACGCCGAGGGAGACGAACCAATCCATCATGAAGCCCTTCCAGAATTCGAACCATTCCTCGTCGGTGCCCGGCTTGACGAAATACTCCATCTCCATCTGCTCGAACTCGCGGGTGCGGAAGATGAAATTGCCGGGCGTGATCTCGTTACGGAAGGACTTGCCCATCTGGGCGATACCGAAAGGCACCCTCAGCCGCGAGGTCTGCAGCACGTTGGCGAAGTTGACGAATATCCCCTGGGCCGTCTCCGGACGCAGATAAGTCGCCGCAGCCTCGTCTTCGACCGGCCCCATGAAGGTCTTGAACATCAGGTTGAACTGGCGGACGTCGGTAAGCTCGCCGCCGCACTCCGGACAGCGGACCTCCTTGATGTCCTTGGGTCGTTCCTTCAGTCCGGGCATACCGGCCGATTCTCCCTCCAGCAGATGATCGGCCCGGAACCGCTTACGGCACCCCTTGCAGTCGACCAGGGGGTCGGTGAAGCCCTGCAGATGCCCCGAAGCCTCCCAGGTCTTGGGATGCATGATGATCGCCGAATCGATACCGACGACGTCGTCGCGCCGCTCCACGACCGACTTCCACCAGGCCTGTTTGACGTTCATCTTGAGCAGCGCCCCAAGCGGTCCGTAGTCGTAGGTCGAGCCGACGCCGCCGTAGATCTCGGAACCGGGATACAAAAAACCGCGCCTCTTGGCCAGAGCGACGATCTTCTCCATCAGTTCCGGGCGGGTTTCGATGTCGGCCATACGACGCTAACGGTCAGCTTAAAAGACGGTACCATAAGGCGGCGTCCGCGACAAGGATGTTCGAACAGACCGGACAAAAGGAAAGACCCCGCAGCCAAGTACCGCGGCCGCGGGGTCAATTCTATTCAAGTCGTGGGGGGGGGCGGAGCGCCACGCTCGGGCATTATTACCCGGCTTGGGTTTGGTGGGCGCTCCGCCCGAAGGTGAAGTCAGTCTGCGGTCGGCACGGGCCCATCCGGAGCCCACGAGTGCCTGTACTCCGCAGTCCGGTCGGCGGCCATAACGCCGTCGGCAGGCCCGATCAGGCACAGAGTATGACTCATACTCTGCGGCCTCCGGGCGGCCGATCTCCGGCGGACCGCCGTATCTGGCGCGGGATGTCCCGCAGACTGACTTCTGGATGAGGCTTGAGCCAGACGGTCGTGCCGTCGATGCCTGACCTGGACGTCAAGCTCGCTCAGCGAGCCCTCGTCAACGGGCCGCACCGCCCCGGTCGACCCAAGGCCCTCACCTCTTCCGATTTTCCCCATTCCCGGAAAACGTCCTGGAGACGGAGCTCAGGGTAGCCGGTCAAGGCGCCCGAGCGTGGCGCTTCCATGGGATACCTCCAGTCGTGACCGGCGGTAACCGATATCGGCGCCTGCCTGCAGGATGCGGACCGCTGTCCGTCCCCGCAAGGCGAGTCCCCCTCCATGACGCTTCCCGGGAAGCGTGTTTAATGAACGAGTCCGGCGAAAAATGTGTCGCCGTGACTTTCTGCTCCCGGAAAGAGGGCTGGAGACGGGACCGAGGGTGACCGTTATGTGGTTCCCCGGTGTGGCGCTTCCATGGGATACCTCCAGTCGAGACCGGTGGTAACCGATGTCGGCGCCGCCCCGTGACCCGCGGACTGAAGCCCTGGATCACGGGGTAGACCCCCCTCCATTCCTCTGGCCGGGACAGGTTGTACCGAACGATGACCTGGTACCATACCATACCTTCCTATTTTTGTCAATGGTCACTGACAAATAGTGATTAAATCCGACCAGTTGAGCTTAAAATTAGAAACAGGTACGTCAAAAGACCCCGACATAACCGTCGAGGTCTTCGTAATTATACTTACGGGACGTGGTCCGATCCGTGCCCGGCTCCGTCGCCGACCAGTATCAGATAGTCATGATCTCCTTCTCCTTCTCCTCTCCCATTTCCCTGATCTTCTGATTCCATTCCCCTACCCGCTTGTCCAGATCCTCCAGGCTCTTGTACTTCTCGTCCTCCCCGATGAGTTTCTCCTTCTCCGCCTCGACGATCTCCGACTTGATCTCGTCCCTGACCTTACGGATACCGATCCGGGCGTGTTCCAACTTATCGCCCAGGACCTTGAGCAGGTCCTTGCGGCCCTCTTCGGTCAGCGGGGGCAGCGATATCCGGATGACCTGTCCGGCGACATTGGGAGTCAGGCCGATATTGGCTTCGAGTATGGCCCTCTCGATATCCTTGACGACACTCTTGTCCCAGGACTCGATGGTTATCGTCCGGGCGTCAGGCGTGGTGATGGAAGCCAATCCGACCAGGGGGGTCCTGGCGCCATAGGCTTCGACCTGGATACCCTCGACCAGCGCCGGATTGGCCCGTCCGGTCCGCAATTGGGCCATCTCGGCCTTAAGGAACTCGATCACCTTCTCGAACTCCGTCCGGTACGGCGTGATGAAATCTTCTGCCATAGGAATCTTATTTCTTGAATCGCGTCACCCCCATATAGACGGTCGATGGGTTGAGGCTGTCGACCAGCAGGAAGGTGGCGGCGCGGGAGGAGGGCAGCTTCTTCGGCACCCAATTGACGCCGCCGTTCTGTGAGCGATAGAAGGTCGTCGCCGTCCCGTAATAGATGTTGTTGACGTCCTTGGGATCCACGGTCACCGAATAGATCGCGGTCGATCCCGGCGTGGTCAGCAATTCGATGGATTCCCACTCGTCGCCGCCATTGGTCGAGCGCAGCAGTCCGTACTTGGAAGCGAAAATCACGGTGTTGGGATCGGACACGCCGAGAACCATGTCCATGAATTCCATCGAGCCGCTGAAGCTGCGATAGACCTCGCTCAGGTCCTGCCAATTGGCCCCGCCGTCGTCGGTGCGCCAGATGCCGGTGTTCTTGGTGGCCACGTAGAGGCGGCGGCTCTCCACGGCGTTCATCAGGATGCGCATCACCGGACTCTTCATCGTTACCACGTTAGCCCAGGACTCACCGGCATCCGTGCTCTTGAGCACGTCGCCAGCGTCGTTGGCGGTCCAGACGATATTCGGATTGAAATGGTCGACCACCACCGCCACCATCTTCTTCTCCGGACGCGGATCGAGATAGGTCGTGGTCCAGGAGCGGGCGCAGTCCCGGCTCTTCATGACCTTGTTCTCGGTGGTGACATAGATGTCGCACTTGTCCTTGGGGTTCACGGTTACGGAAGCGATCCGGCCGCGGTTGAGTTGTGCCGGCTGTGACCAGGACTCTCCGGCGTCATGGCTGTAGAACAGGCCGTTCTCGGAGGTGCCCATGTACAGCGCACGGGCGTCAGCCGGATCCTGGACGATCGTGGCCGCATTGGTGTTGCTGAAATTCCTGGCCTCGCCGCCGACGGTCAGGACCGCCGTCTTCTGCTGCCAGGTCTCGCCCCGATCGCCGGACTTGAACAGACCGCCGTCGGCCATGGTGCTGGTGCCGCCGGTCGAGAAACTGACGCACCCTACTCCCAGCAGCAACAGGCTGCCCAGGAGAACCGTCAAATATTTGCCTGATCCCATGTTCCTGAAGATTATGACTTATCGGTTGTCGCCAGCCGGATGCGGGTCGCGGCCGGATGGTTCCAATTTACCACGCCGTCACCGGCCTTCAAAGAGGTAGGGCCAGCGCCAGATGTTCCAGCACGGCCCGTGGCCCGACATTGGACCGCACTCTGGAACGGGCCGTCTCCAGGGACTCCAGCGCGCTCAGCACCCTGTCCGTACCCAGTTCCCGACCCCACGCCTCGACCTCGTCGCGCACGTCCACATGGACGACGTCGTCGCGCCGCCCCTGGCCGATCAATAGCGTGTCCCGCAGCAGTTCAGCCATCAGATCCATCACCTGACCGGCGCGGGCGGCAGTCTCGATGAAGGTGGCGCGGTTCGGCAACAGCCCGTCGAGAGCGCGCCATCGCTCGGCCGTGTCCTGCCGGTGCAGACCCAGGATCCGGCGGCGCATCTTACGCATATCCTCCAAGGTTTCCGCGTCCTCGACGAACCGGAAGGCACGTCCCGGGCAGCCGTCGGCCAGCCGGGAGAAGAGCTGCGCCTCGGGCTCGTTCACACCCCGCTCCCGCAGGGCATCGCGTATCCTCGAGGCGGCCACCCGGCCGAAACTGATTACCTGACAACGCGACCTGATGGTCGGCATCACGTTCTCCGCCGAGGTGGCGACGAGCAGGAGCAGTGTCTTGGGGTGAGGTTCCTCCAGGGTCTTGAGCAGCGCATTGGCCGCTTCCTGGTTCAGGGCCTCGGCTTCGGCGATGATGCAGACCTTCCAGCCGCCCATGAAGGCCCCCATGGCCAGCTTCTCACAGAGCGCCCGCACCTGACCGATGACGATCGCCTGATGGGGTTTGCCCGACTTGGCATCACATTCGCGCCTGATCAGGAAGAAATCGGGGTGGGTATCGAGGTGACCCCCGTGACCGAGCAGGTGCCGGGCGAAAATCCGGGCCAGAGTCGTCTTGCCGACATGTTCCGGTCCCACCAGGAGATAAGCATGGGCCAACCGATCCTTGTCCACGGCCGTCTGCAGGAAGTCCAGGATCCGGTCGTGCCCGATCACTCCCGACTCCCGAGCTTGGAAAATGTCCTTGGTTGAATTTCCGGTGTCCGTCATACGGCATCAAGTATATACCGCCCCAGACAAAGAATAAAGCATTTTACGCTGACCCTGAACTTAAGCATGATTTCGCTAAAGTTGGCTAAATAAAATGAGCCGTGAGCTGCCTGAAACCCTTGACAAAAGCTTCATTCTATGCTATAGTGATTAGTCCTTTTAAAGTGAAGTTTGGAGTTTCACCGCAACCATCAACGGAATCCGGAGGATCAAGAGATGAATCACCTGCAGGCATTCGCTTTCACGCTCGACGATGTCGGGCTGGCCCTGACGGTCATCGAGAACTGGGAGAACCACCAAGGGGACGACGGATGTCACGCGGGTTTCTACGGAACCAGGCATGACGGCGTCTACCGCGGCACCCTCCCCATGCTCAGCGACCGCGAGGTCGAGGACGTCTTCGGTGTCGAGGACGAGATGATCGCCCACCTCGACGCCTGCCGCGCCATCGCGCGCGGGGAGTACGACGACGAGGGCGACGACGAGCTCGGTCTCTACGACGACGACGGCTACGACGACTTCTTCGTCACCGAGGAGGGTGTCACCGTGCCGTGCGACTGGATCGACGGCGACGACTACGACGGTGAGGCGGTCTACGACGAGATGGAGTGGCGCGACAAGCTGTACGCCTACTGCGACGACGCGCCGGCCGGTCAGTCGGGAGTCGACGGGTCGACCGACACCCCCGGCGCCCAGGCGCTCGAGAACGCCCCCAGCCGGGTCGGCAGCCGGCGGCTGGCCGTGATCACGGACACCGACGCCCTCATGCTCCGCCGGACCGAGGCCGACCAGTCCTGGAAGCGCATGACCCGTCAGGTCTGCCAGTTCCTGCGCCACCGCCGCCACACGCCGCACTTCGACTAGACGAGACTCCTCTCCTCCTCCTCCTGCCCCCGATTCGGCATCTGCCGGGTCGGGGGCACCTTTTTTATTTATCCGGGGGCTGCCTGACAAATCATGCGGTAGCTGGTGTCGATATCCTGATTGCTGGCGAGAAAATAAGGCTGGAACAGAAAAAGTGTCGGTCACTTGACACTTTTTTAAGTATCCTCTATGGTCCCCCATGACCCGCGGGTTCCTTCATAACTCAACTATCTCATCCTGTATGCGGCACGCGAAGACATTCGCCATCGCGGCGGCGGTCCTGTGCGTCATCGGGGTCTCGGCCGTCGCGGTCACCGCCAAGGAGCGACCCCTTATGATTCCCATTGCCGAGACGATTGACGACCTGATCCGCCACCTCGATCATTCACTGCGCCAGGAACTGGAGCTCGGTTGCGTCAAGAAAGACGGTCAGGGACGGCTCCGCTTCTGTGGTTTCTCAAAAGAGAAGGTGAAGGAACTGCACGCCGAGACGGCCCAGAGGATCGACATCCAGAAAGCCCGGCCGGCGGAAAGCCGGATAAAGGCCCAAGAGAGGATCCGGCGCTTCCGGGCAAAAGACGGTCTGAGACTGGACTACCGTTCGACTAATCCGAATCCCTATGCCGACGACGATGACGAGAGACTCATCGAGAGCTACCAGGACGACGACGGTATCGAATACTGGATCGATCCCCGGAACGATACTCTTGTCCAGATGGGTCCGGTGGCGGGTCCTTATCCGAAGACACACCAGACTGGACCGGATATCCGCCTTTCCGTGCATGAACTCCGTGATTTGGCGCTGGCGCAGATAGCCCGTGAACTGCCCGATTTCCGGAACCTGATGAGTTCGCTGCACCCCCTCGAGGACAACCGGAACCGGGAGGTCTATTTCTTCCGCTGGGAAGACCACCGGGAACCGCTCGAGGAGTCCCGCGTCGCCCCGTTCGTCCAGGTGGGCATCATGGCCGACGGTACGGTGGTGACCTTCACTAATACACTCGGTCTCTAACCGCCTTGACTATGACGAAAGCGCTAAGGCTATTCGCCTGCTCGGGGGCGTTCATGACCGTACTCATGCTGGCCTGGCCCGGTACGGCCGGAGCGACCGAAATATACGCCAACGGCGGCCGGTATTTCTCCGCCTACGGACCAGGTCAGTACTGGCACTACGATTGGGGCGAGGGTTACTGCGGCAAGTACGGCGCCTGGTGTTCACCGCGTCATTTCCAATGGACCTACAACAACCCTTACGGCAACTATCCGGTGAATCACGCTCGCTGGAGCATCCAGCCGGTCGGCTACTATTCGCAGGCTTACGCCTTCATCCCCCGCCGTAACGCCACCACGCGCAACGCGCCCTACACCGTGAGTTATGGTTATGTCTCCACCAACACCTCCTACGTCGACCAGTACGTCTATTACGACCAGTGGGTACCGTTGGCCTGGGGACAGAGGCTGTACCGCATCAGCAGCGTCGCCCTCAATGACCTGACTTTCGAATCGGGATGGAGAAGGATCGCCTTCGATGAAATCAAAATAGAAAACTGAAGACGGCTATCGTCGGCGTGACGGGAACCGTCCCGATACGGAAGGATGCGCCACGCTGCCTAGCATCACGACGCAAAAAACCGGCCAATGGTTGTGGGAGAGGCCGGTTTTTTGTGTTCATCCTTCAGGTAGACTCCGCCCGACGCCCCCTGAATAATTGGCTCATCGGGGACGGCGGACTGCCGCCCGGAAACGGTCGCCTCGGTCGAACTCGTTGCGGAACAGGCCGAAGCTGGCGCAGGCCGGCGAAAGCAGTACGACATCGCCGCGCTCGGCGTGTCTCCGGGCCTCGCGGACCGCTTCGGACATGGAACCGGCGCTGTAGGTCGGCACCGAAACGCCGGCCCGCTCCAGGGCCTCCTCCATCTTGGGCGTGGCCGAACCGCGGAACAGTATAAGATGCTTGACCGTCCGCCCGACCTCGCCAGACCAATCGTCGAAACGCAGTTCCTTGTCGGCGCCGCCGGCGATCAGGATGATCCGTCTCTTCCGGCCGGTGCCGTAAGCCCGAAGCGCCGCCACGCAGGCCTCCGGCATGGTGGCAGTGGTGTCATTGACGTATAGGACTCCCCGATGGCGCCTCAATATCTCCAGCCGATCCGGAACACCGCGGAACGACCTGATCGCTGCCCGCATCGTCGGAATCGGGATGCCCAGATGATGGGCCGCCGCACAGGCCGCCAGGACGTTGCTGACGTTATGGCTGCCGGGCAGCGGCAGCCCGGAAACCGGCATCACCCGGCGCCTCACGCCCCGATCCCGGATGACGATATGGCCCCGGTCCAGATAACAGCCGTCGCCGGAGCGGACCCGGCTGCCGAACCAGAAACGCCGTCCGGCGGGCTTCCGGCGACCGCGCCCCTGAGCCGCGATCTTACGGACCCTCGCGTCATCGGCATTGAACACGCCGATGTCCTGCCGCCGCTGATAGGCGACGATCGTCGCCTTGGCCCGGGCATAATCATCGAGGTCACGATACCGGTTCAGATGATCCTCCATGATATTGGTGAGAACGCCGATGTGAGGACTCAGACGATGCGGCACCAGACCCTCAAGTTGCCAGGAAGAGAGTTCCAGAACCACTGGCGGCGGTACGTCCTGACCGGCCGCGGCCAGCAGACCATCCAGGTGATCGAAGGGTGAGATCCTGATGTTGCCGCCGATGACCGTCCGGGAATCGTGCCGTCGGACCATCGCGCCGAGCAGGGCAGTGGTGGTGCTCTTGCCTTTAGTGCCGGTCACGGCGGTTATCGGAAAGGGACAGAGCCGGAAAAAGAGGCTAATGTCGGTCTCGACGGCGATCTTCCGTCGACGGGCCAGACGCAGCAGTTCGTGCTCGCGCGGCACCGCCGGATTACGGACGACCATATCGGCACCGGAAAAATCCGCCGGTTCATGGCGGCCCAACACGTATCTTGGCTTGTACACGATCCCTTTCCGGCCGCGTCGCCGCCGGGCGTACTCCTTCTCCAGCGCCTCCACGGATCCGGCCAGGGCGTGCCGATCGCGCAGGTCGGTGACGGTGAGACGCGCGCCGTGACGCAACAGCCAGCGGGCGACACCGAGCCCACCTCCCAACGTGCCCAATCCCATGACGGTGACCCGCCGGCCCCGGAACCAAGTGGGGTGTAGCATATCAGCCGTGATGATGGCCCATGTGTGTCCCGTGTTCGGCGAACTCGCGGCGGGCCAGACGCACCTGTAACATGGCCCAGAAGACCTGCTTCCACATCCGGACATACTGCCGGAAACCGCGCCAGATGCCGACCTTCTGCATCTTGCGCACGATGGTCAGGCCTGGCAGGACAGTGAACCCGTAGGGCAGACGGTTGATGCGGCAGAAATAGTTCAGGGCCGATTCCACCTTGAAACCCTCCAGGTACTTGTCGGGGATCAGGTCGAAAATCTCCCGTCGGATAGCCCTCTCTCCACCCACCAGGGGCAGGAACATCGCCACCCTCGTCCAGAAAGGACCCCGATCCCTCAGTCCCACGTTCATGTATCGCCGACCGGTGATGACCGGTTCCAGCACCTGACGCGCGTGTTCCGCGGTCAGGCCCTTCAGGTCGGCATCGAAGAAACAGACCACCGGAGCGTCCGTGTGGGCCACCCCGTGCCCCATGGCCGCGCCCTTACCGTGCTTCACCGGGAACTGCGGGACCAAGGTGGCGCCGGCCCGATGGGCTTCCCGGGCCGTCCCGTCGGTCGACCCGTCACTCACCACGATGACGTCCTCGAAAAGTCCGGAAGCGATCAGCGTCCGGACGACCTCCCCGATGGTCTTCTCCTCGTTGTAGGCCGGCACCACGGCGGCCGCGGTCAGCTTATCCATGGGTCATGACGCCTGCCGCTCTCAGGAACGGAGCGACAGTTCATAAAGCACTTCTTCGGCCCGACGCAAGGAATTCTTGGCCTGATCGAACTTGGTGCGCAGATAACCGCTCAGGTCCATCATGAGCAATTGACCGACGATCTCCTGGACAACCTCCTTGACCGCCCGGACACCCTCCATGTCCCGTTCCGTGGCCAGCCTGACCTGACGACGCTGAAGCTCGCCGGTCAGATCGGCCAGCGCGGCCAGATAGGTATCGAATCTGACACCCGGCTCGCCGATATCCCCGACCGCCCCTTTCTCCAGAAAATCCTGAAAGAGCCTAGCCTCGACGAATTCCTCGAGTCCGGCCCGGTAAGCGCCTTCATGGACGAGGTTCGGCAACTCTTCCGCCGCCTGACGGACCTCACCCAACCTGACCCGGGCCTGACCCAACAGGTCGGCTGCGGCCGCACGATCGTCCCGATGCAGCGCGAAAATGGCCCGCTTCGAAAGATTGCGCGCCTCGTCGGCCTGAGAGATGACCTGACGACGGGCCTGTGCATACCCGCTGTTGGCCTGATGCAGTCCGTTGAAGAAAGCCTGGTCGGCCATAGGCACTTCAGGAAACGACGTTCAGCCTCGCGTAAAGCTCGGCGATGAGCCTGTCCCGCGCCTCCCGGTCGGGTTCGGCGGCCCTGATGCGGGCCTTCTGCATCCGGATATGCTTGCGCAGACCGCGCGGCACCCGAGACGTTTTACCTTTTTTCCGGCCCATAAGTCGATGATTACCAGGAAAGTATCCGATATCCGCGGCCTAAAGGCAAGTCAGGCGGCTCTGACCCGCGGTGTACCAAAGAAAAATCCGCACCCGAAGGGTGCGGAGAGTGTCAGACGCATTCCCTGAACGTATCCTCTGCCGGCAGGTACTCCATGAGTTCCGCCTTGAGATCGCCGTTCCGGAAGTGCCTGACCAGACCGAAGGTCAGACGGTCATCCGGCACAATCAGCGGCCGGACCGCGAAGATGCGGAACAGGCCGGCCAGCACCAGGAAGACGCAGAAGATGGCGATCGGGATCTTGAAGTCGGACATGGTGACCGACCAGTCGCCCCATTCCTCCCGCGGGAAGCTGGTGAAGAGGAAGGTAGCCATCGCCGCAACCGCCGCGATGAAGCCGGCGATCTTGGTCATCTGGCGCCGCATGGGCACCTCACCGGTCTTCAGGAAATGGAGGAGGCAGCGCCAGAAGAGTTCCAGCCAACGCAGGCGGTTCCAGCGGAGATCGATCTGCCGCTCCACCAAGCGGAACTTCTTGACCCAGGTACCGCAGTTGATGTACGTCCCGCCCTCACTGGATTCACGCCGCCAGTTGTGCGAATGGGCCGCGATGACCACCCGGGCGTCCTGGCGCTGTTCCAGCAGTCTCTTGGCGAAACGGTCCACCGGATTCCTGGTGGCGGTCGACAGGACCGTCCGGAAGAGCCGGCGGATACTGGTCTTGCGCCGGAGATCCCAGAAGGAGAAGAGCAGGCTGTGGAAATAGCTCCAGACCAGGACCAGGGCGGCATAGAGACCCCAGCCCCAGCGGTGTTTGAGCGCGTTGTTCCACAAGTCGCTTTCCCGGCGGGTCCGACCGACCAAATGGTTGCGTAGCTTGAGTCGGTTGACCAGCTTGACCGTCATGTAGGAACCGTAGGACATGTTGAGCACCGGACGGCGCAGCCGGGCACCGAACCTCCTGGTGATGAAGATCTGCTTCGGATCCACGCCGTTGTGCGGTTCGGCATCCTGGCCATGCAGGTACAGCACGTCACGATGCAGCTCCTCGTAGTCCTGCTCATGACCGATGAACCGGATACGTCGGGCTGCCACCTTGTCCTCACCGACCAGGCGACGAATCAGCTCCTGCCTTACCGCCGGCCACTCCAATGTCAGGTCGTGGTTACCGATGAAGAAATCGATATGACGCCCCGGCCGGCCGACGAAAGCGGCCAAGGCGTCGAAGAATGCCGGATGACCGCCGATGATCCGCCGCATCTCGTCCACCGCCGCGTCCTCGTAAGGCGCCGGTTCGAACTTGCCCTCCCGATTGGGAACGGCCAGGGGATCGAAAGTGTCGCCCAACAGCCGCAGCCGGAGGGAAACGCATTCCCGGAAACGTTCCTCGACCAGGTCGAGGAAGCGGGCGAACTCCCTGTCGAAATGGAAATCCTCCAGCGGATTGTCGGTCTCCACCATCTCGAGCGGCGGGTTGACGGCACCGCGAAGGCCGCGGACGAACCGCCGGAGCCGCTTGAACCAGGAGAGCCTCTTCGGGACGCGGATGGTCCGGCCCTCGGAAAGGTGCAGGTCGCCCACGACCACATGCACTTCATCGCAACAGGTCTCCTCACCGGCCCCCACACCGGAGAGCCCGAACTCAGACTTTTCCGGTGTTCCCATGTCACTACCTCCTGATATTTAAGGAACGGATGGACTCGATCATGAAAGGGATGACCTTCGGCCATCAAGACACCATAGCCGAAAAAACGGGCCCTGTCAAAGGTCCCGCCCCTTATATGACACGTACGCGACAGACTTCACCGCATCAGCAGATCCAGATAAAGCGCCGCCGTGCGGTCGGCGATCGTGCCCCAATCATATTCCCAAGAGACCCATTTCCGGGCCCGCTCACCGCGCTCCCGGACGATCTCGGGATGGTTCAGCAGGGCGGTCAGTCTCTCAGCCAGATCGTCCGGATCGGCGTTATGGAAGGTCAGGCCGCTGTGGTCGATCGACTCCAGGTTCTCCGGGATATCCGAGACCAGGACACAACGGCCATAGGACATCGCCTCCAGGATCGACACGGACAGCCCCTCGGCCTCCGAAGGATGGACGTACAGGTAGGCATTGGCGTAAAGCTGCGCCAGGGACTCGCCGGACTGGAACCCGGTGAAGACGACCGATGAATTGCCGCGGCTCAAGTCGCGCAGGTAGGCGGCGTATTCCCCGGTCCCGAACCCGGCCGCTCCGGCTATCACCAGCTTCTTGTCGGTCTTGAGACGACCGTAGGCTTCAATCAGATGGTGGATGCCCTTCTGACGGACCAGCCGGGCCACGGTCAGGATATAACCGTCCGGTTCGAGGGACCACTCCTTAAGCCGGTCCCGGCCCGGATGAACCGACCGCACCGTGGCTCCGTTCGGTATATAGGTCGGTTCGCTGCCGTAATGTTCCCGACAGTATCCCTGGATCGAGCGGGAGACGGCGATAGTGGCGTGCGGATACCTGAGCGCGGTCCATTCGGCGAAACGGAGGTAGGCCCGGGCCAGCGGACCCCATTTCTGATGGAAGCGGTCGATGCTGTGGAAGGTGACCACTACCCGAGACCGCGGTTTGAACAGCCGCGGTATCCAGGCCAGGGTGGACGGTCCGATACCGTGGTAATGGATGATGTCGACCTTCTTGAACAGGACCGAGAGGCTTGAGAGGAGGGTGTGGGTCAGGGTGTCGAGACTCTTGGTCGGGATGGAAGGCATACGCTGGAGCCGGATACCCCGGCATTCGGACTTCCTGGTGTGCGTATGGCGCGGCCGGACGTAAGCCAGGACGTCAAGACCGGCCTGGACCAGACGGGAGGCCAGCTCCTCGACGTGCCGCTCCACGCCGCCCGAATCCTTTCGGACCGGCAGACCCTTGAGGCCGATCATGGCTACGGTGAATCTCTTGGAGATTCCGGTCGACATGAGACCAGTCTAGCACGGACCGACCGGTGCCGCGACCCGGTCCGACTTGAACAAACGTCCCGACCATGGGACGATCGTCCTGCGGCCCTAGGGCCCCTATCGCGACAGGCCAAGGGAGAAAAAAGATGATGACAAGGCCTTGCGCCACCCTCGCCGCCCTTTTCTTTTTCGTATCATTGCCGACGACACCGCTCCGGGCCCAGGATGTCTGTGTCGATCCCGCTGAGGACGCGCACGCCCGGCTGCTCGAACGCATCGCCGAAGCCAAGGATCGGCTCAAGGACGAGCCGATCGGCACGACCCGATTGGGCGGACAGTACGCCGTGCTGGCCCTCTGGGACCCGGCGGCCGATGACGGTATCGACCTGGTCAGGGTCCGTGGCGGCATCTCCCGTACCGCCGGGTTCGAAGTGACCCTGATCCGACGCAACGGCGTCAACTCCGAATACCGCATCCTGGAACCTGCGGGGTGGGTCGTCCTGGCCATCAAGACCAACGTCCACCATCCCTGGAACCGACGCCGGACCCTGCCGGTGATCTATGTCCCCTATTCGACCGGCCTGCATTCGCCGCAGCTGGTGCGTGACGGCCGCGCTTACCTGCTCGACCTGCTCGACTCGGCCGCGGACCGGCTGGACGAGCTCCGGGTGTTGTCGGCCTCTCAGGAGGATACCGCCGTCTCCGCGGTGCCATCGGTTCGCGTCCTGCTGACCATACTGCTCATCGAGCACATCACGCCGTCCGAACTCGAGAGGCAGGGAGTCGCCGCGGTAGTGGAACGGGTCCTGGTGACCCTGGCACTCAACCGCGGTGACACCTACGGCTACGCCATGTCCTACGCCGGCGCCCGCGGTCTGGCCCAGTTCATCCCGGGCACCTACCGCTCCATCCGCCGTCGCTATCCCCGGGCCCGGCTGCGCCGCGACTTCACCTCCGGCATGATGGACCATGGCAATGCCGTGATGGCCCAGTACTGCCTGGTCGACTGGATCCTGCGCATGCTGCCCGACGAGACGCTCGAGGAACTGATGCGGGCCGACCGCGAGGAGGATCTCGGTGCCTTCATCGCCGCCGCCTACAATGCCGGCGAGGTCGCCGCCTATCGGGCCCTGGCCCGGGATCCGGAACGCTGGACCGAGGAAGGATACGGACTGCCGCGCGAGACCCGCCGCTATGTCCGGACATTCCGGACGGTTTACCGCCATCTGTTCCCTGGCTCAGAACGAAACCCCGACCGTTGAGGCCGGGGTTTTTCATATGCTAGATTCCGCCGCTCAATCCTTCCGGAAGATCGCTTCAGCCAGCTCGTGGGATCCTGTGGTGTGCCTGGCCAAGGCCTCCAGTTTGATGCAGGCGATCTGTTTGGCGATACTGGTGCGTATTTCTTCCTGGACACCGGCCTCGTAGAACTTGTCGGCTGCCTGGTCGAGATAATAGACCTGCCGAGCCATGAGCGACATCATCCGTTTGGCTTCCTCGTCGGACGGATCGATCAGCAGTTCTTCCCAGTTGTCGCGGAAGATGGCCTTTTCGGCGATCTGCGGATCCACGCCCTTCCAGTGGAGCATCAGACCCTTCTCGGTATAGTGGGCCGTGACCCCGTCAGCGATATTGAAGGGGCGGCCCTCCTGGATGGCCGCAGCGGCATCCTGCGAGATGTCCACCGGACCTTCGATGGGCAGGATCTTCGGCGCCTCGATCTTGAGGGAGAGTCCGCGCGTGAGTCGGGCCGTCTCTTGGGTCGCCGTGTCCAGGTCGACCTTGGCCCACATGTCACTGTCAGAACCCGCCAATTCACGGAGCCGCCGCACCTTCTCTGCGATATCGCCCGCCAGGAACCGGTATTCGGGAAGATGGGACAGGCCGCCCTGCTCGAATTTGGTGAGACCGGTCTGTTCGTTGGCGATATCCCGGATGAGACGCGCGGCCTCCTGACGCTGTTCCGGGTTCAGTCCCTGGTCCTGCAAGATCGTCAGGAAATCTTTCCTGACTCCTATGCGCTCCGCGGCCACATCCAGTTTCAGGAACCTGGAATGGACGTCAACGACCCGACCGGTAGCCGGATCGTAATCGAACAGCATCCTGGTCTTATTGAAGATGTCCTGCTTGGTACTATCGATAATCGCCCGGGCCGCCTCGCGGGCCTGCTCGCTCCCGGAATCGACCGCGACCTGTCCGCCCGCGCCGCCCAGCACATGAACATCGTCATGTTGGACGCTGAAAGCGTACTTCTCGAGTTGGTCTCGACCGACTCCTGCCTCCCTGAATTTGGTCACATAATCGGTCAGTTTCTCGGACCTGACCAGATCAGCGCCTTTGGTCGCCCAATTGTTGATGACGCCGTAATCCTGCCGGATGGAATCCCGGAGCTCCCGGGCACCGAGAGAATTGCCCAGGCCGCGCCGTTGCAGGCGCTCCAAGATCTCTTCCTGCTGATAGATCTTGCTGAGCTGGTGCTCAAAAGCGGCGGCATCGGGCCGGGCCAAAAGGGTATCGGCGTCGACCTGAAGCTGCTTGCTCTCGGCGAAGTGTCCGACCAGAGCGTCCATCTTGAATTTGGGCGGCGGACCCTCGATGCGGACGGAACGCAGCAGCCCGTTCCGGCTGTACTGGAGATCAGCGCCCCACTTGGCGCCGCCTTCACTAAAATTGAACTCCGTCGGTCGGTGGAAGACCTTGTGTTCGATACCCTCCAGTTCGACCCTAAATCCGCCGGCGCCGTCGTCTTTGACGAAGACGTACTGCTCCTGATCGGCCGGATCGAAACCGGTCAGACGCCACTCGCTGGTCCGCGAGAGCATCCCGTTGTCGCGGGCGATCTTGGCGCAGAGGTTGGTGGCCCACCGCTCCTGCCGAGGCGTCAGATGTTCCGGATCCCAGGGACGCTTGGCGGTGTCCCAACCGAACCGTTCCGGATCAGCGACGACCTGCCGCCTGATGACGTGCGTCAGGCCCTCCCGCTTGCTGACCCGGGCCGCTTCCAGCACCTGCTCGGCTTTGGCTGAGGCGTCGCCCTCGAATCCCCGCTCTATCAGGCCTGCTTTATAATCGGCCGCGAAACTGTCAGCGGGAGTCTGGGCGATCTCCGCTTCGACGAGCTTCAGGTCGCCGGCCTCATCGACGTCGACCAGCTGCTCGGTCTCCAGGGTCCCCGCCATCGGCGCCGGCGCCTGATCGACCGGTGGCACCTTCTCGAGCGCCGCCGCCTGGACGCCGACTGCGGCCTCACCACCGCCGCCGACGTACCCGTAAAGCGAGGTTATCCCCTTGGCCAGAGCGCCGGAACCGACGAAGACACCAATCGCCGCCGCCGCTCCCTTCATGATCTTGTCGTTCTTCTCGGTCTTCTGCCGCATCGTCTCGAAACGCTCGTCGGTCTCGGACATGAGCTGGGCCAACTTCCTCTCGACGCCCGCACCCGGCCCGGTCTCCCGCTCCTCCTTAAGCATCTCACCGAGCCGCGCCTTGAGCTTCTGGTACGACTCTATCTCGCCGAAACTCTTGCCGTCCATCATGGCCTGGGCCGAGATCTTCTCCATCCGCTGCATCACGTCCTCCCGGCTCATCTTGTCCAACTCCTCTTCGGTGAAACGACCAGCTGTCTTGTCAGCCACCATCTTCATGATGTCGTAGGAACCGACGGCGCCGCCGACACCGCCCAGGGCGCGCCTCATAGCCAGGGCCCCGATCGCCACCGTGGGACTGGCGAACACCGCGCCGCCGGCCACCAGACCGACGCTGATCAGGGTACGTACCGACGCCGCCCGGGCGACGAAACGCATGATCTTCGACTTGGGTTGATACCCCACCGCGTCAAAGACCTTGCCCAGATTCATCTCGCCCAGCTTCTTGTATCCGCGGTACGCGGCGTTCAGGACCTTGGCCAGCGCCGGCTTCTCCTGTTCCATGAACGTCCGCAGGTCCTCGAGCTGGCGCTCCTGTTCCAGAAGCATCCGCTCCACGTTCTCGCCGACATACTCGGCACGCAGCTCCTGATATCTCTCCTTGGCCTCCAGGATCTTGACCTTGAGGTCGTAGATGTTCACGTTGTCCCTCATCAGACGCAGCTTCCCGGTCAGGCCGGAGTACTTCTTCTGCTGGGTCTGCAGCCGGGCCCATTCGCGACCGGCCTCCTCCATCTGCTGTTTGCGCTCCAGCTGCTTCTTCTCCTTCTCGGCGATTTCCTTCCTCTTCTCGCGGTCCTGTTCGGCCCGCCTCTTCTCGGCCTCCTCATCGACGAACTCTTCCGGCTTGATTTCCGGCGCCTCCGGTACCTCACCTCCCAAAGCCTCTTCGATATCCCGACCGATCCGATCGACCGCCTCATCATGCTCCCGAGTCTCGGTAGCGGCCGTCTGGACTATCTCCTCCTTTTCGATCATCAGATCGTCGACGGGGATACCCTCGACCTCGCCCTCGCCGATCTTCTCCTCGACCTGCCTGGCGCCGCCCTCGATCACCTGAAAGCTGCGGGCCGCCTCCTCTTTCATGCGATCCGCCGCCTGCCCGCCCGATTCCGCGGTCTCCGGAGCGCCTTCTGCGCCGGCCTCGGATGGCGGTGGGATGATCTCTTTATGACTTTCGGATTGACTGGCCATAGCTAACGACGGATTACTTGTCTTCGTCCTCCTTTATCTCTTCGGTCAGCCTCTCAGCCTTGGCGACCTCGATACGACGCACCACTTCCTTGAGCAGCGCGTTCTGTCTCTGCTGCAGCTGCCGCATCTGAGCAAGGTATTCCTCATGGATCCGCGCCATCTCCCGGAGCAGCTCTTCAGTATCGACCGGCTGGATATCTTGTTTCGCCTTGGCGGCCATAACTCATTCCTGGACGGGAGGTTCGACCCCCGCCTCTGAAACCAATTCGTTCCTCAGCCGGTCCACCTCATGAGCCAGGAGGGCGCCGATATCGTCGACCCGGGTCATCAGGAAACCGAGCAGCTTCTCCGGATCGTCGGCCAGCTTTTCCGCTTCGACCGCATCTTCCTCGGAAAGCGAATCCATGATGCGCAGTATCACCCGCTTCTGGACGATGTCGGCCATCCGGTTGACCATGGCGACACGACGCTCTTCGGGAAGCGATTCCAGACCGAGCGCGGAAATGAGATTTTCAGTAAGATTTGTCTCTGCCATACGAGGCGTTATTAGCTTGATTCCTGCTTTAATTCTACCGGAATTTACGCAATCGGTCCAGTCCCGACTGAAGACCTGGCTCGCCCATCCGACCCGAAAGAAGAGAAAACCCCACCTCGCGGTGGGGTTTTCTCATGGTGGGTCGGCTGGGGCTCGAACCCAGGACCGTCAGCTTAAAAGGCTGCTGCTCTGCCGACTGAGCTACCGACCCGAGATGGAATTATGCAGACCCAAGATACCAGCCGCCGATGAAGCTGACAAGACCGGTACCTCACATCTCCCTGATTTCCCTCGCGAAATCGCCGTACCGGTCCTGCAACTGCTCAAGCAGACCTTTCCACGGATCGTCATCGTCCATTTCCTGATCTTCCCGCTTCTCTTCGAGCAGCTGCTCGGCCAATTCGTTCCAGGCCTCGCGTGAGAAGGCGCCGGCCTCGAAGGCGCGGCCTTTCAGTTCCTCATACAGTTCTCCGGCGTCATGACCGACTATCTCCATATGGTGAGGGTCCGAACAACTCGGATTTAGACGTGTCCGTTCTGAGCATATTATAGCTTAATCCACGTCTGACCGAAATAGCTAACAATGAAACCATTTTTTCACTTAATTTACAGCAAAAAGAGCTTGACAAAAACGTCCGGATATGCTATGATTATACCGAGTACTAAGTGAGTTCATCACCATATGGAAAGGAACCTGGGACAAGAACTGTTCGGTGACCTGGACCTCGAAGAGGATAAGGGTCGTACCGAACCCATCGCAGAAGACGAGATACAGACCACGGTCGGGGACCGCGCTCGGTCAAGACAGGCCAAACGGGCCAGCGAAGCGTCGGCTGCCGAGGCGGCGCGACCGGCCGAAGACGCTGCAGCAGATGAAATCGGTCCAGCCGGGACCGAAAGTCCTGTCACGACCGAAAAGCTCACTGAGCTGAAAGGTGACCCTGACGAGTCTACCAAACGTCGGATGGAGGCTGAGACCAAGGGCTGGCTCCAAGAAAAACAGGAGGAGGAGCGGGGGCGGGAGAGGCTGATCGAATCGATGGAGAAGGATTTCGCGCGCTGGTGGGACGATCAGGTCAAGATATATGACCAGGAGACGAAGCTCGGCATGGATACCCGTTCGGTCCACGGCGCGCCGACCCGCGAACGGATCAGTGACTTGATTGAGCTGTTCGCCCTCAAGGACGCCGATTTCCGCAAGGCCTGGGAGCGGCACCTGGACCGGCTGAAGGACAAACCCAGCGTCGAACAGACGATCAAGGATCCGGAAAAGGGTCCGCGGACCCTGGCGGAATACGCGGCAGAAGCCATGGCCGGACACCAAGGCAGCGCCTTTGACGCCTTCCTGGGCGCCAAATTCAGCGGCGAACAGGCGATGGAGCAGCTGTTCAAGCGGATGTCCAAGGACCTCGGCGTCGAAAAGAAGACCGGAAAACGGGCCGAGAGGGCCGAGGTCAGAGGCGACAAGAGGGCGATTGAGGTCCTGCAGAACGATACCGAGATGCTCCGCATGTTCCAGGAGGCCCGACGTAAGACTTGGGATCGCCCAGCCGAAGATTCGCTCCAGGACCGGCGCCAGTACGTGGAATGGTTCCTGGAGCAGGGTCTCGACGAGATGGCCGACAGCCTGATATCCTACGTCGGCGCCGACGAGGCGACCAAGGATCAGGTCGACGATCTCCGTAAACGGGTCCAGGAGTCCTACCGTAACCTGCTGGAGCAAGGACAGAACCCTGACGAACAGCAGGAATGGAAGAACCTGGTACTGGACGGCGGTGCCGAGATCCTGCGCGAAGAGATCATCCTGTCGGCCCGGCGCCAAGACGCGTCAACACGGAAGGATTCCGATGCCGCTGCCGGCGACTTCATCCGGCGGCTGCAGGAGGCCCTGAAGAAGCCGGCCGAACTGAAGAAGCTGCGCAAGAAGACCCCTCCGGCCCGCCGCGCCGCAGCCTGAACGACATACCCGAACGAAAGACATGACACGGCCCCTCCGGGGGCCGTGTCAGATTATAAGAAAAGCACCGGGGGAAGCCGGTGCTGATGAGATTTCAGGAAGCCGTGCCCAGAAGGGCGGCGTGACGCCGCTCCCGGTCCAGACGCAGCAGCCGCGCCACCAGAGCCAAGTATACCCGAAGGTCGCGATGGTCGCCGGAGGGTCTCTCCGAGAGACGTTCCAGGACCAGGCGGTTCCACCGACCGGCCAGCCACTCGTCACGACAGGCCAGAAGGAGAAACTCCTGTCTGATGAGCTCCCCATCTACGGCCGTATCGTCCGCCAGGGCCTCAGCCACCATCTGCCGCGCCTCACCTTCGGACATCGCCGGAAGTCGGGGCAGGAACATCATGGCCTGAGCGAACACCTCTTCGAAGAGTCCGCGTCGGCCGGGGTCAGTACGGTCCAGCAGGCCGAGCACCGGGCGCAGGCAGGGCACCGTGCGGTGCAGCTTGCCGAGATACAATCGGTCCGAGACCGGAAAAGGCAGGATTTGACAACGCGACTCAAGGGACATCGCGCACCTCCGTTTGGGTACCGTATCTGTCAGGCACCCGAAACGGGGCCTAAACGTAATCTAAAGAACAGCTCAGGATACCATCGTTTCCCGACCGAGTCAAGATAAGCCCGGTCCGACCAAAAAAAAAGCGCCGGATAGGCGCTGTCGTCAATGAAGCCTGTCGGGGTCGGTCTCGACCCGGCCGCTCTTGGCCGCCTCCTCGAACTTCTTCATCGCTTCGTCGGCCTGCTGGCGCTGATATTCCTCGAAGGTCCGGACCGGATCGGCTGATGTCGCCCCCGGACGGTCGATACGCGACGTGACCGCCCTGAGTCGGGCCCCGGCCTCCTCCAGGCGGGAATTGGCCTCTTCCAGGGTCACGTTGGCCTCCTTCATCCGACGGTCGGCCTCGCGCAATCGGGCCGCGGAATCCCGGTATTCGGCGCCGGACCGGCGCATCTTGGCGTTGGCTTCACGGAGGACCCGGACGCTCCGGTTGAGCATCTCGAGCGAGGCGTTCATCTCCTCCCAGAAATTGACTGGAGCCGTCTCACCGTTGCCAGCGACCTCCTCCGACGACGACGCGTCATCCCGGCAGGCCCGGCGCCGGGCAGCCCGACGGTCCATGAAAGCCAGAAGGGCCAGGACGGCGAGCGCGAAAAGAATCAAGATGATCAGATAGATCCACCATGCCATGAATGTACTCCTTGAAAGGAACGTTCCTGGATCCGTATGCGTCTGACGGACAACAATACACTATCGGCCGGTCGGCCGCTGATGTCAAGACTGCCGGCTCCGACCGTTCAGGCTTCGTCAATGGCGCTACGTGCTTCGACGATATCCGCCAGACGGCTCTCAGCGTCCTTCATCTTCTTCTGATAGAGACCGATCCGGCCCTGCAGTTCCTGGTTCTCCTCACCCAACTCCTTGTTCTGTTCTTCCAGCTGACGTATCTCCGCCTGATAGAACCTGATCTGGCCCCGGGCCTCAATGATCTCGTTCATCTTGTCCCGTTTCTCCTGGTCGCCTTGCTCCTTCTCCAATGAGCGTTGTTCGACCCATTCCTGGATATCCTGTTTCAGCTCATCCGGACTCTTCTCGGACTTGGCCCATTGGCGCAACTCTTCCTCGCCTCCGGCCTCGGCGAAAATCGCCTTGTTGGAGAAGGTGATCTGCTGATCGACCTGAGTGGTCCGGTCGCCGCCGGCGGCATATTCCTCGCTCCTCAGTCCCTCGATCAACAACAGGAACCGGTCGACCGCCTTCTCGTGCTCGATACCCTTGTCGGCGATAGTAGTCAGTATCTCAGCCTTGATGTTATTGACCCGGTCCGGATCGGTCAGGTCGTCCTCCGGGATCAGTCCGGCCTCTTTCATGTCCTCGAAAGCCGCTTCCATCACCCCATGGTCGGCCGTGCCGTAGTTGAACACGAGCTCCGACGGGATATAGCCGTCTTCCGTACCCCGGGCCCCGGTCGGCACGGCGCCGGCCTCATTCTTCAGTTCGGCGAGCGCCTTCTTGTATTTGGCGATCTCAGCCTCACCGCCCTGGACCTGCACGGTGAACTCGTCGCCGCCATAACGATAGACCTTGGCGTCGACAGCTGCCCGGCCGACCGCCTCCTCCATCAGGCTGGCTGCCAGTTTCAGGGCGTTATCACCGACATCGGTCCCGCCTCGCTGATCGAAATACTTGAGGAAACCCATGTCAATGAAGACCGTCGAGGTCTCCTGACCGTCCTCGATCGATTTCTCCAAATCCTCATAATGCACGCCCCTCTCCAATAGACCGGTGCCGGCGTCCCGCCGGGCCACTTCGATCTGATATTCCAGTTTGGCCTTCTCCGCCCGGAACTCGTCCCCGGCCGCCTCGGCCTCTTTCCAGGCCTTCTCCGTTTCATCCAGGACACGTTGCCCGACGGTCTTTTCAGGTACCCGAGCCAGCTTCTTCTCCGCCGCCGACACTTCGGCGGCCTCAGCCACGGCCGGAGCCTCGACCCGTTCCGCTTTCTGCGCTTCGGCCAGCTGTTTGAGCCGGATTTCCTTGACCCGACCGTTGATGATGGCACCCTTGCGATCCTGGATCTCCGCCTCTTGAGTGAGCTTGTTGCGGGCCGATTCCAGGGCCAGTTCACGGGATTCTTCGTCGCTCAATTCGCTGAACCGCTCCAGGGTCTTCTTCACGTCGACCTCACCAGTGGCCTCGTCGACCACACTGAGCTTGGTGTCCCGGAACATCTTGGCCATGTAGTTCTTGTAGAAGGCCTCTGTACCTGCAACGCCGTCCCGCTGTAGCTTGTTCTTGACCCGATCGACCCGGGCACTGAACTTGCTGACGTCAAGATCGTAATTGGCGCCCTTCTTGAGGACCTCCATCAGTTCGCGATTGGCGTCGTCCTCATCCTTGATCCGGTAGGCCGGATCGATCTCCTTCTGGACGTCATTGACCATCTCCACCACGTCGGCCATGTCCAGTCGGGTAGCCACCAGTGGTGCCGGTTCGCCCACGCCGGGCACCCGCGGTTCCTGCCGCTCGATCGTCGCCATCAGTTCGTTCAGCTTGTCGTCGTCGATGTTGTCGAAGCTGACCGCAAACTCGTTACCGCTGAACCGGAACATCTCATAGCTTCCACCATCCTCGCCTAGGGCCTCCCGGACCTTCTGCTCGATGATATGGGCCGTCTCGGTAAGGGCGGCGTCCCCGGCGGCATGACCGCCGCCTTCCTTATTGAACCGATCGAGCTCACCCATGTTGATGAAGACCATCCGACGGTTCTCGTGGTCCGGATGGAGCTTCAACTCACCCTCCTTGAACTCCAATACCTTGGGTCGTTCCACATTACCCTGATCGTCGTGCTGTTCCTCGAAGAGCTCCCGAGTCTCGCGGCCGAACCGCTTGAACTTGAAGGCGCCGGCGTTGTCGTGCTCGTTCAGGAAAAGCTCCTGACGCAACTTGGCCAGCTCCAGCTGCTGGGCGGCGTCCGGGTCTCCGGCCTGGACGGCCTGATCCCACTTGACCACCTCCGCCTGATGATGTTTCAGCTCTTCGGCGCCCAGCATGCCGAAATCACCCCTACCTCCTCCGGTCTCCCGACTTTCGGTCTGGGCACTGCCCATTTTCTCTTCGTCGGCCACAGTCATATCGCTTTTAGGATAATTTAGGGTCGGCTTCAGTATCCGATTTTACGTCTGAAGTGTCAAAAAGACCGCCGCTCCTAGGAGATGCGGCGGACGATGTGCTTCTTGGCCCGCTCGACCATGCTTTGACGCCGGTCCGGGTAGGCTTCATCCAGCGCCTGGATGAGCCGTTGAGCCTCGGGTTCGGTGAGACTCTCCAGCATCCCGTGCTTCAATCCGGGACGGCCCAGGATGCGGCGGGCCGCGGACAGCATCAGGTCGGGATCGGTACAACGGTACGAGGAATAGATTATCCCCACCAACCGATCCAATGTCTCCTGAAGGACCGGCGCGTCGGCTGAATCGTCTTTTACCTTATCCTTGATCATGTCCTTTCCTTATGGTCCGGATGATAACCTCACGGAACCTGAGGGCGGTTTAATGAACCGCCCATGTTAGCACGGGCCGGGCTGCCTGTCAATCCGGCCGCCGCAGTGACTCAATCCGGCCGTGCCGCCGCCAATATCATCTCGGCTACACGCCGCTCGGCCTCCTGCTTCATCACCCGACTCACCGTGTCGGCCAGTGTCCGCAAACGATCCCGGTCCCTGATGAGCCGGCGGACCGCCTGGCCGAACTCCTGCGGCGTCAGCCCCGACTCGTCCAGGTAGGCCACGCCGCCCTGATCGGCGAAATGACGGGCGTTCTCCTCCTGATGGGTGCCGGGCAGGGGGATGATCAGCGCCGGCTTACCCAACGCGGCGATCTCGGAAAGGGTGCCCATACCGGCCCGCGAGACCACCAGATCCGCCGCCTCGTAAGCGTCGGCTATCTCTTCCCCCAGGAGCTCGAAGGCGTGGTATCCCGGGGCGGCAGCGGCCGCTTCCTTGCCCCGGCCGGTCAGATGGATGACCTGCGCCACGCCGCCGACGGTATCCAGGGACGCCTTCAGCAGATCGTTGAGTGAGGCCGAACCGCCGCCGCCTCCCAGCACCAGGACGGTCGGTCGCGACGGGTCGAGTCCGAACCGATGAATCGCCCGGTCACGCTCCCCGCGCCGGACAGCCGGCCGCACCGGATTGCCGGTCCAGACGGTCTTAGCCTGGTCGAAATCGACCAACGATTTCTCGAAGGCCACGGATATCGAAGCGGCGAAGGGGGCGGAAAGCCGGTTGGCCAGACCAGGACGGTAATCCTGCTGATGGACGTGGACCGGGATGCGCCTGAGCCAGGCGGCCCAGACCGCCGGCACGGCTACGAAACCCCCGGCGCTCACCACCACATCGGGTCTCAGCCGGCCGAGCAGCCGCCAGGCATCACAGGTCCCGGCCAGGACCAGGAAGGGGTCGCTCAGGTTCCTCCAGGACAGGTAGCGGCGAAGCTTGCCGGAACGGATGGCGTGGAAAGCGATGCCCTGACCCTCCACGATCCCCTTCTCCGGACCCCCGGACGTACCGACCCAGGAAAACCGCGCCCCCCGGTCCTTCAGGTACTGGGCGACGGCCAAGAGCGGTGTCACTGGACCCAGGGTCCCGCCGCCGGCGAATAGGATGTGCGGCGCTTCACGACCCATATCAGATCCGACGGACGGTCCGGGTAGCGGACTGCCTCGATATGTTGACTACCACTCCCATGGCCCCCAAAAGGACAGCCAGGGCCGTACCTCCGTAACTGACGAACGGCAGGGGCAGGCCGGTCACCGGCAATATGCCGACCATCGACCCTATATTGAAGACCGTCTGGAAGAATACCCAACCGATGATTCCGACGGCGACCAGCCGGCCGAACGTGTCCGGGGCGTTCTTGGCGATGGTCAATCCGCGCCAGACAAAGGCCATGATGACCATGATCGCCGCCAGGGTGAAGATGAATCCCAATTCCTCCGCCAGCACGGCGAAGATCGAATCACCGACGACCTCAGGCAAGTAGAGGTATTTCTGACGGGAGTGGCCCAGACCGACCCCGAAGAGCCCGCCCGAACCTATAGCCAGGAAAGCCTGGTTGATGTGATAACCGATGCCCTGGGGATCGAGTTCCGGATGCAGGAAGGTGGTCAGACGGGCGGCCCGATAGGGCGCGGTCTTGACCAGGATGCCGATGGACAACAAACCGCCGGCGACCAGGCCGGCCACGTGCCTCCAGGGAGCGCCGGCCAGGAAATAGATCAGGAAAGAGGCGGCGATGATGACGGACAGCGAACCGAGATCCGGCTGGGCCATGATCAGCGCCGCCAGCAACCCGATGACGGCCAGGAAGGGCCAGAGGCTCCCGTCGACCTCGCCTTCACGGTCGCGCTGCCGTTCGAAGAGCGTCGCCAGGAAGAACACCGTGGAGAGTTTGGCCATTTCGGCCGGCTGGAAGGAGAGGCCGGCCAGGCTGATCCAGCTTTTTGACGTGCCCCACTCGGCACTGAGCCCCGGCACGAAGACCAGAAGCAGCGCCGTCACCGCTATCACGAAGAGAACCTTGGACCAGCGCCGCCAGAGCCGGTAATCGATACGCGAGGCCAACAGAAAAAGCACCAGGCCCGGCAACAACCCGTAGAGCACCTGGTGCTTGAGATACCAATAGGAATCGCCGAATTTCTGATAGGCCACCGGACCGGAAGCCGAAGTCAGGACCACCAGACCCAGCAGGATCAGGACGCCGAGGAGTATCGTGAAAGTCAGATCGGGTTTCTTTTGGCGCATGGCTGACGGGGGCGTCGGCCGGGTCCGCCCGGCGATCACTTACGGCCGCCCGTCTTCCGTCCGGCCGATTTCCTCGGCTGTCTCAGGGCGGCATCCAACACCTCTTTCATCTCCTTCACGAAGACGAACTTGAGGGATTCACGGATCTCTTCCGGAACGTCGACCAGGTCCTTGCGGTTATCCTCCGGCAACAGGACCTTCTTCAACCCGGCGCGGTGGGCGGCCAGGACCTTCTCCTTGATGCCGCCGATCTCCAATACCCGTCCGCGCAACGTGATCTCTCCGGTCATGCCGACGGTCCGGTCGACCTGGCGACCCGACAGTATGGAGACCAGCGCCGTGGCCATGGCGATACCGGCTGAAGGTCCGTCCTTGGGTATGGCGCCGGCCGGGACGTGGATATGGATATCGCTGTCCTTGGGAAAATCACCCTTCACCCTGAGCCCGTCGGTCAGGCTGCGGGCGAAGGAGTGGGCGGCCCGGGCCGATTCGCGCATCACGTCACCCAGATGGCCGGTCAGGATCAGTTCGCCCTTGCCGGGCATCCGGGTCGCCTCGATCTGGATGATCTCGCCGCCGCTCTCGGTCCAGGCCAGTCCGGTGACCACGCCCACGGAATCGTGTTCTTCGGCCAGCAGATGACTGAACTTGTGGGGGCCGAGATACCTCTCGATCTCCTTGAGACCGACCTTCCGTCCGACCTTGCCGCCGCCGGCGACCTTCTTGGCGATCTTACGGCAGACCGACGAGAGTGACCGCTCCAGGTTGCGCACTCCGGCTTCCCGCGTATAGAACCGGATGATCTCACGGATCGCCTGGTCGGTAAACCGGCACTGGCCGTCGGTCAGCCCGTTGTCCTTCAGCACCTTGGGTATCAGGTGGTCCTTGGCGATATGGAGTTTCTCTTCCTCGGTATAGCCGGGGAACTCGATCACCTCCATCCGATCGCGGAGCGCCGGCGGGACCGTATCCAGCACGTTGGCCGTGGTGATGAACATGGTATCCGACAGGTCGAACGGTACCTCGAGATAATGGTCGGAGAAGGCGTTGTTCTGCTCCGGGTCAAGGGCTTCGAGCAGCGCCGCCGAAGGGTCACCCCGGAAATCGGCTCCGACCTTGTCGATCTCGTCGAGCATGAACACCGGATTGCTGGTCTTGACCGTGGCGATGCCCTGGATGATGCGGCCGGGCAGGGCCCCTACATAGGTGCGGCGGTGTCCGCGTATCTCGGCCTCGTCCCGGATGCCCCCCAGACTGATCCGATGGAACTTACGTCCCAGCGACCGGGCGATCGACTTGCCGATGGAGGTCTTACCGGTGCCCGGCGGCCCGACGAAACAGAGAATCGGTCCTCGGATCTTGCCGACCAGTTTCTGTACCGCCAAATACTCGGTGACCCGCTCCTTGGGCTTGTCCAGTCCGTAATGGTCCTCGTCGAGAATCCTTTTGGCTTCCTTGATGTCGATCTCCGACCGGTCCTTCACCGACCAAGGCAGATCACACAGCCATTCCAGATAGGTCCTGATATAGGAGATCTCTGGACTGAAGGACGGCATGCCCTGCAGGCGCCCGTATTCCTTGAGCGCCTTCTCCTTGACCTCGGGCGGCATCTGGGCCTGTTCGATCCTCTCCTTGATGTCGTCGGCCTCGGCCTTGGTGCCGAGGTTCTCCAGTTCCTTCTCGATCGATTTCATCTGCTCCCGCAGGAACATCTCCCGCTGCATCTTATCCAACTCCTTCCCGGTCTCGGCCTGGATCTTCGAGGCTATCTGCAGCACCTTGACCTGACGGTTCAGCGCCTGACCGACCCGGTCGAGTTTCTCCTCGATGGTGGCCGCCTCCAGGATGGCCTGCTTCTCGGCGACCTTCATGTCGACGTTGGCGCCGATCAGGTCACCGAGCATCCAGGGATCGGTCACGTTCAGGATCACCAGCAGCACGTCGAAGGGCACGTTGGCTCCCATGTTGACGATCCGCCGGAACTGATTGAGCACGCTGTACATCAATGCCTCGATCCGTTCGGTCTTCTTGACCGACGGCGGCGGGAACGGCTCCACCGATGCGTTGATGAACGGTTCGGCGACGACGAAATCCTTGACCCGGACCCGGAACAGCCCTTCCACCAGGACGCGGACCGTGTCGTCCTTCTGCTTGACCAGTTCCCGGACCTTGACCAGGGTCCCGACGTCATGCAGGTCCGACCGTTCCGGACTGTCCGAATCCTCGTCGCGCTGGGCCACCATCACCAGGGTGCGGTTCCGCCGCATCGCCTCCTCCAGGGCCCGGACCGAGATCTGACGCTTGACGATGATGGGCAGGGCGATATGCGGAAAGACCACGGTGTCGCGCAACGGGATGAGCGGCGCCTCCTTGGAGGACTTGCCGCCGAAGAATTCCCGTGAGATTTCGTTGTCCTTGTTCTGCATGATGGCTGGATTAATTCATCGGTAGTGACGTCTTCAGGAGAAGAAGCCGATGTCAATGAGGGCCGCGATGAGACCGACGACCGCAGTCACGGCGGTGATGATCCAGAAGCGCATGACGATCTTCGGCTCCGGCCAGCCGATGGCCTCGAGATGATGATGGATCGGCGCCGAACGGAACACCTTCTTGCCGCGCAGCTTCTTGGAGCTCACCTGGATGATCACCGACAGGGACTCCAGCACCAGGACGAAGCCGATGATCGGCAGGAGCAGCGCCATGTTGGTGAGCATGGCCACGACCCCCAAAGTCACGCCGAGGGACATCGCTCCGGTGTCGCCCATGAAGAAACGTGCCGGGTTGATGTTGAACCACAGGAAAGCCAGAAGCGCCCCGACGATGACCCCGCAGAAGGCGGCCAGGTCCACCCGACCCTGAAGGAAGGCTATCGCCCCGTAGCTGGCGAAACAGGACAGCAGGACGCCGCCGGCCAGCCCGTCCAGACCGTCGGTCTCATTGACCGAGAAGGCCGTGGCCACGATGACCAGGATGAACGCCGGGATATACCACCAGCCGATGTTGAAATTGCCGACGAACGGCACCCGCAACAGGTCCCAATCCAGCTTATAATAGAACCAGAGGGCGCCGACGGCAGCGATCAGCGTATAGACGATCAGGCGGTGCCGCATCTTCAGGCCGCCGCCGTTCGGACCGATCCGTTTGACGTTGTAGTAGTCGTCGAGCAGGCCGACCAGCGCCGAGGCGACTAACGCGCCGAGCGGCAGGAGCGTCTGTTGACGCGACAGGAAATTGAACACGGAGAAGAATCCCCCGCCACCGAGCATCTCCCCGTAATAGAAAAACAGGGCCAGGAGCAGGACGGTCAGCCACACCAGTATGCCGCCCATGGTCGGGGTCCCGGCCTTGCCTTTGTGCAGCTTGTAGAAGATGGGGGCCGCTCCACCATCCCTGATCTGCTTGCCCAGCCGGTACTTGTACAGGACATGGGTCAGGGCCGGCGTCCAGAGGAAGGCCGTCAGGAAGGACAGCGACGTCAGGAAGAAGATCTTGATTATGGAGAGGAGTTCCATCGACGATAAGGTCAGAGGCCGCCTATCACGCCGGCCAAAGCCGCCTGGCCAGGATCCGATCAGCTGTTCAGCAGCACTGCCGCGCCGCCGCCTATCGCCAGGACGATCTCCAGGCAGACGGTCGCCCCGAGGATCATCAAGCCGTAGAGCGGCTGCTTCCTTGAAAGTATACCCGACAACAGCCCGTTGATTAATAGCGTCAGCAGACCGAGCAGCGGAAAGACGAAAATCATCCACCAGACGCCGACCCAGTCCACCCCGAGGGCGGCCGTATAGTGCAGGCGCAGGAAATCCAGGCGTCCGGTCCGGGGCAGGATGAAGGAGAAGATCGCGATCCAGTGGAAGGCCAGAATCGCCAAAGCGACGGCCGCCATGATCCTGGACGGACGGTCCTTGAGGCCGAAACGCTGACGCCATCTCTGCAGTGTCCCTGACATAGTCCCTTACGGCTGGCACGGTACCACTTGAAGGGGCCGGAGGCAAGGTCGCCCGATGGGTACCATGAGCCTGACCGGCCCGGTCGTCCACAGTGCAAGACCGGCTGAAAATATGGTAAAATGAATATACCTATTATGTTGGACGACAAACTCCTCAAGGATATCCTCCTGGAGACCGGCACCTTCAACAAGGAGGGTGTCGCCGCCCTGGTCAAGGAGGCCAAGGAGCACGACGCCAAGATATCGCTCGAATCCTACCTGCTCAAGGTCAAGAAGATGCCTGAGGAGATGCTTTATCGCATCGCCGCACAGTACTATAAGCTGCCTTACGTCAACCTGCGCGACCAGCCGATCAGGCAGGACATCCTCTTCCTCATCCCCGAGCCGATCGCCCAGTCCCATAAGGTCATCGCCTTCGAGAAGACGCCCGAGGAGCTGCGCATCGCCACCATGGAGCCGACCGACCTCCAGACCTTCGAGTTCATCAAACGCAAGTCGAACCTCCGGGTCAAAGTCTATTACACCAATCCCGCCTCCTTCGACGCGGCGATCAAGCAGTACCGCCAGAGCCTGCGCGCCGAACTGGGCTCGCTTACCTCCATCCCCAAGAAGGGCGACAAGACCTCGGCCGAGGAGGAACAGGAGCTCTCCAAGCTGGCCGAGGACATCCCCATCGTCCGCGTGGTCGACTCGATCCTGGAACACGCCATCCTGGAAGGGGCTTCGGACATCCATATCGAGCCGGCCGAACTGGAAGTGGTCGTCCGTTTCCGCGTCGACGGCGTGCTCCGGCCGGTCATGACCTTCCCCAAGTTGGTGGCGCCCGGCATCGTGGCCCGCATCAAGATCCTCTCCGTGCTCAAGCTCGACGAGCACCGGCTGCCGCAGGACGGACGTTTCAAGATCGAGAACCCCAACTATAAATTCTCCGCCCGCGTCTCGGTCCTGCCGGTCTATGACGGCGAGAAGATCGTCATCCGCCTGCTGGCCGAGACGACCCGCGCCCTGACCCTGGACCAGCTCGGACTGAGCGAGGCTTCCAAGGAGATAGTCCAACGCAACATCGACAAGCCGCACGGGATCATCATGGTCACCGGACCGACCGGTTCCGGAAAGACGACCACGCTGTATTCAATCATGGGGATACTCAATACGCCGCAGGTGAACATCTCGACGATCGAGGACCCCATCGAGTACCGCATGCCCGGCATCAACCAGAGCCAGGTCAACCCGAAAATCGGCTTCACCTTCGCCGGCGGCCTGCGCGCCCTACTCCGTCAGGACCCGAACATCATCATGGTCGGCGAGATCCGCGACGAGGAGACGGCCGGTATCGCCGTCCAGGCCGCCATGACCGGCCACCTGGTGCTCGGCACCCTGCACACCAACGACGCCGCCACCACCCTGCCGCGTCTGTCCGACATGGACGTCCCACCGTTCCTCATCGCCTTCACCGCCAACATGATCGTGGCCCAGCGTCTGGTCCGCAAGGTCTGCCAGAACTGCGTCCGTTCCTACCGGCTGCAGAAACGCGCCCTGGACAACCTGCGGGAACAGGTCGATCTCGACACCATCTGGCAGACGCTGCAGCGGATCGGAGCGGTGACCAAGGACCAGACCGTCGAGGAGACGACCTTCTGGCGGGGCTCCGGCTGCTCACAGTGCAGCAACGAGGGCTACAAGGGCCGGATGGGTATCTATGAGGTGCTGGAAGTGACGCCGGATGTCGCTGAACTGATCAACCAGAACGCCGATGCCGACAAACTGGCCAAGAAGGCCATCGAGAACGGCATGGTCAAGCTCATCGAGGACGGATTCTTCAAGGCGGTCAAGGCGATGACCACCATCGAAGAGGTCTTACGCGTAACCAAGGACTGATGCCTAACCTCATCGAAAGGATCGACGAGTGGCTGCTGTACCATTCCCCGGTCAAGCTGACCGACAAGGTCTTCTTCACCGAGAACCTCCGCGTGATGATCCACGCCGGCCTTTCCATCTCCGAAGCGCTCAACACGCTGGCGTTACAGTCGGAATCGAAGACCTTCCGTAAGGTCATCATGTGCATCAAGGAGGATGTCGAGGGCGGTAAGCTGCTCTCTTCCGGCCTGGCCAAGTTCCCGGCGATCTTCCCCAACATCTTCGTCAGCATGGTCCAAATCGGCGAGATGTCCGGGACCATGGAGACGTCGCTCGACGAGCTGACTCAGCAGATGAAGAAAGACTACAAGCTGCGCTCCAAGGTGAAGGGGGCCATGACCTATCCGATCGTCATCCTACTGGCCATGCTCGGCATCACCACCGGCATGATCGTCTTCGTGCTGCCACGGCTGCTGGGGATATTCAAGGAGTTCGGCGAGGACATCCAGCTGCCGCTGGCCACGCGGCTGCTCATCGTGGTGAGCGATTTCGTGCAGAACAACGGACTGCTGGTGGCGGTGATGTTCGGCGTCCTGGTGGCCGGTATCGTCTCCTTCAGCCGGACCGATGTCGGCCGGCGCGTCTTCCATCTGGGGATCATCCGCAGCCCGATCATCGGTCCCATCGCCCGCAAGGTCAACCTGGCCCGCTTCTCACGGACCTTGGCCGGCCTGCTCAAGACCGACATCCCGATCGTCCAATCCCTCCAGGTCACCGCCGAGGTGGTCGGTAACGTGCACTACAAGACGGCCCTGATCGACGCCGGCGAGAAGATCAAGAAGGGCGGGACGATCGCCGACAGCCTGGGGGCCCACGGGAAGCTGTTCCCGCCGCTGGTGGTGCAGATGACGCTGGTCGGCGAACGTTCCGGCACGGTCGACGAGATGCTCGGCGACATCGCCGATTTCTTCGAGGCCCAGGTGGACAACACGCTGAACAGCATGTCCTCGATCATCGAACCGATACTCATCCTGCTCTTGGGCGGCATGGTCGGCGGCGTGGCCCTGGCGGTCATCCAGCCGATGTACACGCTCACCCAAGCCCTAGCCGAATCCTGACCTACGGAGCGACGCTCGGCTGACGGGCCGAGCGTCTTTCTTTCCTGCCTATGGACTCCCGACTGATGAGGACCTTCCGTAAACCGGACCGGACCGGGACCGTCCCGGCCGGCTTCAGCCTGCTCGAAGCGATTATCGCCATCACCCTGAGCGCCATGCTCCTGGGCATCTTCACCACGATGATCGTAGCCTCCTTCTTCCTGCGCCGCACCGAACACGACGTCCAGGCGATCGACTTCATCCAGGAGGAGCTCGACACCCTGCGCACCCTGCCCTTCACCGAACTGCTCAACCGGACCGACGGCCTCTTCCTGGGCATCCCCTTCACCCGGGGCGACTGGCAGGTCTATAACTATTCCGGCAACAACGCCCTGAGACTGGGCACGGCGACCGACGAGGAATTCATCGACGAGTCCGGTCTGGCCGTGCTGCCCGGCAACTACCGCGACAACTTCACTTTCACCGCCAAGATCCGGGCCCGGAGCACCTCGCCCGTCGGCTGGGGCGTCGGTCTGGCCTTCCGCTACCGTGACGCCGAGAACCACTACCGCTACCGCTTCACCGCCAACGGCATCGCCCTGGACAAGGTGGTCCAGGGAACGGTCACCACGATCTGGTCGCAGAGCGTCACCTACTCCACTGGCGTCTGGTATGAACTCGAAATCGACGCCGACAACGAAATCATCGCCTTGCTCAAGAACAGCCTGGTCCTGACTACCGAAGTCGACGACACCTTCACCGCCGGCGACCTGGCGCTGCTGGCCCTGGACGGGGCGATCGTCGATTTCGATGACGTCGCCGTGGTGACCCTGGCCGAAAGCGACTCCTGGAACTTCAACTCCGACCCGACCGGCGTGTTACCGGCCGAATGGCGCCGGTTCTCCATCTTCGACATGCCGGACGGTGACGGCACCCTGACCATCGAGGATTACCTGGGTCAGACCGACATGAAGAAGGCCACGGTGACGGTCACCTGGTCCGACCTGACCCGCACCCGGAGCGCCATGGAATCGACCATCATCACCGACTGAAGCTATGCCCGCTGAAGCTATGCCTGGAAGACCTGACATGAAAGGATGCGGACCGGACCGGCCACGACGCTACGGCCGGGGGGCCCGCGCCGTCTCGCTGATCGAGACGCTGGTGGTGATCGGCGTGGTCGCCATCATCATGCTGCTCTTCTCCCAGGTCTTCGCCTCAAGCACCGACCTCTACGCCAAACTGACCGCCCGCAACGACAACGAAACCAGTGCCATCCTGGCCAGCCGGGTCATCTCGGAAATGGCCCGCGGCGCCTCGCAGGTGCTCGAAACCAAGACGATCAACGGCACCGCCTACGCCTCGTCGGACGATCAGCTGGTACTGGAGATGCCGGCGATCAACTCCTCCTGGGAGATCATCGACGGGAGCTACGACTACATCGCCTTCTACCGCGACGGCACGGAACCGGAGAAGATCTTCTCCGACACGGAGGCAGCCACCGGGAGCTATCGGATCACCGGCCAGAAGCTGGTCGCCGACAACAACATCCAGATCGCTTTCCGCTACAACAACGCCGATATCACCGACGCCAGCCGCGTCTCGGTCTATATGGTCAACCAGCAGGTGACCCGGGGCGCCACGGTGACCACCCGGGCCTGGACCTCGATCTTCCTGCGTAACCGCTGAGGCCGATGATGACCGACCCCGCCATAACCCGGCACCGACCGGCCGGGGCCGCCCGACGACGCGGCCTAGCCCTGATTTCGGCCGCGGTGATGGTCACGGTGATCTTCGCCCTGGGGGTGAGCCTGATCAGCTACATGCTCTCCAGCCGCCGCGCCGCCAAATTCTTCGAGACCGACGTCAATACCCTGCAGTACGCCGAGGCTGGCATCCAGAAGGCGCTCTACTGCCTCAACGCCGAGAGCGGCGTCAACTGCGGCGGCACCTACGGCGACGACTACGCCGGCGAGACCAACGTGCCTTTCGGCGACGGCCAGTTCACCGTGACCCTGACCGGCAGCGGCAGCGACCGGCAGGTCACCTCCACCGGACGGAGCGCCGACGGCCAGAAAACCACCCTCAAGGTCGCCCTGATCAAGATGTCGGCGCCCTATCTCGATACCTATTTCGACTACGCCATGATGGTCACCAACTACCTGATCATCAACAACAATGCCGCCATCATCGACGGGCCGATCTACTCCGAGGTCAGCGTGGAATGCGGCGGCCAGGCCGATATCCGGCATGACGTGATTGTCGCCCTGCAAGACGGCCGGATCAACCAGTGCACCATCGCCGGAGACGGCTTTGCCGACCGCATCCAGCGGTCGACCGTGGCCGGCAACTGCTTCTACGACTACTCGCTGTACCTGAGCACCTGCGGCGGCTACGCCCTGTCCGGCCGGCCGACCCCGTCCCGGCAGGACCTGCCGACCTTCGATATCGCCTACTGGCGCCAACAGGCCGAGTCCGGAGGGATCATCGAGGGCAATTATTCCCCGACCGCCGGGGAACGGATGGGGCCGATCCGGATCAACGGCAACCTGACGCTGGGGAACGGCATCGACATCATCATGGACGGCCCGATCTGGGTGGTCGGCAACATCACGGCCGGAGAGAACGCCACGATCACCCTGGACGCCTCCTTCGGCCAGTACGGCTCGGTGCTGCTGGCCGACGCTCCCGGCCAGGAGAACTTCAAGGGTACGGTCAACCTGGACTCCAACGTGGCCATCAACGGGTCCGGGGAAGAGGGCAGCTGGGTCCTGGTCGTCTCGACCTCGAACATCAGCCCCTCCATCTACATCAAGAACAACGCCACCGGCGTGCTCTACTACGCCCTGGGCAGCGGTTATATCATGCTCGAACAGAACGCCGGGGCCACGGCCGTGGTCGGATCGGGTATCGTCATGGCCAACAATTCGGTACTCGACTACTACGCCACCACCCCGCCGGACGAACTGGGGCTCCGGACCTTCAATGAACCCACCTGGCTTCCCGTCGACGAGAGTTGGCGTGAACTGTGATCTATCCTCTCCGTGTCGCTATCCACCTACAACCCGAGAAGCATCGACCGGACGGCCCGTGACCGCGGGCTGGCCCTGATCTCCACCACCGTCGTCATGACGGTCGCCTTCAGCCTGGCCGTGAGCCTGATCAGCTTCATGCTTACCAGCCGTCAGGCCGCCGTCAGGTTCGAAGCCAAGATCAACTCCCTGCAGGAAGCCGAGGCCGGCATCCAGAAAGCGCTGTTCTGCCTCAATACCGACACCGGCGCCCCCTGCGGCGGTACCTTCGGCACGGGCTACGTCGGCGAAAGCGACCACTCCTTCAACGGCGGGGAGTTCACGGTGACCGTCACCGGGACCGGCGATCGCCGCCTCATCACTTCCACCGGCTCCGCCATGCCGGGGCAGAAGACGACCGTCATGGCGGAAGCGGTCATGGCCACGCAACCCTACACCGAGACCCATTTCGATTTCGCCCTGCTGGTGACGGATCAGGTGGGGCTCGACAACAACGCCGTGGTCGATAACGGCCCGATCCATTCGGCCGCTGACGTGGAATGCGGCAACAACGTCGACATCCTATCCGATGTCATCGTCTCCAAGATAGGCGGGCGCATCTACAACTGCGACATCGGCGGTGATGCCCATGCCGATGAGCTCAACAAGGTCGATGCCGGCGGCGACTGCTATTGGCGTACTGACTTCATAAACACCGCCTGTGGCGGCACGGTCTACCCCGACGAACCGACGCCGCCGCCGCCGGCCCTGCCGACCTTTGACCTCGATTTCTGGCGCAGCGAGGCCCTGCTGGGCGGCACGATCTCGGGCGACTACTACCCGGCGGACGGCGAGTCGCTCGGCCCGGTGGTCATCGACGGCAAGCTGATCCTGGACAACAATGTGGACGTCATCATGACCGGGCCGATCTGGGTGATGGATGAGTTCGAGATGGTCAACAACGCCACCATCACCCTGGACCCGTCTTTCGGCGAGATGAGTTCGGTCATCTTCGCCGACCATCCGACCGAGAACCTAGGCCGCATCAAGATCGACAACAACGCCCAGCTCAACGGCAGCGGCCAGCCGGGCAGCTATATCCTGATGGTCAGCACCATGGCCGATGACACGGCGATCGAGGTCAAGAACAACGCCGCCGGGGCGGTCTTCCTGGCGCTCGAAGGCGGGGTCAAGATCGACAACAACGCCAGCCTGGTCGCCGTGGCCGGAAGGAAGGTCTTCATGAAGAACAACGCCGAGATAACCTATGACCCCGATTCACTGCCCCAAGGCCTGACCCTACAGACTGCCGGCGGATCAGGTTACTGGGAACTGATTCCGGGGACCTGGAGAGAAATTTGATCTTAGCCCATCGGAAACATGCCGCGACGCAGCAAGAACCTAATCCACCGTCACCAGACCGGACGAGATCACGGGCTGACGCTCATCTCGACTACGGTGATCATGACCGTGGCCTTCGCCTTGGGAGTGAGCCTGATCAGCTACATGCTCTCCAGCCGCCGTGCCGCCCATAAGTTCGAGGTCCAGATCAACACCCTGCAGTACGCCGAGGCCGGCATCCAGAAGGCGCTCTACTGCCTCAATGCCGACACCGGCACCAATTGCGGCGGCACTTACGGGCATAACTACGCCGGAGAGAGCCATCACCCCTTCAACGACGGCGAGTTCACCGTGACGCTCACCGGGACCGATGACGACCGCGTGATCACCTCGACCGGCTGGGGCGCGCTCGGACAGAAGACCACGGTCAAGGCGGCGGCCCGCTTCGCCATCCCGCCGATCCGCGACACCTATTTCGACTATTCGCTCATGGTCATCGATGACGTGACCCTGGACAACGAAGCGGTGATCGACAGCGGACCGATCTATTCGGACACCGACGTCGAATGTCTCCCCCAGACCGACATCCGCTCCGACGTCTACGTCTCCAAGCCCGGCGGCCGCATCTACAAATGCACCATCGACGGTGAAGCCCATGCCGACGATCTCGACTCGGTGACCGCCTCCGGCGACTGCTACTGGCTGACCCAGTTCAAGAACTCCAGCTGCGCCGGCACTGTCTACCCCAATGAACCGACGCCCCCGGCCCAACCGCTGCCTACCTTCGACCTCGACCTCTGGCGGGCCGAAGCGCTCTACGGCGGCACCATCACCGGCGACTACTCCGCGCCGGACGGCTCCTCGCTCGGACCGGTCCAGATAACCGGTGACCTGGAGGTGGAAGGCGGCGCCTTCGTCAACATGACCGGACCGATCTGGGTGATGGGCGACATCCACTTCGAGGAGAACTCCGGCATCACCCTGGACCCGTCCTTCGGCGAACTGAGTTCGGTCCTCTTCTCCGACCACCCCACCCTGAACCAGGGCCGGATCATCATCGACAACAACGTCGTCATCGACGGCAGCGGCACGCCGGGCAGCTACATCCTGGTATTGAGCACCATGGCCGACCCCGACGCCATCGACGTCAGCAACAACACCACCGGAGCGATCTTCTACGCCCCGGCCGGCGGGGTCACCGTCAACAACAACGCCAGCTGCGCCGCCGTGGCCGGCCTTGAAGTGACGGTGCGGAACAACGCCGAGCTGCTCTACGGGGACCTCGGCCTGCCGGGCGAACTGGCGCTGCAGACCCTGACCAGCGAGGGTTTCTGGGACCTGGTCAGCGGCACCTGGCGCGAACTGTGACCCGTCCAACAAGTCTGACCGGATTATGTCCAGATTTTTCCACTATCGTCGTTCCCGGGGCTTCACCCTGTTCTACTCGGCCTCGCTCATCCTGATCATCTTCCTGATGGTCTTCGGCCTGACCCAGTACCTGCTGATGACCCGCCGCGGCAAAGTGACCTACAGTACGGGCATCGGCGCCCTGCAGGCGGCCGAGGCCGGCATCCAGAAGGCGCTCTACTGCCTGAACGCCACCGAAGGCACCCACTGCGGCGGCACCTACGGCATCAACTACGTCGGCGAGACCGACGTGGAGATAGAGAGCGGGGTCTTCAACACCACGGTCACGGGCAGCGGCACCTCGAGGCAGATCGAGTCGACCGGGACCACCTATGGCGGCCACCTGGTGAAGCTCGTCGCCGAGACGACTTCGGTACCGCCGACCGATGAGATGTCTTTAGGCTACGCCCTGCAGTCCGGCGACGGCGGCGCCTACCTGATGAACGGTTCCGTCGTCAACGGCACGCTCTACGCCAACGGCGACGTCAGCTGTCAGACGACCCAGGCGGTGGTCGACGGCGACATCTATGTGGCCAAAACCGGCGGAAGCATCGATAGCTGCCAGATCAATTACCAGGGCTACGCCGACATCATCATTAATTCAGAATTGGGCGGCGACGCCTATTACCGCAACGATCCGGCCGACATCGCCGGGACCACGGTCGGCGGTGCCAAATACCCATCGAGCACCACCCCTGCCGTGGAGGAACTGCCGACCCCCGACCTCGACTTCTGGCGGGCCTCAGCCGCGGCCGGAGGCACGATCAGCGGCGATTACAACGCCGCGGACGGCGAGTCGCTCGGACCGGTCAAGATCGACGGGAACCTCACCTTCACCAACAACGCCACCGTCACCGTCACCGGCCCGATCTGGGTGGCCGGGAATATCATCACCGGTAACGGTACGACGATTGCCCTGGATGCCTCTTTCACCGAATACAGCACGGTCATCCTAGCCGATGATACCGCCGACCCGGCAGGCGGCGGGCACGTAATCATCGACAATGGCACCAGCGTCCAGGGTTCGGGCGATCCTCAGAGTCATATCATGTTCATCAGCACCAACCAGTCGCTCGATGAGACCGATGCCGCCCTGGATGTCGCCAACAACTCGGCCGGTGCCGTCTTCCTGGCTCTCGATGGCGTACTGCGCCTGCGCAACAACGCCGGGGCCAAATCGCTCGCCGCCAAACGTCTCTGGCTCGACAACAACGCCGAGGTCACCTACGTGGAGAGCGACCTGGCCGACGTCAAGTTCTCCAACAGTCCCGGTAACACTTGGAGTCTGACCGACGGTTCCTGGCGGCAGGTCGACTGATGCCGATCCGGACCGCTGCCCGGCGACATACCCGCGGAAAGAATCATCCGGTATAATCAAGTACAGACCGGACCGAGCATGATCCACGCCCAGTACAACCCCGGCCGCTCCCGCGGCTTCACCATGTTCTACACCAGCGTACTCGTCCTGGTGATTTTCCTGCTGTCCCTCTCCCTGATCCGGTTCACCTTGATGACCCAGCTCAGCTCGGTCAGCTATGAATACGAGTTCGGCGCCCTGCAGGCGGCCGAGGCCGGCATCCAGAAGGCGCTGTTCTGTCTCAACACCACCGAAGGCACCAACTGCGGCGGGGCCTACAGCATCACCTATACCGGCGAGACCGACGTCGACTTCGGAGACAACAGCTTCACCACCGTAGTCACCGGCAGCGGTTCATTGAGGGACATCGAATCGACCGGCACCACCAGCACCGGACGCTTCGTCAAGCTGTACGCCAAGGTCAGCTCGATACCGGATACCGATGAGATGGCTCTGGGCTTTGCCCTGCAGTCCGGCAATGCCGGCGCCCATCTGGAGAACGGCGCCACCATCAATGGTACCCTCTACGCCAACGGCGATGTCGAATGCGTCTCCACCCAGGCGGTGGTCGACGGCGACATATTCGTGGCCAAGAGCGGCGGCTGGATCGACGGCTGCCAGGTCAACTACCACGCCTACGCCGACATCATCCTCGACTGCAACGTCAACGGCCACGCCTATTACCGCAACGATCCGGCCGACATCGCCGGGACCACGGTCGGCGGCACCAAATACCCTTCCAGTCCGACGCCGACCACCGAAGACCTGCCGGAACCGGACTATGGTTTCTGGCAGACCTCAGCCGAGGCCGGCGGCACGATCAGCGGCGATCATACGGTAACGGACGGACAATCGATCGGACCGATCAAGGTCGACGGTAACCTGATCTTCGAGGCTGGCGCCTCCGTCACCATCACCGGACCGATCTGGGCGGTCGGCGACGTGACGACCGGTAACGGCACGACGCTCCAGCTCGACCCCGCATACACCGAATACAGCACGGTCATCCTGGCCGATGACACCGCTGACCCGGCAGGCGGCGGTCACATCACCCTGGACAACGGCACCAGCGTCCTGGGGACCGGCGATCCTCAGAGTCATATCATGTTCATCAGCACCAACCAGTCGCTCGATGAGACCGATGCCGCCCTGGATATCGCCAACAACGCGGCCGGAGCGGTCTTCCTGGCCCCGGACGGGGTGCTGCGCCTGCGCAACAACGCCGGGGCCAAATCGCTCTCCGCCAAGAAGCTCTGGCTCGACAACAACGCCGTGGTCACCTACGTGGAGAGTGACTTGGCTGACATCAAGTTCTCCAACAGCCCCAGTGCCGCCTGGGGACTGGTCGGCGGCTCCTGGCGCATGGCCAACTGACGGACCGCTTCACCCTTCTTGACGGTTAAGGTAAAATAGATACAGGACATCTCGCCGAGAATCCGCTTACTGAAGCTATGCCGATACTCAATCCACTCTCTAGCGCCTTCGGCCTGGACATCAGCGACAGGTCTTTTAAGCTTATCCAGATGTCCAAAAGGTCCCGCTCCAAATACCCCTACCGCGTCTCCGCCTGGGGCGCCATCGACATACCCGAAGGCGTTCTGGAACGGGGCGACCTCAAGGACGTGGACCAGGCGGCGGCCCTGCTCACGAAACTGCTCCGGACCACCCGTGGCCGCATCAAGGGACGCGGTGTCGTGGCCTGCTTGCCCGAGACCCGGACCTTCGTCAAGATGATCGAGGCGACGCAGGACAACCTCAAAGAGGGGGTCGAGAAACTGGTGACCACGGAAATCGAACAGAACATACCGCTGACCAAGGAGGACATCTATTACGACTACCAACTGGTGGCGATGGGCGAGAACCGGATGGAGCCGCAGGAACACCAGCCGACCGAAGAACCGGTCGAGGAGACACCGAAAGAGGACGAAGCGAAGAAGGGTGAAGATGCGGGCGAGAAAGAGAAGGGCCAGGAAGCCGGCCAGGAAGCCGAAACCCCGCCGACCGAGACTGCCGAAGAAGGATCCGAAGAGACCATTTCCGATAACCAGAAATATTACCTGATCATCGCCGCCGCTCCGCGCGAGCTGGTCGACAGTTACACCGCCCTGCTCGAGAAGACCGGCCTGGCGCCGATCGCCCTCGAGATCGAGGCTATGTCGATCACCCGAGCCCTGACCCCGGCCGGCGAACACTTCAAGGACCCGATCGGCCTGCTCGATATCGGCGCCACCCGGTCCAGTCTGGTCATCTTCGACGAAGGCGTCCTCAAGATGACGGTCAGTATCCCGCTGTCAGGCATCGAGATCACCGAAACGATCGCCGAGAAGCTGCAGCTGGAGATGGAGAACGCGGAGAAGCTCAAGATCGAGTGCGGCCTGGACGCCAACCGCTGTGACGACAAGATCTGGACGACCATCGCCCCGCTCATCGAGGACATCACGGAGAAGATCAGGAACGCCCTGCGCTTCTACCAGGTGGGCGTCCCTTCCGGTCGGAAGATCGAGAAGCTCCTGCTCTGCGGTGGCGGCGCCCACTTCCGCGAGATCGATGCGGTCCTGTCGCGGAAGCTCGCCATCAAGGTGGTGCGCGGTGACAGCCTGATCAACGTCAACCCGTCGCTGCCCAAAGGCTTCACCCCCAACCGGTCGCTGGCCTTCACCACGGCGATCGGCCTGGGGATACGGGCGGCCAACGAGTACGAATCATACAAGAAGAGGTTCTGACTTATGCAGGTCACCCTGAACCTATTGGCCCCGGACAAGAAGAAGGTGCTCAAGACGCAGTTCGTCCTGGCTTTCGTGCAATCGAAACTGGCCGTCCTGTTCATCGTGACGATCTTCATCACCGGCACGATCCTAGGCCTGCGCGGCCTGCTCGTCGGGGTCAAGGAGGACCTCATGGAACGCTCCCAGGTGGAATCCAGCGAGTATAACTCGGTCGCCCTGCAGATCAGCAGCATCAACGACTACATCACCCGGGCCGAGGCCGTGATGGGGCAATTCGTCGACTGGCAGGCCGTGACCGAATCGATCACCGCTTCGATGCCTAAAGGCACCGTGCTGGACACGATTCAGGTGGATGCGGCCCACAGCATCTACATCCGGGGTCAAGCGCTCACCCGGGACGATGTACTGATTATCCGCGACCGACTGGAGTCGCTGCCGCATTTCACGGAGATCCGGGCCCCGCTGTCCAACATCCTGAAACAGTACGATGTGCCTTTCGAATTCCAACTGAAATACGTCGCGCCGGCTAACCAGGAAGGGGTATGATCATCCAGAGACGGATGACAGTGACCATATCGGTGATATCCCTGCTCACAGTGGGGATCTTCGGCGGCGTAGCCATCCCGTCGACCTTGACCATAACCGAGATGCTCTCGGAGATAGCCAACGAAAGGGCCAAGATCGAGAAGCGCTATCAGCTACGCCAGTACATCAGGAACGCCGCCGATGACGTGGAGCGGGCCAAATCCGACCTGGCCTCGCTCCGCCGGATATTCCTGATCGAAGGAGAGGAGCTGGATTTCATCCACGCCCTGGAACGGTCCGCGGCCGTGGCCAATGTCAGCCAGGAGATCAACCTGGAGGTGGTCAACAGGACCAAGGTGGCCGAATGGGAATGGGAGATACCCATCAAGATACAGGTCGACGGCAAGTTCAACGACACGATGCGTTACCTGAACGAGATCGAGCACCTGCCTTACTACGTGCTCGTGCGCGGTTTCACCGTCAACCTGCCGCCCCAATTCCGACGCGGTGCCAAGAGGGACGGCACGGTCCGGGCCAATTTCGTGGGAGTGGTCTACATGCTGACCAGTGAAGCGCCGGATTTCTCCGCCGCCGACCGGACCGGTGCCCCCCTGACTGCCGATGCCGACGACGCGTCCTGAGTACCTGACGACCATGGCTAAAAAGAGAAAATTCACCCTCGGAGCTAAACGGATCACCCGTCTGGTCACCATATCCGTCATGGTCCTGGCTTTGGCTGAAGTGGTCTTTACCGTCCTAGTCGTTATACGGACGCTGGAGGCGCTGGATGAGACGGTCGAGGCCGGCGGTGAGGGCTCCGTCATCTCCCAGATCAATAACGACAAGCTGGGCCACCTGTTGGACCTGACCGAAGCCAAGATGGCTCTGGATGAGCCGCGGGCCGGCGAACTGTTCAATCCGTTCGATGAACCGGTCCTGCCTCCCCCACCGCCGCCTCCGGCCGAGGAAAACGTCGGCGAAGCGGGAACGGAATGACTTTACCGAATTCGGGACACGAAAGCCGCCCCCAGGGGCGGCTTTTACCGTCAGCTTGCGGTAGTGACGCTTATTCAGTCGCCGGCGAGCGCTTCGAGCAGACGCTCCAGTTCCTGACGGTCGGTGAAGCGTCCGAAGGAAACCCGTATCCCGCCGCGACGCGCCAGATCCCGGTCGTCCAATGTCTTCAGCGCTCCTGAACCCTTCCTGGTTCCGGCCTCACAGGCCGCGCCGGAAGAGACGGCTATGCCTCGCATGTCCAACTTGAGCGCCGTCACGTCACCCTCCTCCGCGCCGGCAAGATAGGCTATCCCCGGTACCCGCGGGCTTTCCGGACAAGCCAGACGGTAGCCGAGGTCCCGCTCCCGCAGTCCGGCCGACAGGATTCCCTCAAGCTCCCGCACGTGACGCCGGTCCCGGTCGCGCTCCTCGATCATGAGGCGGGCGGCACTGCCCAGACCGACGATCCCGGCGACGTTTTCCGTGCCGGCCCGTAACGACGACTCCTGGGTGCCGCCGGAGAACAGCGGGTGCAGCGGCGCCTCGCGGCGCACATACAGGGCACCGACGCCGCGCGGCCCATAGATCTTATGGGCGGAGAGGGAAAGCAGGTCTACGCCCGATTCCGCCGGATGTACCTCCTCGGTTCGCAGGGCCTGGACAGCGTCGCAATGGAACAGCAGAGGCAGACCCTGCCGGCCACGCGATGCCTTCAGTCCGGCCAGTCGGTCGGCGATCTCCCGTACGGGCTGGACCGTACCGAGGACGTTGTTGACCCACATCACGCTGACCAGGAAGGTCCGTTCCGTGACCATCTCAGTGACTGCCTCGGCCCTGACCCTACCCTGTCCGTCGGTCGGCAGGAGATCGATCTCCATGTCGTGGACCGCGGAGAGCGCCTGTAGGGTCTCACGTACCGAGGGATGCTCGAGCGGTGTCGTCAGGACCCGTAACGGTTCGGGCCGGGACTCCGGCTTCCGGATCAGGACAGCCCGCAACGCCCCGGACAGGGCCAGGTTGTTGCTCTCCGTGGCCCCTGAAGTGAAGACCACCGTGGAGGCCTCGACTCCGAGCAGGTCGGCCAACCCCTGACGCGCCTCTTCGACCGCCCGGCGGGCCTGCCGACCGGGAGCATGGACCGAGGAAGGATTACCTCCGGTATCCAGCGCTTCAGAAACGACCCGCTTGACCCGAGGGTCGAGCGGGGTCGAAGCCGCATAATCCAGATAGACGGCCCGGTCCATAGGTCACCTCAGTCCTCCACGGCGACCACTTCCTTGATCGCCTTGACCCGAGCCTTGATGGCGGCAGATATATGACGCTCCAAGGTCATCCGGGAGAACGGACAACCCTGACAGGCGCCGCGAAAACGCACCTTGACCGTACCGGTCGATTCGTCGACATCCACGAGCTCCACGTCTCCCCCATCGGCCTGCAGGGCCGGCCTGACCTGTTCCAGCGCCTTTTCGATCTCACTACGCATAAGCTTGACGGTGTTGCCGGTTAGCCCGGACTTCCGCTTAATATAGCAACGGCCCAGCCGGGCGTCAAAGATGGCATCATCCGCCCGCCGGGGCTGCTGCCAGTTGACAGCACGGACCACAGGACCTATACTGGCAGCGTTCCGTCACGACGGACACTTAAACGAACCGAGAGTATATGGCACATAAGAAAGCCGGTGGGTCCACACAATTGGGCAGGGATTCCATCTCCAAGCGCCTGGGAGTCAAGCTCTACGAGGGGCAGCGGGCCAATGCCGGTTCCATCATCATCAGACAGCGGGGCACCAAATTCCGCCCCGGCCAGAACGTGGCCCGCGGCGGGGACGATACCCTATTCGCGACGGCCGCCGGAACGGTACGGTTCCTGAAGAAGAAGGTCCGGCGCTTCGACGGCAACCTCAAGGAGACGCGCATCGTCTCAGTGGTGCCGGAAAAGGCCTGAACCGACGGAGCCGACCGAAAAACCGCCTCAGGGGCGGTTTTTTTGCTGTATCGTCTCAACCGCGCCGGCGCCGCAGCGCCGCGCCGACGAAGCCGGCGAACAGCGGATGGGGACGGAGCGGCCGCGACTTGAACTCCGGATGGAATTGGGTGGCCACGAAGAAAGGATGGTCCTTGAGTTCGACGATCTCCACCAGCAGGCCGTCAGGCGAGGTCCCGGCGATCACCAGCCCGGCCTCCCGCAACCTCTCCCGATAGGCGTTGTTCACCTCATAACGATGCCGATGCCTTTCGCTGATCCGATCGCTCCCGTAAAGCTTGCGTGATCTGGTGCGTTCGGCCAGGACGCAGGGATAGGCGCCCAGCCGCATCGACCCGCCGTAGCGCTTCTCCCGGATGACCGACTCCTGATGTGGCATGATATGGATCACCGGATGCTCGGTCTGCGGATCGGCCTCCACGGTATTGGCGTCTTTGAGGCCGGCCACATGCCGCGCGAACTCGACCACGGCCAACTGCATGCCGTAACACAGGCCCAGATATGGGATGCCGCGTTCCCGGGCCTGACGGACCGCCTTGATCTTGCCCTCTATGCCGCGCGTGCCGAAACCGCCCGGGATGAGAAGGCCGTCATAACCGGCCAGCGCCCGCACCGCCGCCGGCGAGCTCTCCAGTTCCTCGGCATTGATCCACTCCAGCACCGGACGCACCCGGCGCTGCCAGCCGGCGTGCTTCAGGGCCTCGATCACCGACAGGTAGACGTCGGACAGGGTGAAATCGCCGGTGGAGAAGTACTTACCGACGATGCCGATACGCACCTCGCGCGAACAGGACCTGATGGTGGAGACGAGCCGGCGCCATCGCTTGAGATCCTTGCGACGCGGCCGCATCCCGAACTTCTTGAGGATCTTCTCGCCGATCCGTTCGTTGTCGAAATTGACCGGTATTTCATAGATACTGTTCACGTCCGGGGCCGAAATGACGTCATCCTCGCTGATGTTGCAGAAGACGGACAGCTTCCGCCGCCGCGGACCGTCCAACGGTTTCTCCGAACGCGCCACGATGAGATCGGCCTGGATACCGGCCGAATTGAGCGTCCGGACAGCGTGCTGGGTCGGCTTGGTCTTCATCTCGCCGGTCTTGGACGGTATCGGCAGGTAACTGACCATGGCCACCAGCACGTCCTTGGGCCGCTCGGTCCGGAGCAGGCGCAGCGCCTCCAGGAACAGGATGTTCTGGTATTCGCCCACCGTCCCGCCGATCTCGATCATCACGAAATCGGCCTTGACCCGGCGCTGGGCCGCCTTGATACGCCGGATGACCTCCTCCGGGACGTGCGGCACGACCTCGACCGTCCGGCCCCCGTATTCGAGATTGCGTTCCTTCTCGATGACCGTCTGGTAGACACGGCCGGTCGTCATGTAATTGATCGAAGTGATGTCGATGTCGAGGAAGCGCTCGTAATTGCCTATGTCCTGGTCCGTCTCGTCGCCGTCATCGGTCACGAAGACCTCACCGTGTTCGACCGGATTCATGGTGCCGGCGTCCACGTTGATATAGGGGTCGATCTTGATCGCGGTGACCTTGTATCCGAAACCCTGGAGGATGCGTCCGACAGTGGCGCAGGCGGCGCCCTTGCCGACGCCAGACATCACCCCGCCGACGACGAAGATGTACTTGGGCATAGCGCGGTCGTGACAAAAGTAAAAAGCGTAAAGTGCAAACCCCTCCTCCGTTTTCACTCTACACCCTTCACTCCCGCCGCCGGTCAGGCGGTCCGGACCACGCAACGCAACCTGGCCTCTGCCCCCTGGGCGAACTCTATCTTCACCTCATAAGTCCCCGGTTCCTTGATCGGTCCGTCCAACCGGACCCGTTCCGGCTTCCCGATTCCCGCCTCCTCGAGACGGGCGGCGATCCGCCGCTCGGTGATCGCCGCATAGAGCTTGCCGGATGGTGCTGTCCTCTCCTCGAATTCGACCGTCAGTCCGGCGATACGCCTCGCCGCTGCCTTGGCCTCCCGGCCCGCCCGACGCCCCCTCTTCAGCTCGCGCGCTACGGCCGATTCAGCCTCCTGTACCGCCTGGTCCGAAGCGGGTGCGGCCAGCTTCCGGGGAATGAGGAAATTGCGGGCAAACCCGTCACTGACCTCCTTGATCTCGCCTTTCCTGCCGCCGTCCGGCGTGTCCTTGAGGAAGATGACTCGCATATCATCGCTTTTTACCGGCTGACTCGTCACCACGCCGGGCGTCCCGGAAATACTCCTGCATCCGTTCCAGGATCGGCCGGACATCCTTATAGTCGGACTGGCGTCCGGCCCGACCCAGACTGACCCAGATTATCTTACGGATCCGCTCCTTCTTCTGCGGACGACCCCGGGCCTGCGGCTTGGTCTCCATCAGGAAATAATGGACGTACTTATGGACCAGCACCCCGCGCGTCTTCGGCCGATACCGGTCCTTGAACCAGAAATCTATCGTGCCCAGGGGCGCCACTACCTTCAGGTCCCGCAGTCCCATCTCCTCGCGCGTCTCGCGCACGGCCGCCTCCTCGATCGTCTCGCCGCGCTCGACATGACCCTTGGCGAAGGCCCACTTACCGAAAGGATCGAGGATGAAGGCGATGCGTATCCCCCGCGGCGTGCGCCGGAAGACGATGCCTCCGGCCGATATCTCGACGCGGGTCCGCTTGACGCTCCGTCTCTTGGGCTTCCCGGTCGGCTGCTCTTTGGCCATAGGCTCAGGGGGCGCCGGCGATCTCCGGTCCGGCTCCGCCCCGGATCATCTCCAGGGCCCGGTCCATCTGCGGGTCGCGGTCATTCTCGAAGTCCTCAAGGGTCAGCTCCACGGGAACATCCGGCACGATCCCTTCCTGATCGATCTGCCGGCCGTCCGGGGTCATCCAGAGGGCGATGGTCAGTTTGAGGGCCGACCCGTCGGGGAATTCCATGTAATCCTGGACCGAACCCTTGCCGAAGGTCGTCTCGCCTACGATGACGGCCTTACCGTGATCCTGCAGCGCCCCGGCGACTATCTCCGAGGCGGAAGCGGAGCCGCCGTTCACCAGGACCAGAGTGGGTATGTCGATGAACCGGGCGCTCCCGTCGGAACGGTAGTCGCGGGTCGAGCCGTCGCTGAACCGCTCCACGACGATGACATCGTGCGGTACCCACTCTCCGGCCACTTGGACGGCCGTATCCAGGAAGCCTCCGGGGTTGTTGCGCAGGTCCAGGATCAGATGGTCCGGTCCCTCGAGCAGGACGTTCTGGACGGCGTCGCTGAAGTTCGGCCAGGTGTTCTCGTTGAAATGCGATATCTCGATCACCCCCACTTTCTTGCCGTCGACCTCCCGCATCTCCCAGGTCACCGACTCGATGACGATGGTGGAACGGACGATCTTCACCTCGAAGGCCTCGGTCAGACCTTCCCGGTAGATGAGCAAGGTCACCTCGGTGCCCTTCGGCCCCCGGATGAGCTGGACAGCCTCCTCAATGAACATCCCGAACGTATCCACGCCGTCGATGGCGATGATGTCGTCGCCCGGCTTCAGGCCGGCCTGTTCGGCCGGTGTCCCCGACAACGGGGCGATCACCTTGAGCTGATTCTTCTTGATGCCGATCTCAGCCCCGATCCCCTCGAACGAACCGGAAAGCTCCAAGGAAAACTTCTCGGCCAGTTCGGGATCCAGATGGACCGAGTAGGGATCCTCGAGGGCTCCGACCAGACCTCGCAGCGCCCCGTAATACAGATCCCGGTCGCCGACCGGCTGGGAGACGTATCTCTCCTTGATCAGGCTCCAGACGTCCCAGAAACCGCTGAAATCTATCTCTTCAGCCGTATCGGCGGGGCGGGCTTCGCGGTTGATCACCAGGGGTTCACCGACCGTCGGTTCGGGCCCGGCGGTCAGATGCACGAAAAATACCCCGGCGACGAAACCGATTATGCCGATCACCGCGCCTATCACTCCCAGGGCATAATTCCGGGCCACCCGATTGGTCTCGGTGACCGGAGCGGTAACGACATCCCGGCTCTCCTCCGGCGTATCCTGGTCGGTCGATCCTGTCATCGGTCCGGTCATGTCAGATGCGTCTTATGTCGGCGCCGACCGCCTGGAGGCGCCGATCGAGTGATTCATAGCCGCGATCGATGACCTCGGCGCCGTGCAGCACGGTCTCGCCCTGGGCCGCCAGACCGGCGATGACCAGGGTCGCTCCGGCCCGCAGGTCGATGCCGCGGATCTCCGTCCCGTAGAGCGGCGTCGGACCGCTCACCAGGACCCGGTGCGGATCGCAGATGGTGGCATTGGCCCCCATCTTGGTCAGTTCGTTCATGTAACCCAACCGGCTCTCGAACAGCGGATCATGTATCAGGGTGGTGCCGGCACACTGGGTGGCCAGTACGCCGAACGGCGCCTGCAGGTCGGTCGGGAAGCCGGGGAAAGGCATCGTCTGGAGACGGAAAGCCTGCAGCCGCCCGGAGGAGTTGACGGTCAGCGCGTCTTCACGAAGTTCGAAGGACACTCCGGCGCGTCTCAGCATCAGCAGGATGATCTCCAGATGCTCCGGCATGATTCCGGTGATGCGCAGGGTGCCCTTAGTCACGGCGCCCAGGACGGCAAGGGTTCCCGCCTCAATCTGATCGGGTATGACCGTATGCTCTGTGCCCTGGAGCCGATCCGCCCCTTCGACGGTCAGCGTATGCGTGCCGATGCCGCCGATCCGGGCGCCCGCCGCGTTCAGGAACCGGGCCAGATCCTGCACGTGCGGCTCGGCCGCGGCCAGCTTGATCGTCGTCCGGCCTTGGGCCAGCACCGCGGCCATCAGGGCATTCTCGGTCGCCGTGACGGAGAACTCCGGGAGGACGATAATCGCCCCGACGAGTCCGTCGGTGGTCAGGACGTAAGAACCGTCATCCCGGGCGATGTCGGCGCCCAAGGACTGCAGCGCGTCCAGATGGGTCTGGATGGGCCGATTACCGATGATACAGCCGCCCGGCTCCGGCATGGTCACGCGGCGGAACCTGGCCAGCAGGGGTCCCATCAGCAAGATGGAGGACCTCATGCTCTTGACCGCCTTACGGTCCAGAGTGCCGATATCGGCTTCCCTGGTATCGATGGTCAGTTCGTTGGGTCCGCTCCATTCCGCCCGGGAACCCAACGAGCGCAGGATATCCAGCATCCGCCCGACATCGGTGAGTCTCGGCACGTTCCTGATGACGCACGGACCGTCGACGAGCAGCGTCGCGGCGATGATCGGCGTGGCGGCGTTCTTCATGCCGCCTACCCTTATCTCGCCGTTGAGCGGCCGATCGCCGCGGATGACAAAACGGGCCGGAGCCGGAGGTGGCGGCGACTTGAGGGTGGTCCCGGCGGGCTTGCTGCTGTCAGCCTTAGGCATTAACATATATAATCGACTATATGGTATCGTGCGTCCGCCACTTTGGCAACTGAGATGCCTGAGACGAAATGAGCGCTACTACGAGGAAAATCATCGCCCTCACCTTCATCGCGGTCTTCGCCGTAACGGCCCCCGCGGTCGTCCTGCTGACCTCAGGATACCGTTTCAACATCGGAAAGAACCGCCTGGAGCGCACCGGTACGCTCTATATCAGCACCGAGCCTGCGGGAGCCGTCGTGTCCATCGACGGCAACATCCAGACGGAACGGACGCCCGCCTCCCTGGTCCAGCTGCTGCCGGAGGAGTATTTCGTGGAGCTGACCAGGCCGGGGTATCTGCCCTGGTCGAAACGGCTGGCGGTCGAAAGCGGCCGGACCACTTTCGTGAAGGACCAGCGGCTGTTGCGGGACGTGCTGCCCCGCTCGGTGCACCTGGCCGATATCCGCGCCAGCGCCTTCTCCGCTGACGGCCTGCGGGTCGCCCTGCTGACCCATACCGGCGGCTGGCTGGAATTGACGGTGCTGGAGCTGGAGGAGCTGCGGACGGAGACGTTGGCCCGTTTCTCGCCGCAAGGATTCCGATCCGCCGGACTTTCCTGGTCCGCCGACGACGGCCTGCTGCTGCTCGACATCCGGACGGACGGTGATCGCCGTGAGATACGCGAGCTACTGGTCTATCCCCTGACCGACGGTCGGGACGGACCGATGGCCCTGCATGACCGGCTCCCCGAACTTCTTCCCGGGTCCCCGCGATGGTCGCCGCAAGACTCCCGCCTGGTCCTGCTGACCCAAGTCGGTACCTTCGTCTGGGACGCGACAGACAACACCATGACTGCCGTGACCTTCTCTACCCGGATCCAGGACGCGCTCTTCGCCGCCGACCGCCTGCTGCTGATCAGACAGGACGAACAGGGCCGGCCCTACCTGTTGGAGACGGTACCAGGCGAACTGAGACTGTCCGCCACGGAACCGCTACCGCTCCCGACCGGCACGGACCGCCTGGTGACCACCGCCGGTCAGGGAGTCATCGCCGCCGACTCCGTCACCGGTTCCGCCATCACTGTCGACCTGACTGACGGCCAGGTCTCGGATACCGCCGACGCTCTGGGAGCCTCCCTGGAGAGAGGTGCAGATGACCGCCTGCTGCTGTGGAACGATTTTCAGATAGCAATCGCCCGAAATGACGGCAGCGATCATTACGTAGTGACCCGCGTCAGTGATACCGTATCCGGCTGTTCCTGGCACCCCGGCGGCCAGTACGTGCTGTACGCGACCCCTAAAAAGCTGCGGGCCATCGAGCTGGACGGACGTGACCGGAGGAACGCCTACACGCTGGCCAAGTTCGATGAAATCCTGGACTTCTCGCTCGATCCGTCCGGCGAGCTGCTGCGCCTCATCGGCAAGATAGGTAACCAGACCGGCCTCTTCGAACGGGAACTGTGAGATCTGACTGAACGAAAAAGGACCGACTGCTTGGAGTCGATCCTGCGGTATCGGATGCCCTGACGCGCCTCACCGGCGTGTCTTTTTCTTGCTTGACGCGAGCCGCTTCGCCGCGTTGCGGCCCCGGCCGCGCTTGGCGGCCCGGCCGCGCCCGTTCTTCTTGCGCCGGGCGGACCTCTTCTTTCCCTGCCCGTTCTTGGACCGGCGCAGGCGGAACCGGCTGATGAACTCCGGCAACTCCAGCACCGATTCCAGCTTGTGGTACCGGGAATGGCTGATCTGGGCCGTATTGAAGCTGGTCTCGCTCGGGATGAGGACGGCGACCATACCGAGATCACTGGCCGGCTTGATGTCCGAGCCGGTGGAATCACCGACCATCATGCAGCTGCGGGGATTGCCGGCGGCGATCTCCTCGAAGACCGGTCGCTTGTCCCGAGCCGGGATGTGGACACCGTCGAAGATCGGAGACTTCCAGGCGCCGTTCGGCATCTTCCGGGCCAGACCGGCCTGGATGACCTTCCGTGACTGCAGTCCGAGATCCCCGACCGTCACCAGATGCAGGCGATAACCCTCGCGCTTGAAGGACCGCAGCATCTTCAACACGCCCGGCCGGAGCTCAAAGGGTCCGTACTTGAAACGCGAAGCTACATTGAAGAGCCGCCGCTTCACCTCCGTCCGGGGACGGAGACCCTTCTCCTCACAGAAGTACTCGTAGGTCTTGACTATGGCGATGGGGAACCGCTTGACACTGTAGCCGTATTCCCCGACCAGCCCGTTGTCGATCTCGGATTTCTTCTCGATCACCCGCTTCGGGTCGACACTCCGGCCGCCCAGCGCCTGGCAGATGATCAGGCCGCATTTCCAGAGCGCCTCATGATACCTGTAGGTGTTGTCGATCAGGGTATCGTCCAGGTCGAAGATAATCGTCTTGATTACCATCCTACTACTCCCGGCTTGGTTGGAAAGGACGGTTCCACCTTAGAAGAAACCCGGTCAAATGTAAAACCGGGACCGAAAAGACGCCGGACCGACGGCCCGACGTCTCTCACTCACGACCGGTCGGGATATCAGACCTCGACCAAGGAATTGTCACCGACGATCAGCCGGTTACCCAGCGGCAACGATTCGTGCGCCGCTATGACGGTGGCGTTCTTGCCGATGAGACTGTCGACGATGCGCCGGGAACAGTTGATGTCGACATAGTCGAAGACCACCGAATGCTCGATCTCCGTATTGTATATCTCCACGTTATTGCCGATCGCCGTATAGGGTCCGATATAGCTGTTCTCGATGGCACAGCCCTCACCGATGACCACCGGACCACGGATCAGGACCCGCCGGCCGATCTTGGTCCCGGCGCCGATGCTGACCTTGCCGTGGATGGTCGCCCCTTCGGCCACCTCGCCCTCCATCGGCATGACGCCGCGGCTCATCTCGGTCAAGAGCAGCTGGTTGCCCTCCAGCAGGTCCTCCGGCTTGCCCGTATCCTTCCACCAGCCGGTGATCTCCTCATAGCCGATATCGTAGCCGTTCTCGATGAGCCAGGTATGGACGTCGGAGATCTCGTATTCGCCCCGGGACGACGGTTTGATCGCCTCGACTGCCTTGAAGACGTTGCTGTCATAGACATAGATGCCGGTCACCGCGTAATTGCTTTTCGGCTCCGCCGGTTTCTCGTCGACCCGTACGATCTTGCCGTCCTTGATCTCCGGGACGCCGAACCTCTGGGGGTCGCGCACGCTGGACAAGGCCAGCAGCCCGTTGAGCTTCTCCTTCTTGAACTTCTCCACGAACCGGACGATGCTGCCGAGGATGATATTGTCGCCCAGATAGAAGATGAACGGCTCGTCGCCGATGAAAGGCCGGGCCACCTTCAGGATGTGCGCCAAGCCTTTCGGCCCGCCGGTCTGTTCGATGAAGGTTATCTTGACGCCCCACCGGCTGCCGTCACCGACCGCCTCCTGGATCGCCGTGTCCCCGGGATTGATGTTGATGCCGATATCCTTGACCCCGGCCTCGGCGATCTTCTCGATGGCATAGAAGATCATCGGCTTGTTGGCCAAGGGAATCAGGTGCTTGTTGATGGTCCAAGTGATCGGCCGCAGGCGGGTCGCCTTACCGCCGGCCGTGATGAGTGCTTTCATAGTGATCATGTGTATGCTGACCGTTTAAGGGTATCAAAAACGCCGCCCACGTCAAAGGGGCAGCGGTCCGTCAGCCATCTCCAGGCTCAGGTCTGACCGACGGTAGCCCGACAGAGGAAATCCTCCAGGGCCTCGATCCGGTCACGCAGCGGCGGGAATTTGGTGTTAAGCAGCTTGGCGTACTTGGGGCGTTCGGCCTTGGTGGGGAAGGCCGACGACGGCACGGCCCGGCGCGGTACGGTGATGTCCTGCAGCCGGAAGATCTCCTCCGCGAAACCGTACCAGGTGACGCCCTCTCCCTCGTTGACCAGATGATATATCCCCGGCGCGTGACCCTCCTCCAGCAGCCGGACCGTGGCTCCGGCCAGATCCTCAGTGAAGGTCGGCATGCCGACCTCCTCGTCCACGATGGACAGTTCCGGCTTGGTTGCGGCCAGCTTCAGCATGAGGTGGACGAAACTCGGTTTGGAGAGGGTTGAGAGCCCCGGCGTGCCGTACAGCTTCGATGTCCGGCAGACGTAGACGCGGCCGCCCGCGGCGAGCGCCACCCGCTCCCCTTCCAGCTTGCTCCGGCCGTAGACCGAAAGCGGCCGCGGTTCGTCGTCCTCGCGATAGCCTCCCGGACGGCTGCCGTCGAACACGTAGTCGGTGCTGTAATGGACGAAAGCCGCGCCGGCCTTGGCCGCCGCGGCGGCGATGACTCCCGGCACCGCCGCATTGAGCTCCAGGACGCGGTCGAGGTTGGCCGGATCCTCCGCGCCGTCGACGTCGTTCCAGGCCACGGCGTTCACCACGGCGTCATACCCGCCGGCGAGCACCTGCTGCCGCACGGCTGCGGAATCGGTCACGTCCAGCTCCTTCCGATCCAGTCCGACGGCCTCATGGCCGGCGGTCGTGAAGCGACGCACCAGATCCTGGCCCAGATTGCCTTTGGCTCCGAGAATCAATGCCTTCATAATCCGTCTCCGGTGAAGACAAAGGGCGACTCCAGTTCCGACAGCGTCGGATAGGAGCGGTCGCGATCGTTGGCGTCCGGCGGTCCGTCCAGCGGCCAGGCGATGCCGAGTCCCGGATCGTCGAAGCGCAGCCCGCCTTCGGACTCCTTATGGTAGCCCGACCGGCCGCACAGGTAGAGCAGCTCACAGTCCTCCAGGGCGCAGAAGCCATGGGCGAAACCGCTCGGCACGTAGAGCATCCGGCGGTTCTCCGGACTCAGCTCCAGTCCGAACCATCTGCCGTACGTCGGAGAACCCCGGCGGATATCCACGGCGACGTCCCACAACCGTCCGCTGATGCAGCGCACCAACTTAGTCTGATCGTGCGGCGGAGCCTGGAAATGCAGGCCGCGCAGCACTCCCCGTCTGGAGAAACTCTGGTTGATCTGGACGATGCCCGGTTCGATACCTAGGGCCTCGAATTTGGGAGCGCTGTGCGCCTCGAAAAAGAACCCACGCTCATCGGAGAATACCTGTGGTTCCAGGATCACCAGGTCCGGTATGTCGGTCTTGATCCGCTCCATGATGTCGACTCCTTATTGCCGATGTGCCGTCTCAACTTACCCCGGTCACCGGGCAAGTCAAGACGCCGCGGCCAAAGTCTTACGGTAATAATGGTCGTAATAGCTCTGGTATTCGCCGGATTTGACGCGGCGCCACCACTCGGGATGATCCACGTACCAGCGGATCGTATCTCTCATGCCCTCCTCGAAGGGTACGCGCGGCTCCCAGCCGAGCTCACGACGGATCTTGCCCGTGTCGAGCAGATAGCGGCGGTCATGCCCCTTCCGGTCCTCGACGTAGGTCTTGAGGCTCTCCGGTTTGCCCAAGGTCTCCAGGATGACGTCGGTGATCTCCTCGACCGACTTCTCCAGCCCGGTACCGATGTTGTAGGCTTCGCCGATCCGGCCCTGGCGCAGGATCAGGTCGACAGCGGCGCTGTGGTCGTCGGCGTGGATCCATTCCCGCCGGTTCTGGCTGCTCCGGAAGAGCGGCAGCGACCGGTCCTCAAGAGCATTGGTGGCGAAGAGCGGGATGAGCTTCTCCGGGAACTGGTAGGGTCCGTAATTGTTGCAGCAATGGCTGATCGTCACCGGCAGGCCGAAGGTGTGGTGATAGGCCATGACCACGTGGTTGGCTGCGGCCTTGGAGGCATTATAGGGCGTACGCGGCAGCTGGGGATACTCCTCCCTGAAAGACCCCGGATCGTCGAGAGCCAGATCGCCGAAGACCTCGCAGGTCGAGATGTGGTGGAATCGTCCGACCTCCTGACGGCGGCAGGCCTCAAGCAACGCCTGGGTCCCCAGGACGTTGGTCCTGATGAAAATCGAGGGATCGAGCACGCCGCGGTCATTGTGGGACTCGGCGGCGAAATTGACGACCGTGTCCACGCCGCGTCCCAGCACTTTGAGGCAGGTCTCCAGATCGCCGATGTCGCCCCTGACGAAAGCATACCGCGGATCATCCTCGACCTCCTTGAGGTTCTCCAGGTTGCCGGCGTAGGTCAGCTTGTCGAAATTGATCACCCGGACGTCGTCATCGCCGCGCAGCAGATGACGTATGAAAGCCGAGCCGATGAAGCCGGCTCCGCCGGTCACCATGATCGTTCGCATAGGCATGGGGTTAGTGCTGTGCCGAAATCCTAACTGAGCCGGCCTCTGCCGTCCAGCGGTTCAGCCGAGACGGTCCCGGAGTGCCGCCGCCAGTCGCTCCCGATCCTCCTCCGGTATGTCCTTCTTCGGCCAGTGCTTCAGACCGTCATCCGGTTCCCTCGGTATCACATGGACATGGGCGTGCATCACCACCTGCCCCGCGGCCACGCCGCGATTGACGACGATATTGAAACCGGCTGCACCGGTCTCGGCGATCGTCTCGTCTCCGAGGCACCGGGCCAGACCGAACAGTCCGCCCAATAATCCCTCCGGGACCTGGGAGATGTCCTGATAGTGCTCCTTGGGTATTACCAGGGCATGGCCGAGGCTGACCGGCTGGATGTCGAGGAAGGCCAGGAAACGGTCGTCCTCATAGAGCTTGGTCGACGGCAGTTCGCCGCTACCTATCTTGCAGAAGATGCAATCGTCCATAAGTTTGGCGGTTAAGGGGACGAGACGCGGCCCGTCGGCGCTCCGGACGTCACCGGACCAGGTCCCGTCTCCTTTCACCTTTCACCGGAAGGCCGCCGACGCGGCTCGGCGGCGAAGATGAAGAGGAAAGCCACCGTGATCGCGCTGAGTGCCGTCAGCTTGACCCGCAGGGCCGGTACCGGACTGAAATAGTACCAGGCGACGGCCAAGACCGATACTGTCACCAGGAAACCGACCGCCAGGAAGGCCAGTCGCTGCCGACCGGAGCGCCCTGCCCGGTCGCCGGGGCGGAGAAGGGACAGCAGGCCGCAGACCGCGGTCAGCACCACCAGGACCTGCGGAGCCAGGTAATTGAAGGCGAATCCGGGATGCAGGAAATCCAAGCCTACGGCCAGCAGGATGAAGACGGCCAGGGCCAGGTAGGCGACCATCGCCGCATCAGCCGCGGCGGACAGCGCGGCACGGAACAGCGAACGGATTCCTTTGACGTATCGGGTCATAGGTCGGTCACGGCACCTCTTCGCCATAAGACTGGCCGGTCGGCGCTATCACCGGCTCCCTGACCGTCTCGGCCGGCGCGGCGAAAAGACGGAGAAGGGTGGTCAGGATACCGCGCCAGGATGCCGGTTCCCGTCTCATGGTGACGGTGACCGAGGCCAGGGGTACCGGATAGCGCGTGATGCTGACTCCGGGTGCGGACAACGTGAAACGATAGGCACCGTCACCGGTCCGATCCAGCTCCTGACGGTCGAAGGAGGCCTGGGCGACCAGCCGGCCGTCCGAGCTCACCGGGGATTCGTAACCGGTCAGGATGAAATCGATGCCGGCGGCGTCCAAGTCCTCCTTGGTCGTATACCAGCCTATCTCCAGCGGAAAGGGGTCGAAGAAATCACCGGCTTCCAGGGCGAACAGCCCGTCGGTCTCGAGCAGCACGTCGCGCGCCGGTGTGACGACGCTGACCGGGCCGGCGGAAGGGTCGAGTCTGGCCACCGACCGGGCCTGCGGTTCGGTGAGGTCGAGAGTCGACCCGCCCACCCGGAGACGCTGCAGACCTTCCACGTGCGGGGTACGGGCGACCAGCCGATAACCGGAAGCGTAGACCGTGACCGGTTCGACCACGTCGCTATAACCCACCAGATCGCCGATGAACAGGCGGTTCCGGAAGACCAGCCGCCGGTGCGGCGTGCGGATGTGCCGGATGAAGACGTCCCCGGGCGCGGTGAACTCCACCTGATACAGCCCGGGGGTCGGATCGGTCAGGGCTACCGACACTTCGCGTAATTTCGAGGAACGCTGGTCATCAGTCGTATTCCCGTCGTCCTTGAGGATGGACCGGGCCACCGGATCTTCCTCGCCGTCCCGGAAGACCGAAATGATCACCGGGTCAGCACCCTCCTGACGGTTCATGTCCTGCACCACGAAGGTGAAGGACAGCGGCTCGCCGTCGACATAGGTATAGAGGCGGTGATGACCGCGGAGCGAGACGTCGAACTCCCGGAGCGATCGCGATGGTCGGTGGTCCTGAACGAAAGGTATCAGCGGATCGCTGCGGTAGACCGCCAGCCGGGAACGGTCGGGCGGGTCACGAAGGAAATCGTCGATCGAGGCGTAGGTATGCTCCCGCTCGAAAAGGGTCAGGTCGCCGCTGGTCAGGCGGCGCCAGTTGAGTCCGTCGAGCAGCCGACTGTAGGCCGGGCGGACGAGATACTGGCCGTCGAGCCGCGAAGCCAGGGCGCCGATCTCGACCAGTGGATGGCCGGCATCAGCGAATTCCAGGGTCAGGGTCACCGAATCGAATTCCGACGGGGGCGTGAAATCGAGATAGAGCGGATCACCTTCGAGCGGCAAGGCCTGCCCGCCGTCGGGCAGGTCGATCGCCTCCCCGAGCCGGCTGTAAGGCTTCGGTTCGGAGAGATAGGGTGCGGGCCGGATCAGGTCGGTCGAGACGGATAGCCGGCCCGAAGGGACCACTGCCTTGATGGCCAGATAGACCACCGCAGCGGCTACGGCCACCACGGCCACCAGACGCACGGTCAGGGCGATGATCCTTTCCATCTCTTTGGCCATAAGTCCGGGACAGTTCAGTCCGCCGACGCCGCAACGGACGGCTTGATGCGATAGAGCGTCCTCTCCCCGAATCCTTCGATCGGTTCGAGCATCAGGTCCCACGGCTTGAGCTTCACCTCATGCAGATAGCTCAGGTCACGCTCCGGAAAGGTTATGCCGAAGTAATAGACCGGTATCCGATGAGCCGTCTCCCCGATGATCCGATAGGTCCGCTCGTCCCGCAACGGCTGCAATACGGCCCGGTCGGGGAAGAGCGTCTTGTCCGCCCGGTCCACCACGATGAGCGAACCGACCTCGGTCAGATCGGTTATGGCCAGGGCCGTCTGGTGGTCCTGTTCCAGGGTCTGGCGTATCGCCGTCAGTCCCTCATCCGGCGACCCGAAGACGGCCTGACCCGAGAAGGCGGCATAAGCCAGAAAAAGCACGGTGGCGACCGCCGGCATCTGCTTGCGCGGGACCCGGCCGACGAGACGCGCGGCCATCCAGGCCACCGGGACCGTGGAGAAGAGGAACAGCGGCAGCCAGTACCGGAAATAGGATGACCCGATGGTCACGGCATCGGGATCGGGGTTGTCCCGGATGGTCCAGCTGCCGTAGAACAGGATCAGCCACAAGGACACGGTCAACGCGACAAGGACGAACGGCCGGGTCGGCCGTCCCGCAGCTCCCCGGCGACGCAGGGCCACCGCCCCCGCCAGGAGCACGGCGACCGCGGTCAGTACCGACCACCAGGAGAAGAAAGCCACGCCGTAGGACAGGAAGTGCCGCCAGGCGTCACGCGGAGCGAAACCCAGCGGAAACAGATAGGGACGGAGCGGGCCCAACAACTGCGCTCCCCGGCCCTGGGCCACCTGATCCGGCGGGACGGCCTGCAACGCGTCGCCGTATCCGGAGGCGAAAATGTTCCCGTACACGGCGTGATTGAAAATCAGTAGCGGCAGCATCATGAACAACGCCGACGCCAGGAAAATCAGGATACGCCTCCAGGGGAGCGGTCTGACCGTCGCCAGAAGGACGATTCCCGCCAAGGCCAGCCAGTACGCCTCCGAGGTCCGGACGAACAGGGCCAGGGCGGCGAGCAGGCCGGAGATGATAGCATCGCCGTGATGGAGCAGGCGCGGCTCCAGGTCCGGTCGCCGACAGAAGAATCCGCGAAGCGGCTCCGCGAACAGGAAATAGGCCGCGGCGATGGTGAGGGTCATGAACAGCACGTTCGGCATCATCGTCCGGCTGGCCTCATACCACCAGACCGGGTGGGCCATGAGCAGCAGCATGGCAGCCAGGCCCACGGCATCGCCGAAGAGACGGCGGATCAGCAGACCCCAGAAGAGCGCGCCCAATACCGCGAATATCGGCGTCAGGAAAAGTAACAAGCCGCGGCCGCCGACCATCCCCAGACTGCCGTAAAGCAGCGGCAGTCCCAGGAATCCCCCGGGCACCAGGAAACCGTCGACCGATCTCATGCTGCGGGGACCGATCTCGCCTCCGAACTCCAGGTTGAGCGGTTCCAGGTGCCATAGGCGCTGCGTCTCCAGGAACTTCACGGCGAAGAAATGGTTGGACATCTCATCCGGTGAATTGAAGCGCGGCGGCGCGGTCAGGGGCAGGAACGAATACAAGAAGAAAAAGACGACGCCCAGGGCCGCCCCTAAAAGCAGGAACCGGGTTGTGCTGAAACCGTTACCTGTCATTTGATCTTGGCCAGGACACTGACGATAGCCACGACCAGGGCCACGGCCAACGTGCCGATGGACAGGTCCACCAGCAGGCTGATGTCGAGCCACAGGGCGATGAGCAGCAGGGTGATGCCGATCACTTCGGTCAGCATCTTGATTTTGCCCCAGACGTTGGCCGGCTCCACCCGACCGCGGCGTTTCCTGATCCAGCCGCCGACGATCAGGCCGACCTCGACGACCAACAGGCTGATGCCCAGATAGAAGTTGATGTGACGCAGCACGATCAGGAACAGGACCGAACCGATGAGCAGCTTGTCCGCCAAAGGATCATAGAGAACGCCCCATTCGGTGATCTGCCGGCGTACCCGGGCCAGGGAGCCGTCGATGGCATCGGTCAGGGCCACCAGCAGGAACAGCGGTACGCCGATCCGGTAATCCTCCACGAACAGGAAATAGAGCACGGGCGGTGTCAGGAAGATCCGCGACACGGTGATGTGGTTCGGTTTGAGCCATCGCGGGATGAGCGGTTCCAGCAGGCACCGGAAGACCTTATCGTGCGGATAGAGCACGATATGCCGGTTCCATTTGTCCGCAAACATAGGCCGATATGCTATGCTTCCCTATGGATTATGGGAAGGTTTTCACCGAAAAAGTATACCTTTTTCCTGCTTTTTTTCACAGCGGCCGGCCTGACGGCCCTTTTCGTGCCCGCCGGCCCGGTCGTCAGGGGTATCCTGGCCCTGTTTTACCTCCTGGGGAACGGCCACCTGGCCGGCCGGACCTGGCTGCGTCGTGAGGGTCCGCTGGGCCAGACCCTGCTCGGCAGCCTCATCCTGGCCGCCGCGCTGATCGTCGGCGGCAGCGCCGTCTATTACCTCTACCGGCTGGACCTGGCCGCGGTCACCCTGATCATCGCCGTCATACCGTTCCTGCTGCTGCTCAGTGGCAAACCGCCGCCCGGTCCGGAGACCCGCCTGGCCGGCCCACGGGAGTCCGGACCCGAAGAAGCCCCTCCCCCCTTATGGCGGTTCGCGGCCGGACTGGTCCTGGCGCTGGCTTACTTGTACCTCATCGTCTATGGGTTCGAGGTGCTGGGGCAGGCGGCCACAGAAATATCGATCCGCTCGCCCTGGGACGTGGTACCGCGGCTGTTCCTGGTCCTGATCTTCGTCACCGCTCTCGGCATCTTTCCCCTGGCCTGGAGCGGGTCGATCCGCGGCCTGACGCTCATCCCGGCCGTCCTGTTCGCCCTGTTGTCTTTGACCGTCGCCGCCATCGTCTACCGGGTGGGTTTCGGATTCGACCCCTTCATCCATCAGGCGACCGAAACGGCGATCTTCCGGTCAGGCCTGATGGAACCGAAACCTTTCTATTACATCGGTCAGTACGCCACGGTCACCATGATCGCCCGGCTGCTGGGAGGTCACGTGCGTGCCATCGACACCTTCCTGGTGCCGTCCGTCGCCTCATTGGTGTTGCCGGTGGCCTACTGGAGCCTGCGCCGCGCCTTCCGCTGGGATTCGGGTACGGCGGCGGGGGCGGCGCTGCTCACCCTCTGCCTACCGCTCACCCCGTTCATCATGACCACGCCTCAGGGCCTGGCCAATGCCCTGCTGCTGATGACGATGTTCCTGGCCCTGGCCGCCGTGACCGCCGGAGCCTTCCCCAAGCGCGGCCTCCTCCTGCTCGGTGCCGCCACGGCCGCGGTCCACCCCTTGGCCGGCATACCGCTGCTGATCTTCCTGGTCTTCCTGGTCTACCTGGATTTCTACGAGAGACTGCGCGGCCCCGGTGAGGTCGGCCGCTGGTTCGTGCTGCTGCAACTCGTCATCTTCGGCTCCATCGCCCTGCCGGTGGTCTTCCTGATCAACTCCCAGTTCTCGGACGCCGGAGTGACGCTGAATGCCGAGGCCCTGCGTTCGCCTACGGCCATCCTGGAAGAGCTGCGGGCCGCGCCCCAGGTGGCGACCCGGAAGTTCATGGCCGCCTATGACCTGGTCTATTCCTGGAAGGCGGTGCGGACCGTGGCGCTCTTCGCGGCCGGTCTGGCCGGACTGGTCCTGCTGCACCTGAAGAGGCGAAAGTCGCTGCTCTACGCCGCGACTTTCGTGGTCTTCTTCCTCAATTACCTGCTGCTCAAGACGGTCGTCAGCTTCCCTTTCCTCATCGATTACGAGCGGTCCAACTATGCCGACCGGATGTTCGACCTGACGCTGCTCCTGCTGACGCCCCTGACCCTCTTCGCCCTGGGCTCGCTCCTCTCGCGGATACGCCGGTCCTATCCGGCGCTGCGCGTCGGCGCGGCGGTGCTGGTGGCGGTGATCGTCACCGCCTCGGTCTACCTGGCCTATCCCCGCCGCGACCAGTACGAGAGCAGCCGGGGGTGGTCGACCAGCTCGTTCGATGTCTCGGCGGTCCGGTTGATCAATGATGACGCGGCCGGCCGGCCTTACGTCGTCCTGGCCAACCAGTCGGTCTCCGCCGCCGCCGTCGGGGAGTTCGGTTTCCGGCGCTATTACGCCTCGCAGGATCCGGAACGGCCCGGCGATATCTTCTACTACCCCATACCTACCGGCGGACCGCTCTATGAGATCTTTCTCGAAATGAACGCCACCGACGACGGCCGGGAGACGGCCCGCCGGGCGGCCCGGCTGGCCGGTGTGGAGACGGTCTATTACGTCGTCAACCACTACTGGTACCGCGCCCAACACCTGATGCTGTCGTCGCGCCGCGACGCCGATTCCTGGTGGAGCGTCGAGGACAGCGATTTCGTCTTCCGTTACGACTTCCGGGGCGGTCCGGATTGACAGGCCGGTCCGATGCTGCTAACCTGCAGGGTTCCCGATGGGGACCTTTTTCAACATAAGGAAGGAGGCGACGATGGACAGAGACGGACCGTATCTTCCTGTCTCCGACCTGGTCCTGGCCCATGCCGTCGAGCCGTCAACGGCCAACCTGGCGCTTCTGGCCGTCAGACCGCTGCTGTCACTCCTGCGGGGCGGGGCACCGCCGAAACGGACGCATGACGCCGCCGGTATCGACCGGGCGCTGAACGCGGCCACCGGCGCGACGGTCAGGGCTCTCGAGATGTATCCGACCTCATCCCCGTTCGACGCCGCCCTGGCGGTCTACCGCAACCGGCTGCCGTTCGAGAACAGCCTGGCCTACCGGCTGCGCGACCGCTACGCCATCAGGCTGCGTGCGTCCTTCCGTCAGGCCCATGATGTCCCGACCTGGAACCGCTTCCGGGACGACCTGTGGAGCCGCCTCAGGTCACTGGCGGCGACGAACGGCCGGATGGAATTCCACGAGGACCGGGAGTGGTCACATGTCCCGGTCAACGGGGCCGCCGAAAGCGCCCTCTACGTGGCTTACACCTATCTCGTGGCGGCCACGGTCTTGGACCGGCCGGTGCTCGACGGCCTCACTCCGCTGGTGTCGGATATGGACCTCCTGATACCGGTGGCCGAATTCTCCCACCTGCCCGGATCATGGCTGGTCATCCTGATCCTTCCCGAGATGACGCTGCACTGAAGACGGTCGGGTCTCGCCTGATCTATGTGGTCATAAATCCGCTCCATTGAGCGGATTTTCTTTATCCCCTGATCCGAAAACCTGCTGTCCGGACCAGACCGCAAGCACCCCCGGACAAACCTGAACGGGAGATTCTGTTACAATCATGAAGCGTGAATTGACCCCTACCTATGCTACGAATATCACACCTATTATCTAAGATAATGGTCCTCATACTGCTCGTCTCGCTGTTGCCGATCCCGACCGAGGCCACGAACATCCGCGACATCGAATTCCCGGTCAGCGGCCAGGTGACGCACCGCAACGACTATGGCGAACCGCGGTCCGGCGGCCGCAGCCATGAAGGCAACGACCTGATGGGCGAGAAGATGATGCCGCTTCTGGCCGCGGTCGACGGCTGGGTGAGCTACATCACCATCCCGGAGGCCTCCTGGGGCTACGGACTGGTGCTGCGGGACGCGGACGGCTGGGAATACTGGTACCTCCACATCAACAACGACACCCCGGGGACCGACGACGGCAACGGCGGTCTCGAGAACGCCTTCGCTCCCGGTATCAGGTGCGGCTCCCGGGTGACCCGCGGCCAGCACGTGGCCTACATGGGCGACAGCGGCAACGCGGAGGCGGCCGGACCGCACCTGCACTTCGAGATACACCGGCCCGACGGATCGACCATCGACCCGTACTGGAGCCTGCTGAACGCCCGCCGGTCCAGTGCCTTCGATCCGGCCGCCGAACTGCAGCTGGCCCGAAGCATCAACGACGACCGCGACCTGCCGGACGTCCGGCTGCGCTACTGCCTGTCCGACAGCCTCATCACCACGCCGGAGACGGACGCGGTCTATTACTGCGGCGCGGACGGCCGACGGTACGTCTTCCCGAACCGGCGGATCTACGATTCCTGGTACGACGATTTCGACAGCGTGATCACGATCACGGCCACGGAACTGGCTGCCGTACCGATCGGCGGCGCGGTCACCTACCGGCCCGGCGAGCGTCTGGTCAAGCTGACTACCGACCCCAAGGTCTACGCGGTCAGCCGCGGCGGCGTACTCCGCTGGGTGACCACGCCGGAGATAGCCGCCTCGATGTACGGCGACGACTGGGCCCGGCAGGTCGATGACCTGCCCGACGCCTATTTCGCGAGCTACACGATAGGCGATCCTATAACCGTCGCCCTCTGAAACCGAAAGGACCCTCGCGGGTCCTTTTCGCTTCACTCAAATCACCGTCGAGGCGTCACTTCATCCGGCCAGCAGGTCGCGATAGGCCTCTTCCAGGCGGTCGAGATGGCGTTCCAGACCGTGCTCGGCGGCGAAGGCGCGGGCTGCCCCGGACAGTTCCTGTCGCCGCCGCGGATCGGCCGCCGCCCCGGACAGGGCCATAGCCAAGGCGTCAGCGTCACCCGGCGGGAAGAGGCGGCCCCGTTCGTCCCGTCCGATGAGTTCCGGCACCCCTCCCACCGCCGCGGCGATGACCGGCGTACCGTGACCGAAGCTCTCCATGATGACCGCCGGGGCGTTCTCCATGACCGTGGACGGCAATACCGAATAGGCAGCACGGCGATAGGCCGCTACCAATTCTGCGCCCTCAAGCCGGCCTAGAGGGCGGATACTCGGATCGGCCGCGGCCCGGGACCGCACCTCGCCGTCCAAAGGTCCGGCACCGGCGATCTCCAGCACCGCCTCGCCCCTGTCCGCCCAGGCGGACCAGGCCTCGAGCAGCACCCGGAGACCCTTGTGCCTCTCCAGCTGGCCGACGAACAGGAAGACCGGCGCCGAGGCCTCGCCCTCTTCAGGGACCGGACCGGTCTCCGGTGCCGGATTGCGCAGGACAAGACGGTCTGACTGCGGGAAAAAGCCGTACCGCTCGTGTAGCCGCCGCAGGAAATCCGACGGGAAAACGACCGCCCCCGGCGAACCGAACAGGCGCCGGAGCAGCGCGGCGTACGACGCCTGATGCGGCCGCAACCAGACCGGCCGCCGGAAGTATCCCTCCGGCAGCAAGCCCGAAGGATGGAGCAGCTGGACATCATGTACCGTGTGCAGCTGACGGAGGCCGCGACGTCGCAACAGCCGCGGAATCAGGAAACCCAGGCCCATCAGGTTGTGGGTATGGACGACATCCGGTCCGATCTCCCGGAGGCTCTCCCCTACCCGCCGCGCCGCCTGAACGTTGAAGGTGTCCAGGAGATGCCACAAGGCCCGGGTCGGCCAGGACTTCCGGTCCCCCTCCGGATAGAAATAGATGTTGGGCGCGTGAAGACGGACCTGATTGACGCCGTCCGGACCGGTCTCCCAGGCCAGTCCGCAGGTGGCGGCCTCTCCCGGGTCGCGCCGGCAGGCCCGTCCGGTCTCCTGACCCTCCGGTGCGCCGGACAGCACGAAGACCTCATGGCCGCGCCCGACCAGTCCGGCCGCCTCAGCGGCCACGATGCTCTCGGCGCCGCCGCGGGCCTGAGCCCCATAGAGATTGCTGATGAGACAGATCCGCATAAGGTTCAGGTCGATGACCCGACACGCTCCAGGATGGCCCGCCAGCGTTCCGTCCGGCGGGGCTCGGCATATTCCTCGACAGCCATCTTCCGGGCCGCCGCGGCGAGACCGCGACGCCGCTCCGGATCGCCGAACAGCCGGTTCAGCTGCAGGGTCAGGGCGGAGATGCTGCCTGGAGGCACCAGATGGCCGTTGATGCCGTCACGGACTATCGTCCGCACCCCGCGCAGGTCGCTGGCCACCACGGGCACGCCCGAGGCCAGCGCCTCCAGGGCGGCGATCCCGAAAGCTTCCGAACGGTCCACCGAAGGGAAAGCGAAGACATCGGCCAGCCGGAGATACTGGGGCAGTTCCGGGCCACTGACCGATCCGACGAAGACTGTCCGTCCGGCGATCCCGAGCCGTTCCGCCTGACGCTCGAACTCCGGCCTCAGGTCGCCGTCCCCGACGATCAGGCAGCGGACCTCCGCCAGTTCCCGGGTCGCCACTGCCTGAAGCAGGTGGGGTACCCCCTTGAAATAATGCGCCCGATCCAGACCTCCCACGAACAGGACGATCCGTTCGTCCGGTCCCAAAGAATGCCGTGCCAGGAGGTTCGGCGGCCGCTCCCCCGGCCGGAAGGTCTCCGTATCGACTGAAGGCGGCAGCTCGCTGAACGAGGCCCGCCGCATCTCGTACAGGTCGGCCACGGCCGAGGACGCGGCATAATCGAAACTCGTCACCAACACCCGGTCGGCCGCGGCGACGATACGGGGCATGACGAACCGGGTATGGAGACTGAACAGACCGGCCAAGGCACCCCGCCCGATCACGTCCATGTGGTACATGACGAGCAGTCTCTGCCCCCGGCGGCGGCGCCAGAGCGCCAGAGGTTCGGCGCCGCCGAAGAAAGGGTAATGCAGCAGCACCGTGGGGAATCCGGCGCAGCGACGGCGGACCGCGGGCACGAAAGCGGCGTTGCCGTAGCGGCAGAGCGCCGGCAGACGGTGCAGCTTGAACGTCGCGTCCGGACCGGCCGCGACCGCTTCCCGCTGCGGCGTGAAGACGTGGACCTCATAGCCCAGGGAAGCGAGCTGTTCCGCGTCCTTCAGGGCGACCTGACCGATGCCGCCGCGGTACGGCGGGAAGGTCGGGGTGACGATGGCGATGCGACGGTCCATGGATCTCAGATTATCAGCAGCCGCATCACCGCCCAGGCGACGGTCATGAGCGGGTTGGCCACGTAGCGCACCAGCGGCTTCTCCACCTCCTGATGGGCGATGACCGACGAGAAGTGCCGGACCAGACGGCGGTCGCTGATGCGGCGCGTCCGGGCCACCCGGCGCCGGCCCGTCAGGATATGCCGCCAGGCGTCGCCCTTCAGGAAATAGGCCGTGGCGGCGCGCTTCTTGCGCCACCAGCCGCCGCGCAGCGCGCCGATCCACAGGCCGACCTCGGCGATCAGCAGCGCCGGCAGCAGCACCAGGAGCGACCAGAGGCGCAGGTTCTTCAGCAGCACGATGTACCGGTTACGTTCCATGTAGTAGTACTTGCCGATGCTCCGCGAGAACTCGTACTTGTGGTAGACGACGGAGTGCGGCGCCAGCACGTTCTCGAAGCCGGCCAGACGGAGCCGCCAGCCCAGATCGAGGTCCTCGTGGTACAGGAAGAGCCGTTCGTCGAACAGGCCGGTCTCCCGCAGCACGGAGACGCGGAAGAGCACCCCGGCGCCGGAGGCATAAGTGATCGGCC